>Ga0255753_1004697_pt1 | contig 13435 bp, 15 predicted proteins | sample 041ome_10_FD_179953 | JGI IMG/M metagenome (GOLD analysis project Ga0255753, IMG submission 179953) | Coastal salt marsh microbial communities from the Groves Creek Marsh, Skidaway Island, Georgia - 041412US metaG (version 2) | ecosystem: Environmental > Aquatic > Marine > Intertidal zone > Salt...
TAAAAAAGTGCCCGTTGTTAGTATTAGCTTTGAACATAAAACTTTTTTACCTTCTTTAGTTATAAATCCTGTTATTGTATTTTTATCAAAAATAAACTTTATTACAGGATCAGAAAAAATGCTTAAATTACAATAGTTTACAAGTTTTTCTTGCATATATTTACGATATAATGATCTATCAGATTGAGTTCTTGGTCCTCTTACTGCTGGACCTCTACTTCTATTTAATAATCTAAATTGTATACCCGATTTGTCTGCAACTTCACCCATAACACCATCAAGGGCATCTATCTCTCTTACCAAATGTCCTTTACCCAAACCACCAATTGCTGGGTTACAAGACATCTCTCCAATTTTTTCTATCTTGTGAGTAAACAAAGCGGTGTTAACACCTAATCGTGCAGAAGCTGCAGCTGCTTCACAGCCTGCGTGTCCACCACCTATCACTACAACGTCAAATGATAAATCATTTTTCATAAGCTAAATTTATAACTGATTATTATATTTACAAGCTGAGTATAATTTTGCTTAAATAAGCTTTAATAATCAACATTTTTTAGTAAATAAGGGCCTAAAAATATGGAAAATAGAGTATTATTTACCTATACAAAAATCGTTGAAAATACTGCCTAATATCTCCTCAACATCTACTTTTCCAACAATCATACCAAGATGCCTAGTAGCTAACCTTAGATCTTCTGCTGCTTTATCAAAATCTTCAACTTCATTTTTTTTATTAAAATTTTTTAAATGCTCTAAGCTCTGTTCAAGATGTTGTCTGTGTCGTTCTCTGGTAATTAAAATATCATCAGATGTTATAAATTTATTTTTTAAATTATTTTTTATTTTTAAAATTAATTCATCAATGTTTAAATTTTCTTTAATTGAAATTAATACATGATTTAATTTTTTGATTTCTGGATCAATATCTCCCTCCAAAAGATCAGATTTATTTATTACTAAAATTGCATTTTGATCTAACAAACCCTTTAAAACATCAGTAAAATCAAGGTTTTTTGCATCAACGACAACTAACTTTAAATCAGCTTCTTCAGCTCTATCTAAAGAAAGTTTGATGCCTTTTTTTTCAATTTCATTTTTAGATTCTCTTATACCGGCAGTATCTGAAACAATTACTGGGTAACCATCTATGTTAAGATGAGTTTCAATTACATCTCTTGTTGTTCCTGCAATCTCTGAAACTATTGCGACATCTCTATTTGATAGATGATTTAAAAGACTAGATTTTCCTGCATTGGTTGGTCCAAGAATTGCAATCTTAAAACCTTCTCTAATTATTTCCCCAACTTTTTGGTCATTTAAAATTTTTTTAATATTTATTAAAACTTCGTCAGAACTTTTTTTAATTTCTTTTAAAATATCATTTGGCAAATCTTCATCTGGAAAATCTATTTTAGCTTCGACGTGAGATAAAATTTTTAAAAGTTTTTCTCTTAAAAAATTAAATTGATCTGAAGATTTTCCACTCATAATTTTAATCGCTTGCTGTCTTTGAATTTCAGTTTCAGAAGAAATTAAATCTGCAATACTCTCTGCTTTAAGTAAATTTATTTTTCCATTTTGAAATGCAAGTTTTGTAAACTCGCCTGGTTCTGCTAACCGACAATGTTCAATGTTTGAAATAGAAGAGTGCAGGGCATCAATTACGGCTTTGCTTCCGTGCACTTGTATTTCAGCCATATCTTCACCTGTGTAGCTCTCAGGCCCAGGAAACCATAGTATTATGCCTTCATCAATTAGCTCAGAAGTGTTGATTTTATTGATTTTTCTGAGAGTTGCTATCCTTGGTTTTGGAACATTTTTACCTGTTAATAATTCAAGAGCTTTAGAGGTTTCAGGTCCTGAAATTCTTATAACAGCAATACCAGATATACCAGGTCCACTTGATAAAGCATAAATTGTCATTCGAAGATTATAGCTTCAAACCAAGGCAGCTGTAAAACTTTAATTGTAATGATTAATTGTTATGCTGGCTTATTCATTGAGTTAAAAAACTCAGCATTATTTTTTGTGTCTTTTAATTTTGAATTTATAAACTCGATTGCATCCATTGTTCCCATTGGAGCAATAATTCTTCTTAGAACATTCATTTTTTGTAGATCATTTTTATCAAACAACAATTCTTCTCTTCTTGTTCCAGATTTTGTTATATCAATTGCAGGATAAATCCTTTTATCTGCTATTTTTCTATCAAGAACGGTTTCACTATTTCCTGTTCCTTTAAATTCTTCAAAAATAACTTCATCCATTCTACTTCCTGTATCAATTAAAGCAGTCGAGATAATCGTTAAAGATCCACCTTCCTCAATATTTCTTGCGGCACCAAAAAATCTTTTCGGTCTTTGTAGTGCATTAGCATCTACACCACCAGTTAAGACTTTTCCAGAACTTGGAATAACAGCATTATAAGCTCTTCCTAATCTTGTGATTGAGTCTAATAATATAACAACATCTTTTTTATGTTCGGTTAATCTTTTTGCTTTCTCAATTACCATCTCGGCAACAGCAACATGTCGTTGGGCTGGTTCATCAAAAGTTGAGCTAATTACTTCACCCTTAACAGTTCTTTGCATATCAGTAACTTCTTCAGGTCTTTCATCAATCAATAAAACAATCAGATAACTTTCTGGGTAATTTTTAGCGATCGAGTTTGCAATACTTTGTAGAATCATTGTTTTACCTGCTTTAGGAGGTGAAATTATTATTGATCTTTGACCCTTGCCAATTGGGCTTACTAGATCAATTAATCTTGGTGTTAAATCAGGTTTTTTTTCAACTTTTGTAGTTTCAACTTCCATTACCATTTGTTGATCTGGATAAAGAGGAGTTAAGTTATCAAAAGCAATTTTGTGTCTTGCTTTTTCTGGTTCTTCAAAATTAATTTTACTAACCTGAAGTAGTGCAAAATATCTTTCACCTTCTTTGGGCGCTCTCACTGGGCCCTCAACAGTGTCTCCTGTTCTTAAACCAAATTTTCTAATTTGACTTGGGCTAACATAAATATCATCTGGTCCAGGTAAATAGTTAGATTCCATTGCTCTTAAGAAACCAAATCCATCTTGAAGTAGTTGTAGAACACCTGCTCCAGTAATTTCCTCTTTTTCTGCAACTTTTTTTAAAATAGCAAAAAGGATTTCCTGTTTTCTTAATGTGCTAGCGTTCTCAATACCAAGTTCTTCGGCTTGTGTAATAAGTTGCTCTGATGATTTTAGTTTTAACTCTTGGATGTTCATGATTTAAATTTTAAAGGACTTTGATGATTAAGATAATATATATACTAGAATTGTTATTTCAACCCTAGATTGGCTTAAAAATAACCAGGAAAACAATAAAAATAAGCATTATCGTTGGAACCTCGTTGATTATTCTATAAAATTTTGAGGTTTTGGTGTTGGAATTATTTTTTAAAGATATAAGACATTTACCAAGGTATTCATTATAAACGGATAATAGTATAACTAAGACAATTTTTATTTGCATCCAAAGTTGAGAAAATATTTCCACCCCATTTAAATAGATCAGTGCTAAGGCAAAGATCCAAGTGAAAATCATTGCTGGACGCATTATGTAATAAAAAAGTTTCTTTTCCATTACTTCAAAAATGTTGGCGGCTACTTTTTTTTCTTTGTTCTCAACATGATAAACAAAAATTCTTGGAAGGTATAAAAGACCAGCCATCCATGAGATAACAGCTATCAAGTGTAAACTTTTAAATAATAAATAACTATTCATAATTTAAACATGGGCATTTATTAAATTGTTTTGGGCATTGTATTTTTGGAGGAAAAAGCTCTCCATTAAAATTATAATCTTGTTTTTTGATAATTAAATTGGACATTGCTTTAATATAATTTTCATTAGTACCTAGTGCTGGTACTCTTGTGTAATTTTTACATCCATGTTTATCAGCTAACTCTTTATATTCTATATCTAGCTCTACTAAAGTTTCTGAATGTTCAGATACAAATGCTATAGGAACCAAAACAATATGTTTGCCTATTTTTGAATTTTCTACAATTAAATCTTCTGTAGATGGGCCTATCCATTTTAAAGGTCCAACACGACTTTGATAGCTTAAGGCCCAATCTAAATCTTTAATATTTAATGACTTAACAATTTTATCAACTGATTGTTCTACTTGCCATTGATAAGGGTCTCCTTTTTTTATATTTTTTTCTGGTAAACCGTGTGCAGAAAATATTAATTTGAAATTTTCTAGTTTATCAATTTTTTTTATTATTTCTTCTCTATGTGCTAAAACAAAATTATCATCTGTAGGATAACAACAAATTGTGCTTGTTTTAATTTTAATATCTTTTTTTTTACAGATATCTTTCCACTCCTTTATTGATGACCCTGATGTTGCTGCAGAATATTGAGGATATAGTGGCATTAATATAATTTCATCCGGATTGAAAATTTTCACATTTTCTAAAACTTCCTCTGCTCTTGGATGCCAACACCTCATAACAATGAAACATTTATGCTCTGAATTTCGATCATCATTATTAAGCTTTAATTCAAGAGCTTTTGCTTGTTCTTCTGTTAATTTTAAAATAGGAGATGATCCACCAAGCTCTTGATATATCTTTTTGGCAGTTGGAGCTCTTCTGTTAGAAATTAACTTGGCTAAAGGATACCTAAAAATAGTAGGTAAATTTAATATTGCTGGATCATTAAATAAATTAAATAAAAAAGGTTCTACATTTTCTAGTTTGTCGGGTCCTCCCAAATTAAAAAGAATTACTGCTTTTTTCATTTATAATCCTTTACAGTATTAACTAAATATTCGAACATATTAGGGTTAGTTTCTGGCAAAACTCCATGTCCTAAATTAAATATATATGGGTGATCTTTAAATATATCTAAATACTTAATTGCTTCTTTTTTTAATCTTTCTTTATCTGTAAGCAAAATTTTGGGATCAAGTCCTCCTTGGATAGGAATTTTTATATCATTTAAAATTTTTCTTGGATCAACATTGTAATCAATACCAATCGCATCTGGCTTAACAATTTCGCAAAATTCTTTATAGTTTTTAATTTCTCGAGGGAAACAAATAACAGGTGTATTTAAAGATTTCACATAATTGACTAGATTAAGTGTAGGTGAATAAATATAGTTAGGTAAATCTTTTTCTTCTAACAAACCTGCCCAACTGTCAAATATTTGTATTACATTTGCACCGTTATCAATTTGGTTTTTTATATGTATTTTTAAGAATTTTTCTAATATCAATAATATTCTGTTTATTAAAAATTCATTTTTAAAAAAATTTTCTTTAAGACTTTTTTTAGGGGATTGTTGATTAACAATATAAACTAATAAAGTCCAGGGTGCACCTACAAAGCCAATGGTATTTTTATTATTATTTTTTACAATACTGTCTGAGCTTACTTTTTGGATTGCTTTATAGACCGGATAAATTTTTTGAACAAAGTCAATTTCATCCAACTTAGACATTTCATCAATATTAATCTCTCCAAGTTTAGGGCCAAACCCTTTCTCAAACTCTACTTTTTGATTTAAGCCATATGGCAACATTAAAATATCGGAAAAAATTATAGCAGCATCTAAATCAAATCTTTTTAAAGGTTGTAAAGTAATTTCTGAAGATAGATCTTCATTCAAACAAAGTTTAATAAAATTGGGATTTAATTTTCTAATTTCTCTAAATTCAGGCAAATATCTACCAGCTTGTCTCATTATCCAAATTGGATTTAATTGTGTTTTTTTATTTATTATTACTTCATGAAGAGGGGTCATATTAAAATAATATATATAATTATTGTATTAGTATTATGTAATGTGAATATTGATGATAATTATTTCTTAACATTTTATTAACAACTTAATAACAATTAATAATTAATAATATTGTTTAAATTGAAGCTTTATTGGTTTTTATTCAACATATTGTAATATTTTATCCATATGTTTATTAATGTTAATAAAATTGCCATTTTACAGTGATAATTCTTCAATAATTAAATTGAGTAATTTTAATAAAATAATACAAATTTATTAACGTTTTATTCATGAGTAATACATATCAAATTTATCTTATTTCTGACTCAACAGGGGAGACCCTGGACAGAATTTTTTTAGCATTAAAAGCTCAATTTAAAAATATAGAATACAAGGTTCACTCTTATTCTTTTACTAGAACTGAGAACCAAATTCTTAAAATTTTAGAAGATGCTAAAAAAAATGAAAATTCAGTGATTCTTTATACAATTGTAGATAATAACTTGGCCAAATATTTAGCTTCAGTGAGTGAACAAAAAAAAATACCATGTTTTGGTGTCTTAGGAAATCTGATCTTAAATTTCTCTAAAATACTCAATCAAAAAGCATCTCATGAACCAAGCGGTCAACACGTACTAAATGAAGAATATTATGATAGGATAGAAGCTATCCAATTTACAATGAACCATGATGATGGTAATTTAATTAATGATATTGATAAATCAGATATCATATTAGTGGGTGTGAGCAGAACCAGCAAAACACCGACATCAATTTATCTCGCAAATAAAGGCTTTAAAACTTCAAATATACCTTTGGTTAATGAAAATTCTTTACCAAAAAAATTAAGAGACAACCCTCAAATTACTTGTGTTATTGGTTTAAATACTGAGCCAGAGCGATTAGCTGATTTAAGAAAGAATAGAATGAATTCCTTAAAAGAAACTGAAAATACAAAATATACAAGTATAGAAAATATTAAAAAAGAAATTATAGATGCAAAAAAGACTTTTCAAAAATATAGATGGCCATCAATTGATGTCACAAGAAAATCGGTTGAAGAAACAGCTGCATCAATAATTAAAATACACGAAATTTACTTAAACAATGTTAAATAAAATTATACTTGCCTCAAAAAGCAAAGTTAGAAAGGAAATATTAGATAAATACAAAATATTATGTGAGGTAAAACCATCATATGTAGATGAAGATGTGGTAAAAAAATCGCTTATTAATGAGTCGGCCTCACCAGAAATAATATCAAAAAATTTAGCAGAACTAAAAGCTAATAAAGTGAGTTTGAGCCAAAAAGATATAATGGTTTTGGGAGCTGATAGCGTAATAGATTTAGATGGAGAGCTAATTTCTAAACCAGAGAGTAGAGAAGAAGCTTTAACAATTTTAAAAAAACTTAATGGTAAAAAACATAATTTAATTAGTTCCGTTTGTATTTCAAAGAATGGTTCTATGATATGGAACTATACAGATAAAGCTGAACTGACAATGAAAAATTTTTCAGAAGTGGACTTAAAAAATTATTTATCCAAAATATCAGATGAGGCCTTATATGCTTACAACGTTTATCAAATTGAGGGCGAAGGAAGAAATTTATTCTCCCACATTACTGGAGATGAAAACTCTATAATGGGCTTACCAATTTTAAAAATTAAAGAATATTTGAAGAATTATCAATGAAAAAATTCTTAGTTATAGGAAACCCTATTGATCATTCATTATCTCCCGAATTACATAACTATTGGATAAAAAAAAACAGTATTAATGCAATTTATGAAAAGCAAAAATTAAATGAAGATCAATTAGAACAATTTATCTCACAAGTTAGAGACAATAAAATTAACGGTATCAATGTTACTGTTCCTTTTAAAAAAACTATCATTCCACATCTGGATGAGTTGAGCGCTGAAGCTCAAAGTACCCAGTCAGTAAATACTATTTATAAAAAAGGCAATAGGATAATAGGACATAATACAGATATATTTGGGTTTACAATTAGCATTCAAAAAACAGAATATAATCTTCATAACAAAGAAGTCTTAATCTTAGGAGCAGGAGGAGTGGTTCCCTCAATAATTTTTTCTTTAATTAAAATGAAAGTTTCAAAGATAACAGTATCTAACAGAACAAAAGAAAAAGCAGAAAGACTAAAAAAACATTTTCAAGATATAGAAGTGATTAAATGGGGAGAAATTTCAAATTTTGATATGATTATTAATGCAACAAGTATGGGTTTAAAAAAAGAAGATAATCTAAATTTTGATTTTTCTTCAATTTCTGGAAATAAATTTTTTTATGATGTTATTTATAACCCAAGTGAAACTAATTTTTTAAAAATAGGAAGAGAACTAGGCAACAAAACCTTAAATGGAAAATTAATGTTTATTTATCAAGCTGTTTCAGCCTTTAATATATGGCATAACCAAAAGCCCGAGGTAGACATAAATGTTATGAAGCTTTTAGATAAATGATTAAAATTGGAATTTTAGGAGATATAGGCTCTGGTAAAAGTTATGTAGCACGAGAATTTGGCTATCCAGTTTTTAATGCTGATTATGAAGTTACTAAATTATATCAGCAAAATAAAAAAATTTTTAGTAAATTAAAAAAAAATTTACCAAATTATATTCATTCGTTTCCAATAGAAAAAAAAGAGATTTCAAATGCCATTCTAGCTAATAAAAATAATTTAAACAAAATAGTTAAAATAGTCCATTTAGAAATAAGAAAAAAAATGAACAAATTTTTGAAGAAATATAAAAATAAAAAAATTGTAATTTTGGATATTCCTTTATTATTAGAGAATAAAATAAATAAAAAAGAAGATATTTTGGTTTTTATAGAATCCAAACAATTAGATATATTAAAAAGATTAAAAAAAAGACCAAATTTCAATCAAAAGCTATTAAAAAAATTTAAAGATATTCAATATCCAATAAAGTTTAAAAAGAAAAAATCTAATTTTATTATAAAAAATGATTTTACAAAAAAAACAGTTAAAAATGCTATAAAGAATATTTTGAATGAGCTAACATAAATGAAAGAAGTAGTTTTAGATACAGAAACAACTGGAATATCAGTAAAAGATGGACACAGACTTGTTGAAATTGGATGTATAGAACTTGATAATTTAATTCCAACAAAAAATAGGTTTCATTGTTATTTGAATCCAGAGAGAAAAGTATCAGAGAAAGCATTAGAAGTTCATGGATATACTGATGAATTTTTAGCTAATCAAAAAAGATTCTTAGAGGTTGTGGAAAAATTTTTAGAATTTATTAAAGATAAAAGACTAATTATCCATAATGCTGAGTTCGATTTAGGACACCTTAATAATGAATTAGCTATTTTAGGAAAAAAAAAATTAGATAACGAAATTGTCGATACTCTAATTTTGGCCAGAGACAAGTTTCCAGGGTCACCTGTTAGTTTGGATGCATTATGTAAAAGATATAGAATTGATAACTCAAAAAGAACTCAACATACTGCCTTAATAGACTGCGATTTGTTAGCAAAAGTTTATATTAATTTGATAGATCAAAAAGAACCTACATTAAATTTTCAAAACGAGGAAACAATGCTTAACAAAAAAAATAATATTACTATAGACTATTTTAAAAAAGTTATCACTCCAACTGATGAAGAATTAAAAAAACATAAAGAGTATTTGAAAAGCAACCTCAAAAAAAATTTTTTTTAGTTTAATCTCTGATTATAAAGTTGTTCAAAATCAACTTTTTTTTCAAATTTAACATTTGGATATCCTGAGTTATGTAATAAATTTAAAAATGATTTTTCTAGCTCTGGATAAATTTCAATTTGAACATCACATAGTATTATTTTTTCAAGATCTTTTTTTTCTTTAATTTCATCATTTATCTTAACTATGGTCGAGTAATTAATTTCAAAATAAGATTTTTTTTTATTTTCCTGTTTGTCTTCAAACTTTAAAATTGTATTTACTTCAATCATTTTATTTTTTAATGGTTTAGAATTAATATCAATATTAAGTTGATATTTGGAAATATAATCTCTTACAAATATATAAGTTTCAATGTCAGGAGTCTCACTAGACATGTCTTTTATATATTTTCCTAAAATTTTATAATTTTCTGTCATCTTTATCTTCTATATCTTCAAAATCTCCCTCAATAAAATTTTTTTTTTCAGCCTCTTCGTTTTTTTTAAACCTATTAAAAAATTTTTCTAAAAAAAAATGACGTGTAATTGGAAATAAAATTAAAAAACCAAAAATATCAGTGGCGAATCCGGGAATTATTAGAAGTAATGCAGCGAATGCAATAGCAGCGCCCGAAATCATTTCATATTTAGGTGCTTTATTCTTACTTAATTGTGTGAACCCAGATTTTAAAATGTTTAAACCTTCGTATTTTGCATAGTAAATACCAACGATTGCAGTACTAAATATTAGTAAAATTGTGGTAATAGCACCAATTTGAGAGCCAATTTTTATAAAAAGAAATATTTCAATGGCTGGGATTAAAAAAATTAATAGTAAAATTGAGTTCATTTGTCTTCAATCTAAATTGCTAGTTGAAATTAATCAACATAGTAATTACATTAAAGGTAATGAATTATAGTTTTGAATATATCGATATCATTCTCCTTGCAATGATAGCTGGTTTCATTTTTTTAAGATTAAGAGGTATTCTTGGTAAAAGAACAGGATTTGAAGGGAAAGCGCCACCTCAATTTGATAAAATCTTGAAAGAAGCTGTGGTTAAGCAAACTCAAAACAAAGATGAAGTTTTTGACGATGAAGCGCAAAAAGAGTTTTTAAAAGGTGCGCGAATTGCATATGAAACTATAATTACTGATTTTGGTGATAATGATAACAAAATTACTACTAGTAAGCCTTTGCTGAATAAAGATATTTACAACCAGTTTAATGAGGCTTTAAAGGAAAGAAGTTCTAAGGGATATTACGCAGAAATTACATTTATAGGAATAAATTCAGCAGTTATTAAGGAACATAAAAAAGTAGACAAGATATTAAATGTAACTGTGGATTTTATAGCAGAAGTTATTACATGCATAAAAGATAAAAATAAAAAAATAATATCTGGTGATCCTGAAAAAATTAAAAAAATTTATGACACATGGATATTTTCAAGAGATACCACTTCGGCTAACCCAAATTGGCAACTAGTTAGTACTTTAACATAATTGACAAATAAAATTTCAGATAAAGACAAAAAAGACTGGGAAAATTTTATTTCTAGCAAAGAAGCTGTTCCTAACAAAGATCATAAACTCAAAAAAGAAAAACATGTCATAACAAAATCAATAGATTTGCATGGATATACTCTTGAGGAAGCAAATAAATCTATTCAAGATTTTATTAATAAATCTTATGAAGATAATATTAATAAATTAATAGTAGTTACTGGAAAAGGCCTTCATTCTAATAATGAAAAGAACCCGTATGTTTCAAAAGAATTGAGCATTTTGAAATATTCAGTACCTGAGTTTATAAAAAAAAACGTAGATTTAGTGAAAAAAATTTCAGAAATTAAAAGTGCAAACATTGAAGATGGAGGAGATGGGGCTTTTTATATATATTTAAAGAGAAAAAAATGATTATTTGGCTAGCATCATATCCGAAAAGTGGAAATACAATGTTAAGATCAATGTTATCAGCATACTTATTTTCTAATGATGGAATATTTAATTTTGAATTATTGCATAATATTAAACAATTTCCAAATGATGGTTTTCTTCAAAAATTAGGAATTAAAAGCGGAGATATTAATTCTATTATTAAAAATTCTATTAAAGCTCAAGAGTTATTTAATAATAAAAATTCAGTTGGATTTGTGAAAACACACAACATGTTATTTAATTTTGAAAAAAAATATCCCTTTACTAATTTTGATCATTCTCTTGGTGCGGTATATATTGTAAGAGATCCAAGAAATCTTGTACTTTCCTACGCTCGACACCTTGATAGACCAATTGAAGAGATTGTTAAATTTGTTACTTTAGGTAAGGGAAATAAAAACGATCTCATGGGTAATTGGGCAGAAAATTATTTAAGTTGGAAAGCTTTTAAAAAATACAACAAATATCTATTAATTAAATATGAAGATTTTGTTTTAGATCCAAAAAAAAATTTGATCAAAATAATCGAATTTATTTTTAAATTAAGTAATAAAAAATTAACAATAGATACTAATAAAATTGATAATGTAATCAAATCTACAACTTTAGATAATTTAAAAATTTTGGAGTCTAAAAATAATTTTCAAGAAAGTGTTACAGATAATGAGGGTAAAAAGATAAATTTTTTTGATAAAGGGGGTCATAGAGATTGGTCAAAATCATTAGATAAAAATCTTATTGATCAGATAGAAAAAAGTTTTAAGTCAGAAATGACAGAGCTTGGATATCTATGATAAGTTTAAAGAATAAATTTAGATAGATCACTATCTTTAACTAAATTATCAAGATTTTTATTTATATATTCTTTATTAATAATAATTTTTTCACCAGATCGATCAGTAGCTGTAAAGCTAATATCATCTAAAATTTTTTCTATAATCGTGTGCAACCTTCTTGCCCCAATATTTTCAACAGTTGCGTTTACTTCTGACGCAATGTTTGCAATTGTATCAATTCCATCATCTGAGAACTCAAGCTCAACATTTTCAGTTTTTAATAAAGCAACATACTGTTTGATTAAACTAAAATCTGGTTCTCTTAAGATCCGTTTAAAATCATCGCTAGTCAATGCTTCTAGCTCAACTCTTATCGGTAGACGCCCTTGAAGTTCAGGAAGTAGATCAGATGGTTTTGCAAGTTGAAATGCTCCAGATGCAATAAACAAAATGTGATCAGTTTTGATTGGTCCATGTTTAGTATTAACGGTTGTTCCTTCAATTAATGGTAATAAGTCTCTTTGCACACCTTCTCTAGAAACATCACCACCAACCCTATCTGTTCTTGCTGAAATTTTATCTATTTCGTCTAAAAATACTATTCCATTATTTTCTGTTGATAATTTTGCAGCCTTAATAACTTTATCTTTTTCAATTAATTTATCTGACTCATCATTGATTAAAATTTCGTGGGATTCTTTGACGGTCATTTTTTTCTTTTTTTCTTTGTTACCCATTGATTTTCCAATCATTTCTCCAATATTAATCATTCCAACATTAGCTCCAGGCATTCCAGGAATTTCAAATGAAGTATTGTTGGACCCAGTGTCACTCACTGCTATCTCAATCTCATTATCATCTAGGTCACCATTTCTAAGTCTTTTTCTAAAACTTTCTCTTGTGGCTAAACTTGCTTTTTTACCAACCAAGGCATCTAAAACTTTTTCCTCCGCAGATTTTTGAGCTTGAGCATGTACTTCTTTTCTCATTTTTACTTTTTCCATACCAATAGCAATTTCAATTAAATCTCTTACTATTTGTTCCACATCTCTTCCTACATAACCAACTTCTGTAAATCTTGTAGCTTCAACTTTAACAAATGGCGCTTCTGCTAATTTTGATAACCTTCTAGAAATTTCTGTTTTTCCAACCCCTGTTGGTCCAATCATTAAAATATTTTTAGGTAAAACTTCATTTTTCATTTCACCTTTAAGCGCTTGTCTTCGCCATCTATTTCTCAATGCAACTGCAAC
>Ga0255753_1004722_pt1 | contig 13386 bp, 11 predicted proteins | sample 041ome_10_FD_179953 | JGI IMG/M metagenome (GOLD analysis project Ga0255753, IMG submission 179953) | Coastal salt marsh microbial communities from the Groves Creek Marsh, Skidaway Island, Georgia - 041412US metaG (version 2) | ecosystem: Environmental > Aquatic > Marine > Intertidal zone > Salt...
GACATGTGGAGAGTCAGTCATCATGCCCCCATGTCCAGAGTACAGGTGAAAGGCACCATGTGTCCGAAATACGAGCCGTGTGTCCGAATTTTCGCTAAAACCACCCGCGTGTGCGGACGCCCAACCCTAATCGCGTGTAAACTCCTGCCATTTGCACTTTTATTTGCAATTTTGCTCGTGCAGGTTTGCAGGTGAAATGTCCCCCATCCCTAGGCCCAACACCATCGCGCGAGCGATTCGTCGTCGTTTCAGTCGTCGTCGTGTCGTTCGTCACACGCGACCACGACGACGGGAGTGCGTGCGTGGAGGGACGGCGAACGGAACACGCGTGCGTGAGAAACGGCGCTCTGAGTGAGGCGATGTCACGCGGCGAACGCGCGTCGTTACTCGGGGTCAACGCGGACGAGGACGGCGCCGCGGTGACGGTGAATGGGGCGCGCGAGGATGGTGTTGACGCCGTGGAGGATGACGGCACGTATGCGAGCACGAGTCGACGACAGAAGATGTGGCGCGCGCGAATTATAGGCGTTACTGTGGGTGTGTGCGTGGCGTTGGTTGGGGTGTTCGCGGTGACGGGTGCGCGGGGCGCGGGCGCGGGATTGACGCTGGGCGGCGGAGCGGCGCGATCGCCGAGCGTCGGGGAGGACGGCGCGGGGCAGGCGGTGACGATGTCTGCGCTCGGAGCGTCGCGCGATGGGTCTTCTATGCGAGCGATTAATGCCCCTGGTCACATTCCTGGTTTGGCTGAACACGTCGATGACGTGTCCTCGGCGACAAAGTTTCGAATGCTTACGTTTTGCAACAAAGCCTATTGGATGTTTGCGCGCAACTTGTTAGAGTCTATGAAGGCTGTCTCACCGTCATTGGTTGACTTTTGGACCATTATCGTCGCGGATGAAGAAACTAAAAAGTACATTGACGACGAAATCCGCCTCGGCGGCATCAGCGTGGATATTTTTGTCGACGAAGATTTGAAGACGCAAGTGCTTAAGAATCGCGGCGCGAGCAAAGACGCGCTCAAGTCGATGTTGTCTTGGAGACGCGTGCACGCGATGCAATCGTTAATAGATAGCGACTATACGACGATGTTTCTTGAGCCGGATGTGGTGATTCAAAAGAACCCGTTGCAGATTATCCACGATCAGCTCTCAAAGAATGACGTCGTGCTTTCGAGCGATTACGGTTTGGGGAAAACCGCGCGCGAGCACGCGAGCACAAAGATTGTCATTGCCAAGCCGTCCATTCAAGCGAAGAAGTTGTTCAATGTGTGGCAACGCGCAGAGGCGAGCTATGGTGGTGACGGTGCGGAAATTGGATTTTTCAACAGCGAAGTCGCGCCGCACCTCGAGTCGCTCACCGCAAATGTGAAAATTTTGGACCAAACCGTCGTGGGTAACTTTTTGAGTCACCACGCCAAGGCGAGTCAGTCATTCGTCACTGGCACGGGCTGCGATGATATCAACTACAAAATCAATTTCATGACCCAAGTGTTGAGGCACGTGCAGCCGACGGATCCGAACAACCCGGTGTCAGAGTTTGACTATGAAGGCGTCAAGCAAGGATGCGATTTGGCTGGTCGCGCCAAGGTGTTCAAGCTCTCGAACGAGTACGCCAAGAAATTCGCCGGTCACTAAATACTACAGTATGTATGTATGTACCGGTATGTATGTGTGTATATACGCGTATGCGTCGACGGATGGATGAACGTGCGACGCGGCGATCGATAAAGTCGCGAATCTTTGTAATTAGCAAAACTAAATGATGACAATAAACATGTCTTTACGCTCGTGGTTGAAGAAGAAGCGGCAGCGATGTAACTCTGTGGTATCCTTACGTTTTCGGCTATTTCAAATATGGTGGTAATAAGTAGGTATATGTGTTCGGTCGGTTGTACAGTAGTTGAAATGGCACACGAGTCGTCGATTTTGCAGCGCGCGACGCGAGAGGTAAGCGCGTACGCATACCTCTCGCATCATGGTGTCGGCGATTATATATGTATAGTCCTTGCGTAATCGGTGTCGCGTTTTCTTTTCAGCCGACAGGTGATTTCTTTGGTTTACTCTTGCGGCGGTGCACCGAGGGCGTCGTGTACGTCAGGCTTGGCGTCACTGGCGCGTCTGATGCTCTAATAAAGGACGACTTTCGCTTCGCTGACAGCGCCGGTTTCTTCAGAGGTGTCTCGTGCGCCGCGGAAGATTGTTCGTGTTTCCAATCCTCAACTTTAACCGTGACGCTCGCACCCTTGCTATTTTCAGAAACCGGCGACCGGTGTCGAGCGTTGGCGCGTTTGTCGCTTCCACTCGGAGACGTCGCCCCGCCGCGCCCACCCGCACCCGCAGATTTTTCACTGCCGCTGCCACTCTTTCCAGATTTACCCGAGCTTTTTCTCGGCGTAGGCTTAATAGTTTCCTCTGCGTACGCAAAATCGATGGCTCCCGCCTTCGGGAGCATGTCCTCGCCACCCTTCACCTTGCACGAAATCGAGCAATAGCTATTATTGTCGCTCTGCAAAATTCGGTGACAATGACTGCAATCGGAGTGTCCTAGTATCCCGGTCTGTGCGCGCGAATTATCTCGCTTCTTGTTTTCTCCCGAGCCTTTGCTGTTTGATCCACTTCCTCGTGGATGCGGTCGTTCATTCAAAAACACCACACGAGCTGAATTGATTATATACGTCTGTATGCCAGTGACGTCAATCAACTTGCAGACGTCTTGCACTCTCACGACGTTATGATAGGACGAACGTCGAACCTGTAGAAACCAACGAATACGCGGTGTACGCCGATGAATGACGCGTCAGTCATGTGAATCACATTGAATCGAAAAGACTCGATTCGACCTATTGAGAGTCGAGTCTCTCTCACCCACCCAGCGCGCGTAAAAAATCAAAAAATCCTCGTCATCTCTACCTGTCGTTTCACGAGGCACCCCCACGGCGTTGGGGACGTTGACGACGACACCGACGACGTTGACGACGCGTGCGAACGAATGACGAATGACGAACGACGAATGCGACACACATCGCATCGCGCATCCACCGTCGACGTCGTCGTCGCCCCCATCGCGTCGCGCCTCGGTCGTCACGAACGCACGTTTGGCACGCGCGAAAGCCCTGCCGCTGCATTGGCGCCATCGGCGAGGGACGCACGGGCGACGCGACGCGCGTGCGCGCACACATAAGGCGCCATGGACGACGCGCGATATATGCACGAAAATCATTCGCATCATTCGCCCACGCGTACCTGCACGGTGTGTTCCACCTTGCGCTCGACCGCGCATACCGGACATAACGAGCATCGGTCGCGGAGGCTAAATAAAGTCAACATCTCTCCTTTGGCGCCCGTCGCGTGCGTCGCGCACGGCGCGAAGAATGGCGCGGCAATCATGTCGGGAATCCAAGCGATGGATGGTGGAAGATCATGATTCTGTTCGTGTGCGCGCGCGGCGCGGCGGTAGGCGTCGAGTTCGTCAGTCTATGGCTCATTCGCCCAATGTGCCATTTAGGTCCATCGCCATCGTCGTCGTCGTCGTCGTCGCGGGCGCCACTCGCGCTGAGCCCACATCTCACGACGAGGCTTGGCGCGTTCGTCGACGCACGCACCGTCATTGGAATATGTCTATGGTTTACGACCACGCGTCGCGCGACTCGACCCCTGGCGCACCGCGCGCGCGTTCGGCTCTGACGACGACGACGACGCACGCGCACGACGCGACCCGCATTGCGCGCGAGGCGTCCACCCGAGACGACGACGACGAGACGAGACGACGACGACGCGCGAACGGGGCGAGTTGACGGACGATGACGACGAGAGATGGGGCACACTGCATGCCCATACGCCTATGCCATCCCCATGCGCGCGCGATGTGATATCCATCGCGTGTTTAGAGGGTATACGTCGCGCACACCGCGAGCGGCGTGGAGGTTTTCACGAGGCGATAAGTACACGTGGTGTCGATTTGAATTCCCCACGCGCGCGTCCACGCGAGCGCTTTGGTTTTGAAGAAAGAAAGCTCGCGAAGAGGACGTCATGTAACCGATAGCTATTACTGTGTGTAGGTGACAAGTAAAATTGTAGGCGCGGTGTGTAATCGAGCCATTGGTGGCCAAAAATATCTATCACGCACATTTATTTTAGCACGTCAAACGCTCGGGTGGCAATCATATCCGACGCCTTTTGAACGTCGGCACTCGTTACGATGAGTGGAGGCACCAGACGCAACACGTCTCCTGCACCCGCGGTTAAGGTTAAGAGACCATCCTTGCGCAACGCCGCAACAAGCGGAGCCGCCGGAACGTCAAACTGCACGCCAACTAACAAACCCGAGCCGCGAACATCCTTGAGGTGAGGATGGCCGGCGAGCTTTTCACGCAACGCCGTCTTGAGCTCGGCGCCGCGAGCCTCGACGTTAGACAAAAACGCTGGCGCGGTAACGCGATCAAAAACCTCATTTGCAACCGCGCACACGAGCGGACCTCCCGCGAAGGTTGAACCGTGGTCGCCAGGCGCCATGACGTCTGCAACCTTTTGTTTCATCATCACGACGCCGATGGGTAAACCGTTCGCGAGGGGTTTGGCAACGGACAACATATCAGGTTCGGCTCCAGTGACGAGTTGATGACCCCAAATCTTTCCCGTTCGCCCCAATCCACACTGAACTTCATCGTACACCAATAACGCGCCGGCGTCATCGCACAACTTGCGCAAGCCACGGAGAAATTCCGCGTCTGCGGGATAAATACCGCCTTCCCCTTGGACGGGCTCGACGAATACGGCACACGTCTTCCCTTTGACAATAACTTTTGATGCAGATTCCAAGTCGCCGTAAATCGCGAACGAGTTCCCGGGCACGAGCGGGGCGAAAGGCGTGCGATATTGTTCCTTCCACGTCAACGCCAAGGCGCCCATGGTTCTCCCATGAAAACCATTCTTGAAACTCACCGTCTGTGTCGCGGCTTCTTCCATGGATAACCCAGCGTTTTCAGCCTGCTTTTTGGCGTACTTTCGACTGAATTTCAAGGCGGCTTCATTGGCTTCGGTGCCGCTGTTGCAAAAGAAGACGCGCTCGGCAAACGGCGCGCTATTCACCAATTTTCTCGCCAAAGTCGACGCTGGCTCGGTGTGAAACAAGTTGGACGTGTGCGACAGCAACCCCGCCTGCTGCGCAAGAGCCTTCGCAACGCCCTCATCGGCGTGCCCTAAACAATTTACCGCGATACCAGCGGTGAAGTCCATGTATTCTTTCCCATCGGAGTCCCAAATCAACACACCCTTCCCTCGCACCATCACCTCGCCTTGCCCTCGCCCGTACGTGTTCAATATGCACTCGTTCTCATCCCGTCGCACTTGATCACCATCGATTGCGCGCGCGCGCGTCATTCGCGCCACGCGTGTTGCTCGTCGCGCCCTCCATCGCGCGCCGTGCGTCGCCAACGCCACGCGTTCGGTGGTGGCTGTCGTCGTCGTCGTCGTCGGGAACATGGTCATCCGTCGTTCTTTACCTCGAACACGCAACGCGTCGTCGTCGTCGTCGTCGTCGTCGTCGTCGTCGTCGTCGTCGTCGTCGTCGTCGTCTGTCGACCACGCGGCGCGGGTGTGACGCCTCGACGCGCGCGGCGGTGCTCGCGTGTGTCACTCTTCACGCGGTTTTTACCTCGTCGTTAACGACTGTTGACGACACCGCATTCGTCGACGCATTCGAACGACGGTGCCAGAGGGAGAACCGCGATGGAACGACCGATCGATGGGGCGGGAGCGCACGCGCCGAGCGCGACGGCGACCGCGCATTCGTCGCGCACGTCGACGACGACAATCATTGGACGACACGAGCACGTGATTAGCGGGTATTCTTTACTGAAAGGTTTAGGCGATGGCGAGCCAATCGCGAGCGATCGGTTCATGGTTGGTGGGCACGAATGGGTTCTTTTGTTCTATCCCGATGGTAAGCGCTCGATGTCGGACGGAAACGCTCCGAACGTGCCCGCTGAGGACCCGTACGCGGCGCTGTTCGTGGCGCTCATCGGCGAGGGGCCGCGGCCGCTCGGCGTCGTGCAAAGCTCGTCTGGACGCGTGGTGCGTGCATTTCACCGATTTACACTCGTTGATCAGAGTGGCAACAACCGACACATCACTAAAGGGCGACAGCGCGAACAAGGAGCGGTGAAAATCTCATGCGCCAGGCAAGACCCGACAGCGAGGAACTGTCATGGTTACCGCAAGTTCGTACGTCGTAGCGTCCTCGAGGCGTCCGGGTCTGGGTATTTAGTGAATGATGTCGTCGTGATTCGCTACGAGATCGAGCTCGTCGTCACGAGTGGTGGGGCGTTGAACAAGAATACAAAGCTGATTCCTTCGGCAAGTGTCAACGTGCCAAACTACCCGACGATTGGTAAAAACTTAATCAAACTCTTATACGACGAAAAGGGTGCTTTTGACGTCACATTTGATGTCGATGGCGAAATATTCAAGGCGCACAAGCTGATCTTGTCCAGCCGCTCGTCGGTGTTCAAGGGCATGTTCCGCACGGGGGCCTCGATGCGGGAAGGCGCCCAGGGCGTGTGCAAGTTGCTCGATATCGACAAAAACGTGTTCAAGCTTTTGTTACACTTTGTCTACGCCGATGAACTTCCCGCGCTCTTGAAAGGCGACGACACGGCAGGGTTGGATGATTTAGATTTCACCGGTACTGCCCTCGCGGTGGCTGATGGTCAAAGACACGCTTCAGGGCACCCGAGCGATAAAGTACCTTTCGATGTGTCTACGACGCAGCATCTTCTCGTCGCCGCTGACCGCTTCGACTTGAGCCGTCTCCGTGCGATGTGCGAAGCTCGTTTATGCGAGTCAGTCGATATCGATAGCGTCGCGAACACGCTCACGCTTGCCGAGTTGAATCACGCCGACGCTCTTCGTCGCGCGTGCCTGTCGTTCATCGCTGCAAACTTGAGCGACGTCATGAGCACGGCGGGGTACGACGCGATGAATCGCGCGTGTCCACATTTAGCGGGCGAAATACTTCAGGCTGTCGCAGAGCTTAAAGACGCACGTCAAGCTGCAAACGTGGCGGCAGCGGCGGAAGCTCGCGCACCTTCTGTGCCCGCATTACCCCCACCAGCGCCTGTTGATGAAACGCCGCGTCGTCGTGGCGAAGATGCGAACGCAAACAACACGAACGGTGGTAATGCGGAAGCGGCTCGAGGTGTGATGAATTTGAATATCCCACCTGCGATGAGCGCGTTTTCTAATTTTTTGGTGACGCGCGCCGCGCAGCGGTTTGTAGGAGCAGAAGGCGTGCCGAGAACTCAATTGGATCCGCATCAACCGCAACCCACCGCGCCGAGCGGCGTAGAAGAAGTCGCGGGCGCGTTCGCGTTAGATGCTCCCGATGGCATCGTCGGTGCAGACGATGAGTTACCCTCACTTGACGACGGTGACGGCGAGGAGGCTGGCCGACGAGTGCGACCGCGCCGCGGGTAGAGACAGAAAACAAACACTGCAGTGTTTGAATGAAACAATTAGGGCCCTTTCACGTTATTAGAGACACACGGAGTTCTCATACACTGTACCTGTACTGTATGACAAATTAACAAACTACACTGTAGGCTACACTACTAGTAAAAATTTCCCAACGCTAACACCGCCTATGACATGCAACAGCGCAGTGCTTTGATTTCAGTATCGGGAGAGACAACGCTCGCGCCAATCTCGCCGTAAGGAGCGTCAGCGGCCCTTGATACTTCCTTTTCGAAACTATATGCATCAAGCGATGCGCTACGTTTGCTACAATTACTACACAATTTGACACCTCTCGACGGCGACATCATACGGCAAGTAGTCAGCTGTCACGAGCAACGTCGTATCATCGAGAACTTTCGCACGAGCGCTCTGCGCTTCGACTAAAAACGGCAAATCAATGCGTTCCGAAGCGCAGCCTTTGCAGTCGAGTGTGATTCCTTCACGAACAATTGACACGACCACGTCGCGAGGCGTCGTCACACCTTGGCGAGCACGAAGTGGCACCTTGACGCGTACTTTTACCCTCGTTACCGGTCGATTCACAAACTCGACATCGTACTGCATGCACTCGTCGAAATTCTCTGGAACTTTCTTCGCTTCACGTTCTTGGACTATTGGCGATACCAATTTCATCGGCACACCGACGCGAATTTTCTGAGCCGGCGGTGGTCTCGCGCCTATGAATATTCGCTGCGGAAGCCTATATTCGGGATCGAGTGTCAATGCAAACTTAGCCGATATGTGATCGAGTACGAGCTCTACTAAGTAACGTTTTAATGGCTTGAACGCGCTCGCGTGCCGCACAACGGCTGTGTTGAACACGCAATCAAAGACGACTGCTTCGATACCGCTCGCGTCGACGTCCTTACGCGCATCCGCGCAAGAAAGTGGGAATCGCAACTCTGCACGAGTGTCGTCTATAGCAGCCGTGCTATTGGCAGACGAGGAGCTCTCCAACGCACGAATCACATCTTTCGGCATCAGACCTTCTCGCCACTGGTCGCTGCCACGTTTGGGCACGTCAACCGCGTCGTGCGAGCAGACATTTACAAACACCTTCCCACCGCTCGCATCACGCGTCTTCACCGTAAACGAAGGAACTGGCGTGATTTCTACAGTCGTCGCGTCGTCCATCGCGTGTGCGCTACGCGTGAGCGCGTTGTTGAGCCTTGTGCTCGGGTCGCGCAACGCACCCTTCGCCGCTTTTGTCAAAATCTCGAGCGCCTCGCCACCGAGCGTCGCCTGTATGGTTGATAAAATCTCACGCATCTCCTCCGGGGCGTTCTCTGGGTCTAAATCACCCCCATCCTGTGCGTATTGCGTCAAGAATTCAGCCAGCGCTTCGGTCTGCGCAATCGTTTGCTCATCAGCATCCATGACTTCGCGCGCGCCAACAACTGAGGAGTGCGTCAGTGAACGACGCGACGACGCGATATTGGCGAATGTGCGAAGAGTACGCGACGTCGTATTCGTGAAAATTCGTTGGGTTGGATACACATTCACGCGTAGCTCCTCGTCGTCGCCGACGTCGCCGATAACAGGCGCTAGGACATGAGGACACGGACGTTGGGCCGCGGACGTCGAGGTTTCGTGGCGCGTCAACTAGCCGCGTTCGTGGCGTGGTGTATCGTATCGCGTGCACCGCGTTACATTTTCGCCCAAGATGACACGTCGGTGGTTATCGAGCGCGCCATCGACTCGTCGCGTTTGCTTGAAGCTGTGGGCGCTATGAATAAATTACTCGAAGTGCTACGCTCGTCGTATTGTACTGATGGCGATAGCGTATGCGACGCATTTGAAAGCACAAAGCGAGAAGTGTGGTCGACGTTTGCGTCGAGTGCGATTTGCGGTTTTGGCACTGATGGCGACGCCACATGGACGTCGATTTCTACGACGAACACGCAAGGCGCGTTTGCCATTCTTTTGAACAAATGCTCTTCGCCTTGGTTTGGTGATTTGGAAAACCAGGTGCTTACGCTTTCGGCGACATTTTTGGCGCAAGCGAGTTTACAAAGAGATGATGTTAGTGCCGTTATTGCAGCAAACGACGCGAAAGCTGGACGCGCGGCAACGCAAACGAGCGACGATTTGAACTCCAGACACCCAGCATTCTATGACGCGCTCGCGCCGGTCGCGACCGAGTTATCTAGCTTCTCGACGTCGCGACCTGTTATCGTGACCGCCGCGCCTGCTAGCGATGAAGACACGTATTCGTCAACCTACTCAGCTGAAGTTAGCGCAGCAATCTCTGCTGCTCGAGCGCGCGGCAGCTTTGCGACGGCGGGCGACACCGAGGCGTTCCCAGAGGATTTTGCGAAACGCGTTGAAAACGAGACGGTGGCGGTGAACCTGTATCGAGAAAAATACCTGGCGCACCCATACTCCAAAGCGCACTATGACAAGTCCACGAAATGTGCCGGTCGAGCCTTGACGGACACCCTGTGCTTTGAACGAAAGATTCCAGAGGTCGATTACACGCACGCTGCGGATGGTACGCGATTGCTGACATTTTATGGTGAAGGTTTGAGCGCGGATTTTGTAGACTACAACCAACCAATTCAATATGTGCCGAACGTACGTTTGGATTAGATGAGTAGCAACAGTAGATAAGTTTAGTAAAAATTCCAAACGACGCTCGAGGAAGATAAACGAATTCTTCTCAAAGAGTGTTCACCCAGTGTAAACGCACAGGCAACGAAGACAAAACAACAAGTTTTAGCGATTAGATTCCGCGTAGAAAAGAAGAAAATCCTGAGTGGCGCGATGGCTAGACTGAATGAAGCCATCGCTCGAGAACAAAAGTAGCTTTTTTTGACGTCGTCTGTTTTACTCATTTGCATGTAAAAGAGATTGTTGTTACTGTCGAAATTACAACCGCGCAACTAGAGGCGATGAAGAAGATAACGTAGATGCTGCGCGAGAGACGCTTCCCGTAGCGCATCAATCGGTGCATGTAGTTCGTAAAACGGTGGCGATTCGTCGAAAAATGTTATGAAACTCGCTGGAAAGGTGTAAACGAAAATGACATTGACTGTGGTATTTGACAAAACTATCAGGTATGGCGCTTCTATGTTCGAGACTTGAGCACATCGAGCGCCGCGGCGACGTTGGGGTGTTTCGCGGCGTGCGTCTCGAGCCGCTGGAGGCGGCGGCCGTGGTCTTGAGTACGTACGGTACCCCACCATGGTCCAACGCGCGCGGTCACTACGTCTTCGGCAGGGAAGTGCCAACCCGCGGTTTCCAACTTCAAGATCGTCGTCAGTCTCCGCTGCTTCGCGTCTTTGTTGAGCGCGATGGCGACGAGTAGCGTTCTGTGAGCGTCCTCCTCAACTCCAATCGTGGGTGTATGAGACTTGAGCACATCGAGCGCCGCGGCGACGTTGGGGTGTTTCGCGGCGTGCGTCTCGAGCCGCTGGAGGCGGCGGCCGTGGGCACCAGTACGTACGTTACCCCACCATTGTCCGACAGGTGCGTTCACGACGTCTTGTGCTGGGAAGTCCCAACCCGCGGTTTCCAACTTCAATCCATGCGTCAGTCCCCGTGTCGCGTTTGTGCTGAGCGCGGTGGCGACGAGTAGCGTTCTGCGAGCGTCCTCCTCAACTCCAATCGTGGGTGTATGAGACTTGAGCACATCGAGCGCCGCGGCGACGTCGGGGTGTTTCGCGGCGTGCGTCTCGAGCCGCTGGAGGCGGCGGCCGTGGGCACCAGTACGTACGTTACCCCACCATTGTCTGACAGGTGCGTTCACGACGTCTTGTGCTGGGAAGTCCCAACCCGCGGTTTCCAACTTCAATCCATGCGTCAGTCCCCGTATCGCGTTTGTGCTGAGCGCGGTGGCGACGAGTAGCGTTCTGCGAGCGTCAGTAGCCACGTTCTCGGTCGCATGCGACCGAGAAGCTGCAAACGAGCAATCTCGCGATGCGTACGCAACTAAACTCGCGTGCTTTTCCACACAAAGGGCGCACACACGGTCACCGCGTTGTACGACGTAGTCTTTTATACTCCGTAACCGCGCTCGTATCGCGTCATTCGTAGCGTCGTGACTCATGTTCAGCGGCAAGGTTTTGACCTTTTTGTCCTCGTACATGGCGTGTACTCTCCGTGTGTTGTGCTTCTCTGTGTCGCACAGGATGCACTTGACACCCGGGCATTTATACACGCGCGGCGTACTCTTGTGCTGCGTCCATGTGAGGAGGCATTGCGTACACACGCGGTCGCCAGGTTGCACGACGTAATCGGGACGACGCTCGAGATGACCACGAATGACGGGATTAGAAAATTCATTGGCGAAATTTCGCAGGGCAATTCCATGATACGAACTTGGAACGCAGCGCATCATCGATCTCGACTTGACCTCGTCGCACACAAAGCACTCGTAGCGCGGAGTCTTGTAATTGCTGGAGCCGACACCGGCGGAGCCGACACCGGCGGGAGATTCTTCGATGGCGCGCGCGCCTTCCTCACCCACACCGGTGAGACTGGGATCCGCATGCTTGGGCGACCCAGCGTCGCCGCGACCGTCGACCGCATCCTCGTCCTCGTCCTCGTCGTCGTCCTCGGGTGACCACTCGTCTTCACTTCCATCGACCTCATCATCGTCCTCATCAGTGTCGACCCTCTTGCGCTTGCCGCCCGTTTGACTGCGGGTCACCGGCCCAGGCCGTGACAAGACCATCCTCCCCGAGGTTGCTGCCAGCGCCGACAGTCGCAAAGAAATCAATGCGAACCTCTTCACTTCGAATCGACGCCGTCTTTATCGCTCTCGCCTCTGGACGGTCTAACGTGTGTCGGTGCTCGTCCAGCGTACGGAATCCAAAGCGAGACTCGCAGCTCGAGCGCGGCTGGCGACCGCGACGCAACGGGCCACCCTCGAACCCAACCCGCGCGTCACCGACACGTTCCCTTCGCACGCGCGAGGGATATCTTTACGTGACCGCGTGCGTGTGTATACGCGTCGCGGAATGAGGTGGCGTATGTCCGAGGTTCTCCGAGGTGTTCGCGTCGTCCGACAAGACAGGCGTGATATTCGCATCTCAAGTGTTATTTTATAGCTACGTCATCATGGTCACCGGATGTTACAATTTGCATAGTATTTACTCTCAGCAACGTCGAATATCAAACGCCCCGCTCAGTGCGATGTCCGATGTCCGATGTCCGATGCGCATGAACGATGGCGATGCGCGACGCCGAGGAGCGCGCGCGGCGCCGCGCGCGCATATTTCATCGTCGACATGACCGTCACGCGGCGCGCTCGGCGCGGACGCATTATATGCGCCGTGTTGGATGCGTGTCACCTTGCGACGTCACGTGTGTGGCGTCGCGGCGCCGTGAACGATTTCGATTCTGATTCGCCGAGATTCTGATTCGCCGAGATGGCAATCGCGCATGGCGATACGAATCGGCGTTTTTTCGACATTAAAAAAAACGCGAAAAAACGTAACGCTCGTCGTCACACACGCGATGGCGGATGTGCCCGATGATGGTGCCCGCGCCGACGCCGACGGCGTGCGGAACGTGCGTCCACGACTCGATGGCGAGGACGAGCCCCAGAATAACGATTCACCCAGACGTCGTGCAGTCGCAATCTGCCTCGCGCGGGCGTTTCGCACCTTTGACGAGATTCGCCGAGATCGGGAACTGATGGAGATCTTGTCGCGCGATGATTGGCGCGATGGAGGCGACGACTTGCGGCTCGCGAACAGGCTGGCGCTCTTCGTGCATCCCGATCACGTGCGACACGAGGGTGACGATGTGTATAACGACGCCACGACGGCGTGGCAAGGGATGACGGCGTTTTGGGAGGCGCGCGAACGGGCGCGTCGCGCGCGCCCGGCGCGCGGAAGAGTTGACCGAGAGCTGCCGTATTATTTCAAAT
>Ga0255753_1004736_pt1 | contig 13366 bp, 13 predicted proteins | sample 041ome_10_FD_179953 | JGI IMG/M metagenome (GOLD analysis project Ga0255753, IMG submission 179953) | Coastal salt marsh microbial communities from the Groves Creek Marsh, Skidaway Island, Georgia - 041412US metaG (version 2) | ecosystem: Environmental > Aquatic > Marine > Intertidal zone > Salt...
CCCTACCCGCAAAAAACCTGTGGGTTTGATACTGGTGGCACAGAATGGCCCACATATCAATTTGCTGACAGGCAATTATGTCACAAAAGATGAAGCCAACGCCTTGCAGCAAAAAGTCGACCAGCTTTACCGATCCTGCGCTATCAAGCATTTCAATACATAAAAAATAATCATCCCCCAGCGGCACAATTTTTGGGTGCACCGCGCCAGCATAAGCTGTATGCAGGGCGCCGGTCTGCCGGTCTATATAGCGAAACCCACCATCCTCATCTGACGCATTGTCAATGAAAGCCGCCACCGCCGATTGCAAGGCCAATTTGGTTTGTGGCGACAAAGTTTGCTGGCCAAAAACAAGCGTGGTTGCCGCGGCGGATGGCAGCATCAGCAGATGGCTCATCACAATTAACAAGCGTAATAAATGCTTCAAAACGCCACTCCATACTGCCAGCAACCAGCGCAGTTTACTGCGATTAGGAATTGCCGCAAAACAAGGCATTTTCGAAAAATCGATCCGCGCCTGTTCGCCACTGCATCTGTCGCACTTGCGCCGAAATCATTTTGCCTTGTATGCTTTGTGTATGAATACAGTATTTCGAATCATCACCATTTTTGGCATATTGGCCGTCGGGCAGCTAGCGCCTAGCTTTGCCGATCAGCATGACCCCCGCTTAAACCGCTTGTTTGCCGATTTACAAACCCCGTTATCAGCCGCTGTTGCCAGCGAAACAGAACAAAAAATTTGGACCTATTGGACAGCCTTTCCCGACGACCGCGAAACCGAAGCCACCATGGTGGTTGGCATTCGGATGTTAGAAGCCGGCCGGCTGAAAAACGCCGAAACGGTTTTTAGCCGCGTCATTAAACGCCAGCCCAATTTTGCCGAAGCCTGGAACAAACGTGCCACCGTAAGATTTATGATTGGCGATCACGCCGGGTCCACCCAAGATATTATCAAAGTTTTACAGCTTGAGCCGCGCCATTTTGGCGCCTTATCGGGGCTTGGCCTCATTCAGATGCACGCCGGAAATCTGCAAAATGCACTGCAAAGCTATGAAGCTGCTTTTGCGCTTCATCCCTATCTTGCCAATGTTGAAGCGATGATTAATGACTTGAAAACCCGCCTTAAGGGCCAAGCCTTATAGGCGCTGCAGCACCCCGGTTCAGGGGCAATGCCCGGTATGAAGTTTTCGTAATATTATGCTAATGTCGCGGCGCGCATTTGATAATGAGACAACTTCTATACTGATTAGGGTGAGATTTTTACCATGCATATAAGCGGAATGATTGTGAATCGCTGTGTTCATTGTGCGACCTATTGCATGATCAGCGTCGATGATATGCACCGGGCGCTGGCACAAGGCAACCGCCCACGCATTGAATGTCATCATTGCCAGAAATTATTTACGCCGGGGCCGGATATTGACATCACCCCAGCCGCCGCCAACACACCAATCACCAGCAAAGATGCCGGCACACCGCCGCCAAATGCAGCCAAAGCCTCGGCGGCGCCAGCATCGGTAAATCGCGTGCCGCTCTATCTCTTAATAATTGCCGTGGCTATCGGCGCGCTTTATTTCATGACAGATGCGAAAACCTTAATCGGGCCTGACATATTCAAGATTTTGGAATGATCTCATAGCCGGCTTCCTCTGGCTCATCATCGACCATTTCAGCTGGAAAGCCTGGCGCCAAAATATCTACGCCGCAAGCCTCCTCAAGCCGCTTTATGATATTTGGCGACCATTCCCGCGGGCCGTAGCGGTTTTGCCCATCTTCAAAAATCTTGATTAACAGGGGCGAAATTTCCAGCGGCACATTATGGCGGTCAGCCACCTCCTGAAACAGGCCAATATCTTTTAGCACCAAATCCATAGTGAAACTAATGTCACGGCTGCCATTCAAAATCACCTGACTTTCGGTCTCATGGACAAAGGAATTGCCCGACGAAATACGGATCGCCTCATAGGCAACATTCATATCCATACCAGCCACTTTTGATGTGACCAGCGCCTCGCATAATGTGACCAAATTTGCTGTTGCCAGATAATTCGTAACAACTTTGAGAACCGAGGCGGTGCCGAGGTCGCCGGTATGCAGTACGCGGCGGCCCAAAATTGTCAAAAATGGCAAAAGTTTTTCAAACACCGGCCGCTCACAACCGGCAAAAATAGCAATATTTCCAGTTGCCGCACGATGGCAGCCACCAGATACCGGGCAATCTACCGGGTCAGCCCCACGCGCCCGCACCAACGCCCCAAGCCGGGTAACTTCGGCAGCATCGGTGGTACTCATTTCAGCCCAGATTTTTCCCACCGACAGCCCTGCCAAGATACCGTCTTCAGCTTCCATGACCGCCGCACTCGCCGCCGGTGATGGTAGACAGGTAATGACAATATCGCATTGCTCAGCCATTTGTTTGGGGCTATCTGCCCAGCGCGCGCCAGCCTCGAGAAAGGGCTGCGCTACCGCCTTGTCCAGATCGCGCACCATAACATCGCATTTATTACGAATTAAACTGCCTGCCAGCTTGCCACCTACATTGCCAAGCCCAATAAACCCAACTGATTGCATGCCATCGACCTCCCCGGATCATTTAACCACCGATGCGCAAAAAAACCTGCCGCCAAGCCGCTAGCCTAATCGCAAAAAAACCAGAATGGCAACTGCTTTTACGCGTGCCCTCAAAGGGTGACAACACGCATCGAATTGGTGGTGCCAACAATGCCGAATGGCATGCCGGCAACAACAACGATTTGCTCGCCTCTACTGGCCAAACCGCGACGTTTGATTTCATCAATGGCTTCGGTGATCGCCGATTCAAAATCATCGCTAAAAGCACTGGCGGCGGTGCGCGTTCCCCATAACAAACCAAGCTTGCGTTGCACGTCAAGGTTAGGGGTCATCACTAAAAACGGAATTGTCGGGCGTTCCCGGGCAATCCGCACAGCGGTGTTTCCGGAACTTGAAAAGGCCACCATGACTTTCGCTTCAACGGTTTCAGCAAGCGCCACGCTTGTCCGCGCAACAGCATGATAGACGCTATGTTCAACCGGCAATTTGCCAGGGCCTGACTCTGGGTGCTTGTGGATATGCTGTTCTGCCTCGGCAACGATGCGCGACATAAATTGTACCGACTCAACCGGGTATTTGCCAGCTGCTGTTTCGGCCGACAGCATCACTGCATCTGCCCCATCAAAAACCGCACCAGCGACATCCGAGGCTTCGGCGCGGGTTGGCGTGGGGGCTTCAATCATTGATTCGAGCATCTGTGTTGCGACCACCACTGGCTTGCCAATCATACGGCATTTAGAAATGATCGTCTTTTGCCAGCCAGGCACCTGTTCTGGCGGCAATTCAACCCCCAAATCACCACGCGCCACCATCACCCCATCGACAGCCGCGATGATATTGTCCAAATCATCAAGCGCAGCTGGTTTTTCAATTTTCGCCATAATGCCAGCTTGTTTGCCAATAATTGTGCGGGCCGCAACAACATCACTAACACGCTGCACAAACGATAGCGCCACCCAGTCAACGCCCTTATCAAGCGCAAACGCCAAATCATTCAAATCTTTTTCTGTCAGCGGCGAGGTATCCAAAATAATATCAGGCAAATTGACGCCTTTATTGCTTTTTAGCGCCCCCCCAACGACCACTTCGGCGGTAAAGCTGTCTGTTTCAATTTGTGCCACCCGGAAAACCAGCTTGCCATCATCCATCAGCAAGCGGGCTCCCGGATACATTGACTTAAAAATTTCCGGATGCGGCAAGCCAACCCGTTCGGCGCTACCAATATCTGGTTTCATATCAAAAACAATGCGGCCACCTGCAGTGACAATAACGCCATCTGTAATGCGGCCAACACGAAATTTTGGGCCTTGCAAATCAGCCAAAATACAGCTTGGCACCCCGGTTTCACTTTCCAGAGCCCGAATGGCATCAATGCGGGCGCCTTGATCAGCCTGCGTCCCATGTGAAAAATTTAGCCGAAACACATTCACACCAGCATCTTGCAGCTTGCGCAACATCGCAGCATCAGATGAGACATTGCCGATTGTGGCAACGATTTTGGTAGACCGGATTGCGGTTTGATCATGTGATGACACGGGCATGGAACTCTCTTTAAATTTCAATAAAATATGATATGACGACGATCGCAAACAGCGATTGCAAGATTGTGACACTTTATTGTGAAACTTGTATAAAAGCAAAGCAGGATATTTTTTAAACAGTGCTTTAAGGCCAAATTTTCAGATTTTGGCACCGCCCAAAACCTGCCGAATTGAGGGCTTGAGCCCACACCGAAATAGGGCCATAGTCTGCCCATAAGGACTTTATCTTTTACAAAAAAACAACCACCCATAGAGATGTATCATGATCACCGGTTTGATTGCCCCTTTGCTCACCCCTTTTGACGACAACCTTGGGGTTGATCAGGAGAAATTTAATGCGCTTGCCAAACGGCTTTTGGCCACCGGCTGTTCTGGGCTGGCACCATTTGGCACCACCGGTGAAGCCTTGTCGGTTAGCCACAGCGAGCGTAAAGCCGCGCTTGAAGGGCTGTTTGCATCGGGCATTGATCCGACCGTTTTAATCCCCGGCACCGGCTTGTGTAATTTGCCGGATACGATTGATTTATGCCGCCACGCCATAGAGCTTGGCTGCGCTGGGGTGATGACATTGCCACCTTTCTATTTTAAGGGGATGAGCGATGCTGGCCTATATGATTACTATGCAAAGCTGATTGACAGGATTAATGACGCGCGCCTTAAAATCTATCTCTATCACATTCCACAGGTTAGCGGCGTTGGCTTGTCGATCCCGCTGGTAACGAAACTGCACCAGCAGTTTCCTGACATTATTGTCGGCATCAAAGACAGTTCGGGCGATTGGGACAACACCAAGGCGCTTTTGGGGATTGATGGATTGATTGTTTATCCGGGTGCTGAATTACCAGTGATTGACGCCATCCGGCTTGGCGCGCCGGGCTGTATCTCAGCCACAGCCAACCTTAATGGCACCGATATCGCTGAAGTGATTGCGCTATGTCATGCTGGAAAATGGGACGCCGCTGAAGCCAAGCATAAAAAAGTATGTGCGGTGCGAATGCTGTTTCAAGATTACGCGCCAATTCCTGCACAAAAAGCCTTATTGGCGCGCCAGCTGGGGCAGCCGTCATGGCGCAATCTGCGCCCACCAATGCAGCCGATGGCGGCTGATCGCCTGCAGGCATTGGCAGACGCCTTGGACACGCAATTTGGCATGAAATTCTGATATGCTGGCATCTGCCTTCCGGCAGTTGCCAGAAGCGCTTTTTAGACGATGACTAATAATAGGGTTTAATATGAGAGTTGCCGTCGCATTACTTGCTGGACTTGTGGTTTTGATGCTGATGCTGGGGGTCTATTATGTGTTGATCCCCAGCTTTAGTGAGAACCTTGATGAACCGGAAATTATCGATGTCACAATCCGCCTGAAGAATGACTGCACGGTGACCGACCAAGCCTTCATCGTCGAGGCGCCAAAGCTCCGAAAAAGCAGCAAATTCTATAACGGCGTAGCGGTTATGCGGCTTCCTGAAACAGCCAAAGTAAAGCTGTCTGTCGCCCCCGCTTTTCCCAATTTCACCTATGACGGGGTGCCCGAAACGGTCACACCAGACATGGTGCTGGTGGCCGATTGCGCTGTATCACCCCGCCTAAAATCAATTTTTGGGGCTATGAAAAATCGCTTTGGCGATTAATCAAATGATGCGGTCATTGCGCAAAGCCGCAATGGCCGCGTCCGATAGATCAGCCCATTGCCGCAACACATCATCATTATGCTCGCCCAGCAATGGCGGGGCGCTGTGATACTGTGCCGGCGTTTTGCTTAACTTTGCCGGAAAGGCGGTGCTGGAAATAGGGCTGCCATCTGACCGGCGCTGGTCAACACGGGTACCACGCGCCTGTACCTGCGGGTCATCAAACACTTCGGCAATGTCATTGATTGGGCCGCATGACACCCCGGCTTTTTCCAACATGGCAATCACAGTCTGGCGGTCATGGGCAGCAATCGCTTCGGCCAATGCCGCGTCAACAGCTTCACGGTTAAGAATACGTGCTTCGTTAGTCATAAAATCTGGATTATCGGCCAGATGCGGCACCCCAAGGGCGGCGGTCAGCCTGATAAATTGTTTGTCATTGCCGCACGCCACAATCACAAAACCATCAGCCGCGTGATACACCGTATAAGGCACTACGCTTGGATGATGATTGCCCATACGGGTTGGACAAAATTCGGCGTTTAGCCAATTGGCAGACTGGTTTGCCAACATCGCGATCTGGCTATCCAGCAAGGCACAATCAATATGCTGGCCCTCGCCGGTGCGGTTGCGGTACGCCAGCGCCGCCAACGCCGCATTGGCGGTATATAGGCCCGTAAATAAATCAACGACCGCAACGCCAACCTTGACCGGGCCAGCGCCGGGGCTGCCGTCAGGCTGACCGGTAATGCTCATCAAACCGCCCATGCCTTGAATCAAAAAATCATATCCCGGCCGGTGCGCATAGGGCCCAGATTGCCCGAACCCGGTTATGGAACAATAAATAATGCGCGGGTTGATCGCGGCAATAGCCTCATAATCTAGCCCGTATTTTTGCAATCTACCGGGCCGGAAATTTTCTACGATAATATCGGCCTTGGCCGCCAAATCACGCAATAATTGCGCCCCGGCTTGGCTGGCAAAATCAACGGTAATAGACCGTTTGTTGCGGTTGCACGCCGAAAAATAGGCAGCATCACCCCGCCCGCCTTCTGCTGTGGTGGTAAAGGGTGGGCCCCATCTGCGGGTATCATCGCCGCCATCAGGATTTTCCACTTTGACAACATCAGCGCCAAGATCAGCAAATAATTGGGTAGCATAAGGACCAGCTAGAATACGGCTTAAATCTAGCACCTTAATTCCGGCCAAAGCCATTGCAGGTTGCGCGGGTTGGGCTGGTTGCGCTGTCTGTGCCATCGCTGATACCTTTAACATTAGTGATTTTCAATTTACACATTATGAGAAACTTGGCACTCTTACCACTATCTTGCCGGTCTGGCAAAATGATGTCGCCAGCAATGATGTTTATCACCAGCTCCACCCAAAATTTGGATTTCACCCAATGGATTTTTCACTAAGTGCCGAGCAGCAGATGCTGCAAACGACAGCCAAACGATTTGCCGAAGATACTTTGCCGGCAGAAGCCAAAATCATCGAAGCGAGCGATGTGCCGCCAAGCCATGCCTTACGGAAGAAATTTGCTGATATGGGGTTTTTGGGCATTAATTTGCCAACCACCTATGGCGGCGCTGGTCTTGGACATTTTGAGGCGGTTCTGGTGCTTGAAGAGCTGGCGAAAATTTCCATAGCGGCCGCCTTTCCGGTGTTTGAGGCCAGCTTTGGTCCGAGCCTGGCAATTGCGCATTTTGCGCCAGAGGCGTTACGCCAACGCATTCTGCCTGAGGTATGCGCCGGCCGCATGGTCGTTGCGGTTTCGATGTCAGAACCGCAAGCCGGCACGGCGCTAACCGATTTGAAAACAACCGCACGAATTGATGGCAATAAAGTCATTTTGAATGGCAATAAACGCTGGTGTTCCGGGGCTGGCCACGCCGATGCTTATGTAGTCTATTGCCGCATGTCAGACGCCCCCGGCGCCAAAGGCATTGGCGCCGTTCTTGTTGAAAAGGACACGCCCGGCTTTACCTTTGGCGCCCCGGAATCACATATGGGCTGGCGCGGCATCCCTAGCGCCGACATGTATTTTGACAATGTAGAGCTTGCCGCTGACAACATCATTGTACCAGCAGGCGGGTTTCGCCAGTTGATGGAGGCCTTTGATTTAGAGCGCTGCGGCAATACCACGATGAGCCTTGCCTGTGGTCAATCTGCCTTTGATTATGTGCTGAACTACGTGCAGGAACGCGAACAATTTGGCAAACCCATTGTCGAATTTCAGGCCGTGCAATTGCAACTAGCTCAAATGAAAATGAAACTTGATGCCGGCCGCTTGCTGTTATACCGCGCCGTCACCAATGCCGAACAAGAACTGCCGTCTATTGCTGATAGCTCTATTGCCAAATGTTTTGCCAATGAGATTGCCCGTGATGTGACCAGCGCCGCAGTTCAATTGATGGGCGGCTATGGCTTTTCAAAATCCTATCCCATGGAGCAAAAAATGCGTGACGCGTGGGGCTGGGGTATTGCCGGCGGATCAATCGATATTCAAAAAATCAATATTGCTGCTGCGCTGGTTGGCAAACGCTTTAACCAACGCGGCTAGGCTTGCCAGATTTTATCCAGCACCCGAAGCCAATTGCGGTAGCACAGCTTGTCCATCATGGTGTCACTATAGCCATGCGCCTGCATCACCGTGCGCAATGCCGGCAGCCCAGCCGCCGTGCCAATTGCCGCAGGCACCGTGGTGCCGTCAAAATCTGAACCAAGCCCCACCCGGTCTTCGCCAAGATGGGCAATCAAATGGTCCAAATGGCGCAGCATAACATCAAACCCTGTATCCGCCCGCATTTGCCCATCTTCATTCAAAAAAGCCACCGCAAAATTCAGCCCGACCATACCGTCACTATCGGCAATCGCCGCTAGTTGCCGGTCGGTAAGATTGCGCGCATGGGGGCTAACCGCATAGCAATTTGAATGGGTTGCCACCAGCGGATTTTGGCTGCGGCGCGCGACATCCCAAAAGCCAGCTTCGTTCAAATGCGATAAATCAATAAGGATGCGCCGCTGGTCGCAATAATCCACCAGCCGCTTTCCATCCTCGGTTAATCCCGGGCCAATGTCACCGGTGCTGGGGTAGCGAAACGGCACGCCATAGCCAAAGTTATTAGGTCGGCTCCAGACCGGACCAAGCGACCGCAACCCAGCCCGCCAAAACATATCAAGGTTCAAAAAGTCTCGGTCAATAGCCTCGGCGCCTTCCATATGCATAATTGCCGCAATCTGGCCGCTGGCAATGGATTTTTCGATTGCCGCTGCACTGGTGCAGATGGTCACCAAGCCAGCCGCGTCTAGCCGGTGCAACAAGGCGGCTTGGGCGACCGCCACCTGTAACGCTTCATCAATCTCGATGGCTGGCGGCAAAGGCAAATCATAGCTTGGCTGGTTCATCTGTGACTGCTTTGCCGCAGCATCAATTGATGATGGCACCCAGATAGCAAAAAAGCCGCCAGCAAAACCACCCTTTTGGGCTTTAACAAGGTCTAAATGGCCCACCATGCCGCTGCCAAAACTGCTGATATCAGGATAGGTTGAAGATTGATATAACACCGACAAAATATCATTATGGCCGTCAAAAATGGGCGGGGTAAGGGGCGCAGACATCAAAAATTCCTAACCTTTTTAAATAAAGATGATGGGCTAATCTTGCTGTTTGCTGGTGCCCTGTCAATTGCGGTGTAGCATATCACCCTCACGCCGACCGTGGTTGGTTGTAGCCGTCCCAAAATACCGCTAAGATTCGGCTTGCCTACATCATCAAGGAAAGTGATTTAGATGATAGATGCACAAACCATCGCCGCTTATGACGCGCGTATTGACGATTACCTAAAACTAACCCCCGACCGCCCGGGTCGGCATTTGCGCCATATGATCGCAACCCTTGGTACCGGCGCAAAAGTGCTGGATCTTGGCTGCGGGCCGGCCACGTCTTCGGTGCATTTACGTGCCGCCGGGATCATCCCAGACCCGGTTGATGCGTCCCCTGAAATGGTCGCGCTTGCCAACAAAATGCATGATATCAACGCCCGTATCAGCAGCTTTGACACGCTTGACGCTGACCAGCTTTATGATGGTGTATGGGCCAATTTCAGTTTGTTACATGCGCCAAAAGCCGATTTTCCGGGCCACCTCGTGCGGATCCACCGTGCGCTAAAGCCAAATGGCCTGTTTATCATTGGCATGAAACTAGGCAGCGATAGCGCCCGCGACCAGTTTGGACGACTGTACACATATTACAGCGCTGCAGAATTGACCATGCATTTGGAGACCGCTGGCTTTGGCGTAAGAGACACGCATTTTGGTGAAAGCGCCGGGCTGGCTGGCATTGTCGAACCGTGGGTGATTATCTATTGCCATGCGGCACCGCTATAACACCCCGTCACGAACATAATGCAGGATAGCGGCAACCTGATCGGCGGTTTCGACAACCGCAAGTGCCGCCCCATCAACTTCCTTTAGCGCGTGCTGATGGTCAGCCCCATGCATGATAATCAACGCCTTGCCCAGCGCCGCCGCATAGCCAGCGTCAAAGGCGGCATTCCATTGTTTATATTTCTCGCCAAATCGCACCACGACAATATCACTGCGTTCAATCGCAGTGCGCGTACGAATAGCGTTCAGCTTGGCACCTTTATGGTCATGCCAGAATTTATCGGCTTCGGCGCCCATGATGCTGACGCCGCAATCATCTGATGCTGCATGGTCGGTCACGGGCGCTAAGAATATAATATCTAGGCCCTTTTGCCGACACGCCGTTTCCACATCATCGCGCCATTGCGTGTGAATTTCGCCCGAAAGATAAACCGTTAACTTCATCACTATACCTCTTTTGTCAGTCCTAAACTTACGCGATCGTTAGAATAGTGGCGCCGGTGGTCTGGCGCGATTCCAAGGCGCGGTGGGCGGCGGCCACATCAGTCAAATCAAAACGCTGGTCAATGCGCGCGACAATAGCGCCGCTGCTGATCTTTTCAAATAATTCAGCGGCCATCGCCTGACACACATCCGGGTCATTAATATGCGTGAATAAGGATGGCCGGGTCACCTGCAAAGACCCTTTGGCCGCTAGCATGCCAAGGTTTACGCCGGTAACTGGGCCAGTCGCATTGCCAAAGGAAATCAACATGCCAAGCGGCCGCAAACAATCAAGCGAATCTTCAAAACTATCTTTGCCAAGCGAATCCATGACCACATCAACACCTCTGCCTTCGGTGATATTTCTAACCTCTTCAACAAAATTCTGCGACCGGTAATTGATCATGTGACTAGCGCCATGCGCCAGCGCCAAGGCGCATTTTTCATCGCTGCCAGCGGTGCCGATTAAGCGAATGGATTCTGACCGCGCCCATTGGCAAGCCAGCAAACCAACGCCGCCAGCCGCCGCATGAAATAATACCGTGGCACCAGCCGCAATCGGTGTGGTGCGGGTAAATAGATAATTGACCGTCAAACCTTTTAGCATAACCGCCGCGGCTGTTTCAAAATCAATGTTGTGTGGCAGTTTGCAAATTTGCGCCGCGGGCATCACCCGCACATCGCTGTAGCTGCCGGCGCTATTGCTGGCATAGGCCACCCGGTCACCAACCGCAATATGCGTTACGCCATCACCGAGCGCCTCAACAACGCCGGCGCCTTCGGTGCCAAGTGGGCTTGGTAAGGGCGCTTTATAAAGTCCGGTGCGCCGATAGATATCGGTAAAGTTCAGCCCGCTGCAATGGTGGCGAATGCGGGCCTCACCAGCGCCGGGCGCGCCGACTGGCCAGTCCACCAGCTGCATATTTTCCGGCCCACCAAAGGCATCAATAATTATCGTACGGTTCATAATAAAACCCCCATCTATATGCATTGAAATTTACAGCCGAAAAACTTATGGCCGGATGCGCGCGCCGGTTGCGGCTTCATATGACAGCGCCACAAGACTCATATCAGCGTCATCACCATGTGTATCAATGGCCGCTTTCAACCCGTCAAACGCGGCGCTGCCAAGCGGCATTGATTGCGCCAGTCCAGCTGCCATGCCCAGTGCCAACCCAGCGTCTTTTTGCATTAATGCCATAGAAAACCCCTGATGCATTTTGCCTGACAGAATATTGTCAGGAAGGGTGATTTCAGTGGCATAATTACGGCCTGAACTTTTCTGCAAAATATCAACCGCCTTGTCCGGGGCGACACCAGCATTCACCAAAAGCGACACAACCTCAAATGTGGCCATCCGGCAAATGAGATTTAACAAATTATTGCCCGCTTTCAGGGCATGACCAGCCCCCACAGCACCGGCATGAAAAATATTGCAGCTGATATGCGACAACACCGGATGTAGGGCGCCATAAACGGCATCATTGCCGCCAACCATGATAGCAATGACACCTTCTTTGGCGCCACGCGGCCCGCCACTGACTGGCGCATCAGCAAAATGCACACCGGCACTGGCCAACCTAGCCGCCTGGTCGCGACTGTGCGCTGGGTCGCCTGATGTCATATCAACAAATATCTGATTTTCAGACAAATGCGGCGCCAAACCATCGCGTCCAAAAAGCACAATCTCGGTGACTGCCGAGGTCGGCAAACAGGCAAAAATAATATCGCTTTGCTGCGCCAAATCAGCCATAGAGTCTGCAATCTGCGCGCCGGCGGCGGCAAAAGGCTCGGTTTTGGTCGGGTCGGTGTCGAACACAGATAAGGGCTGCTCACTAAGCCGCATCGCCAACGCTGCGCCCATATTCCCCAGCCCGATAAACCCAAGCCGCGGCCGCTGACCGTCCCAAGACCAAGATGATGGTAATTGGTTCATTGCAAATTCTCTTTTCCTTATCAAAACCCAACCATGACACCCACCGGCAAAACACGCCGGGGGGCGCGACTAGTCTAGCCTGATCCAGCCAGAGGTTTCTCTAAAAATCGATCATCTTACTACATTTAGATGGGATACTGATCGCGCCGAATGTTGCCCTTGCCGCAACAGCGCAAGCCACACCCGCTATTGACGGACACAAATTCCCAGTCGATAGTGGTCGCAGATTTTTTGTATCGTTATTACAACTGTCCTTGTCTGGACATACATCAGAAATGATTTCGAAATACGCCCTGCGGCAGCCATCTTTAATGGCCCCTTTATTTGTCTTTGCCTTTTGCCTTGCGATGATCGCGAGCAGCCGTGGCATGGGCGAAACCTATGCGATTTTTTTACTGCCGTTAAGCGAGGCATTCGGATGGAACCGGGCGAATGTCACCTCTATTTATGCGGTCTATATGGTGGCTTTTGGGTTTGGGTCCTTGCTATCTGGCCTTGTATTTGACCGGTTTGGGCCGCGGTTTAATTACACTATAGGGCTGGGTCTGCTAGCGATTTGCTATGGATATGCCGGGCATCTAACGTCACTTTTTACGTTTTATGTGGTTATTGGCATTTGCGGCGGTATTGGCGCTGCCATGGTTGGCATTGTGCCAACCCAAAGTCTGATTTCGCGCTGGTTTACAAAGCGCCGCGGTACGATTTTGTCGATGGCCTATTCGGGCCAAGGCATCGGCGTTATGATGCTGGCACCGGCCGCCCAAATCGCCATTCAGAAATTTGGCTGGCAACAGGCCTATATGATCGCCAGCTGT
>Ga0255753_1004738_pt1 | contig 13362 bp, 17 predicted proteins | sample 041ome_10_FD_179953 | JGI IMG/M metagenome (GOLD analysis project Ga0255753, IMG submission 179953) | Coastal salt marsh microbial communities from the Groves Creek Marsh, Skidaway Island, Georgia - 041412US metaG (version 2) | ecosystem: Environmental > Aquatic > Marine > Intertidal zone > Salt...
ACGATGTGTTTTTATCTTGGGTATATTCTACTTTATTCTGTAGTTTATTAGACTCATAAATAGGAGCCATACTATTATAATATGTACGGTATATAGGTAAGAATACTTGACTCACACACCTTCACCTACAACATCAGTCTGTATACAAACTGCTTCATAGTTAATCTTAGGCTCTGGTGCTGTTGCTAAAAAGTATTCACGAGCTTCAAAGCATTCTTCCATTGTCATAAATGGACCTTGAGGATATACAGCATAGCCAGTACTATTAATTAATATTGCAAATAGTAACCACATAGCTATTTTCCTTTTGTTGTTACAACCCAATATAGGATGTAAGCACATAAGCCAACAGCAGAAAGAACGGCAACGGAGACAGCAATACCAATAGTCCATTCTTTAATTTGTTTTTGTCTACGGGCTTTGGCTTCTGCGATACGCTTGCGTTCATTTTCTTTTAGTTGTTTCCTGTTAGCAATAAATTTACAGTAGTCATCCCAGAGACCTGCTCGTCCTTGGTAAATAAACATCTGTTTGATTTCAGCTTCTTTATTACGAATCTTTTCTAATTCAAAAAAGCATTCCATGTCGCCATCTTTGGCTTTCTTTTCTAGTTCTTCTTTAGCGTCTGCTAGTTTAGTGAGTTGTGGTCCCATCTCTCCGACAGATTGAATATGACCAGCAAACTCCTTAATAGCACCAATAGCTTCATTAGCGATTTTAATTGCAGCAATTGCTTCAAAGATCATTGGGAGGTTTCCTTTTTAGAATCCTCTGTACTGTTTTGGTTTCATAAATTCTAATAACGGTCCAAATAACTGTGAAGAGTGCTGCTAAGGGAGGCAACACTTCACCTATTGTACCAATGACGGTCACCATACTTAGACCATCTATTAAAGTTTTTGTACCTTCTGTTGCCATCTCTTTCACTACCTGCCCTTAGCTTTCCGCTTCTTGAATCACTAGCTCACCCGCCTCAACCTGACGCATGATTTCTGCGTAGTGGCGGTTGGCAGGGTCTAGTGGGACTGATGTTACTTCACCATCAATGGTGGCTGTTATTTGATTTGTTTCGCCACTCGTATTAGTTGCATATTGTGCTGATGTAATATCCATTTAAAGCTCCGCATCAATTTTAATTACAGTGTTGTAAATTCCACCATTATCCTGCGATATCATCCCTGAAAAATTGCCCAAAATTAAAATCACTGATCTAGTGCTTCCACTGTTTCTATTTACATTGGCACTTGATTGAACATAACTAGAACGATAGTACGAATCAAATCCCGCAGGGGCGGTCAAACTAATACTAGGTTGCGCTCGCATAGGATTTTGTAAACAGTTTGCTGTAAAGATAACACCTGTGCTAGCTGAGGCAACCCAAGCAGGGAGACGATCTGTTGAATCATAATATTGATAATACCTTTGACAAGCCACAAGCTCCTCCCCGTATGAGCGATGCTCGAAAGGTGTCGCAACAGAGCCGACTTCTAGTTGGACGCCGGTGATTGCAACATAGTCTGAAGTTGCTCCACCAAGACCTAATGTAGCATTACTGGCGTACATATTAGTTGCTAAGTTCTGAAAAGAATTAGAAATTGTACCACCTGTAAATGTTGATCCTGCATTAAACCACCACTGTAATTGTGCGCTAGTTTGGTTGTCATTATTAAATCCACTAGAGGTATCGCCGTTTAAAGTTACAGTTTTATATTCCCAAGTGTCTGCGGCGTTAATGCTAACTAACTCTCCTGCAATTCTGTTTGCATCTGTATGGCGCAAAATTGTGTTTACCGTTCCAGTTTTATTAGACTTAATCCAAAAAGATATTGTCATATTTTTAGCGTCAGAGGTTCCGAACGCAAACTGTTGCAAATCTTGACCTTCAAAGGTGTAAAGCATCCTAATATAGTCACCCGCCGCAGGGGTTGCATCAGCAGTTGTGCAAGTAAGTTTAAAGCTGTTGCTAAATCCATTAGGAGAATCAGTGGATTGTTCTTCTGTCCATGTTCCTAGGTTATTAGCCCCATTTTGAAAACGATCAACAGTAGCATAGGTTCCCGCTGTTACTCCTGTTTTACTCGTCCCACGCTGTGCCACCTGCATCGCACCGTTGATGATGAGATTCCTGCGTCCAATATCCGGGGCTACACTTGAAAAGTTAGCTAATTGTCTTGCCTTACTCATAGTACCTCCGGCCAATCGTTAATAGGTGCATTACCTGTAGGGATACCTTCAGCGTCTACAGGAGTATCGTAGAGAGTTTTAAATGCGTCTAGTGTAGTACATGCATTAATAGCATCTTCAATCGTACCTGAAGCATTACGTACAGCTGCACGATAATTTAAGACATCTGAAGGTGTAGCCTCACCTGTCTCTTGTTCACGTACAATAAACCAATCTGTTGGTTGTAGTAGTGATCTTGCTGTGTTTTTAGTCTGAGCAATAGCGTTAGACTTTAAACCTTTAGTTGTAATAGTATTACTATCTTCATCTGTAGATGTAGTGTCTTCTAATGCTTTAGGATTTCCAGCACTCCAATAAAATCTGTTGTCAAAAGGAATAGGTTGTAGAGATTGATTCCAAACCAACCCCATAGCAACTTTTTCCTCTTCACTCCATCTATTCCATTGGAAAGGATGCTGGACCCCATTGGCATCAGTCCATGATCTCCCGATCTTAATGGCTTTACCTTGGTAAGTCCACATAAATTAATATCTCCTATAAAACATTAGATTATTACCTTGCGTTTGAATACTTGAATGGTTGTTCTGCGAAAGCTAAGTAGCTAAAGTCGTTTCCAAGACCGTTTACGGTTGAATAATCAATTCTTAGCTTAAATCCATTGGACAGAATATCCAGATCGTGATTGCCTGAATCTGACTCACCACTAGTTTCGTTCGCCTGAATAGTTTTTCCCGCCACGTTGAATGTGTTTCTTTCAGCATCCCATATATACCAATCTGCCGTTGCTACGCTTGAGTCAACACGCTTTGCCATAATCCACTTTGGTTTGAACCCTGTGTACACAAATGTACCGTCAGTAGAGCCATTCCCAACGTATGAACCCACCTTGCTGAAACCGTCAACCGAATGAAAACAGTACATGACATAATCATCGTCATTCTGATTAACCCAAGCGATTGTGCCTAATGTAACGTGGGTGCTATCTGGCTGGGTGTCATTCCAAAAACGAATATCATCTTGGACTCTAGAGTCATAGTTATTCAGTTCTAAGTAAATATCTTCTGGATTCGGTAGACCTATATATTTATGGTAAAGAGGCCATCCTTGCAAATATGTTCTACCTTTGCAGATCACAAGCTCAGGAGCTTCATTTAAATGATGTGGAATTCTGTGACCACCATCATTGTTTCCGGTGTATGCAATAATTGAAACTCCGGCATCAGCATTTACTCTACCAGTATAAGATTTTGAAGTTCCTACTCCGGCTGTTGAGCCTGACACTGTTGTTGGTAAAGACCAATTATAGGCAACATAATCCTGCCCAGATTCGTTTGTGCGACTCCAATCGGAGTTGGATGAGTCTAAAGTAAAACCATCAGTGTCAAATGTTTCAATCGCGCCAAATCCACCATTTCCGCCTTGCGAAGCATAATCTTCTGTCCCTGTATATGGGCATAGCAAAAATGAATAGTATGAACCATTCGTGCCACGCACTTTGTCAAAGAATGTGTGGTAATCACTAGTTGATGTTAGGTTTTTAATCCATGTGAAATCTGGCTCAAATCCCACGCCTGTCACACTTAAACTGCTAGAATTTCCTGAGTAAGTGACCACATTAAAGTGATCTTCAGGAGTAACATCTTCTGCCGGATTAAAGACAGGATCAGGTAGGTTGGCTGTGCAAAGAGCTAGATAGCCAGATGGGACAGTGTACTGGAAGTCTCCGATGCCGTTAGCGTCTGAGTTGCCACCTGCTGTTTTGTTACCTGCGAATGTGGAGTCTTGGCCAAAGTTGGCTGTTTGTGTCCCTTCATCGTAGTTAGCATTCCCGATGACATAAGTTCCTGAATCTATTGTAAAAATTTCATTTGAATTGCCAGCAGGATCACCAGAATCGAGCCAAGTTCCATTTTCACCGAACCATAACTTATTGTTGTCTAAATCTAAGGCAACCATCACAACATCGCCAACATTTAGATCGCCAGTGTCTGTTAAAGGCGTGTCAACTCCATTGTGTATTTTATAAATAACAGAATTTGTATAACTGTATATTAAACCCCAAGAGTAATCGTCTTGCCCTAGTTGTGTTGTATAGCTGTGTTTATCAACTAATGCTACACCAGTCATTACTCGTGTTTCATAAGTACGTTGATTAACGTAAAACTCTGCGTACCATTTGCCAGAAGATACGCCAAGTGTACTTAATGCGTTACGATAAACAGATGTAGCTGAATGATGTTTAAGGTTACCTTCAGAAAAATTCCCTGCGACAGCGATATTATTCAACGTTGCAAAGTTATTCGTAGGCGAGTCAGGGACAATATCGCTTGCAACTAGACCGTTAATGCTCCAATGGTTTCCGCTTCCAGAGGCATCTGCAAATGCGTCATCTGGTACATTTGTTGCTGATCCATACGGGTCAGTAATCGCACTGCCGCTTGTGTTCAGGTCACTTGATGCTAAAGCTAAATGAAATCCGTTTGTGCCGTAGGTTCCACTGTATTCTTTTGGAACCCAGATACCTGATTTCAATTCACCGAACGATGTATGGTCTAGGGCTTGCCCATCTATGCCGTGGTACTCAGCCATGTAGCCGCTAAACTTGTGAGTAGCAAGGTTGATGTCATTACCAATGTAGGAAGGTTGAGTATCGCTAAACCAAAGATTATCACGGTCTGAGTCAACTTCATCAGTCTGATCTGTAAACTCTACCGATACACCATTTACCCATAGTTTTGCTCTGTCTGCCGCCACTGCTTCACTTGAATCATACGCAAACACAATGTGATACCAAGCTGATGTATCACGAAATAATGCTGATGTATAAATACGACTACGCTTGGTTCCACCCACTTCTTGTGAAAAGAAAATCTTATCGGAAGTATCAAACTGCAATATTGTGTTATTGGTCAGGGTTCCTGCAAACATAAAAGTCTGACCACGCCCTAATTCGCCACGCTTGAGCCACACACTAATTGTGCATTTGTCTACGTCTGTTGGAGTACCCTTGTCTCCTGAAGCGAGCGTTAAATAAGCACTATCACCATCTTCAAACCGCAAAGACTGATCAATGGTCTTGGGGTAAAAACCACTAGCTCCTTTAGGAACTGCGTTACCTTGAATAATAGCCATTTATACCCCCGTTGAAGTAGTAGCCCCTGTTGCTGAAACAATAACATTTGTTCCATCAGCACAATAATAAGACAACCAATATTTACCTGCAGTGTTAATAGTTGTTAAAGAAGCAGGGTTCATATAAGTAGTTGCAGCAGCAGATATAACTACTCCTGCAGAGTTATCTAAATAAATATTACCTGATTGTCCTTCAGTAATATTAGTAAAAGTAATTGTACCAGTTAAAGTAGGAGTACAAGAAAAGTTATTACCTGCAGCCATATCAAAATTTAAATCGTTATCAGTAGTTACTGTACCAATAGCTTGTCCATTAACTGTAACATCTTCTGTTACAATCGTTGTATTGTTTACATCACCAGTAACATTACCTGATACTGTGAATGTACTAAAAGCAATTACAGATACAACATCCCCAGAGGTAGCCCCAGATGATAGTACTACTGCATTACCATCTGTAGCTGTATAATCTGAGGGATCTAAATGAATACCATTTAGGTAGACATCAACATACCCTGGGGAATACCCACTAGTCGCAAAAGATGTCTGCCCCTCAGTAGCTGTAAAGTTATCCCTTGTCTGAGTTGCTTGAGGTACTGGGATATTCCCTATGTAAGACATATGTTATTCCTTATACTTCTTGTGCATCTAAGTGTGCTTGGTAAGCATCTTTAACGTCTTGAGTATGTACAGATGCACAAATAGCTTGCACCTCTGCTGTCTCACCTGATGTGTCATCCAGTGGCGATACAACGTGACGATGGAAAGAGCGTGAAAGTTCTACACCGTCTTCCTCAATCACTGTGGCTGTACGCACCTGAACGTGCTTGTAGTCGCCTACGATTTCAATCTTGTCTACTTTCTGTGTTTTAGTTAGTGCCATTGTTTCCTCCTTTGGCTTGGACTGTCAGTCACCAGAGTCCACTGGTGATAGGTTATGCTGATGTTATATAAACAATGGTTCCCTGAATCCTTGCACTGTTTTGCAAAAATGTAACATTTTGCTCTACGCCGGCGGATACAGATGTTTGTGCATTTAAGTAAATAGAAGTTCCGCTTGCCGCAATATAAGGCCAGTAACTAGCGGCGGACGTAGCTAAGGCATTAAAGTAACCGATTGATCCGTAAGAAGCGAAACCAGATTCGTGAAAAAATGGTAATCCACTAAAATTAATTGTGCCACCAGTACCGATTGAACTAATGCCAATATCAAAATATGTATGAACAATTCTGCCAACTTTAGTGTAGTGACCGACCTGATGAGTGTAAGTGGCAGTGCCACCTGCTGTTGGAGTCCAAGTCCCTTCCTCATAGTCCTCAAGTTTATTCGCCGCACCTGTACCGCCAAGGTACAAACCGTTATTCTCTAGCGTTAGGTCTCCAGTGAGAACTCCACCTGCTGTAGTAAGTACAGTACCTGTAGTTGCAGGAACCGTGAGTCCACCCGTGCCGTCAGCTTTTTTGATTGTGTTTACAAGGATTTCGCTCATGGTGTATCCTCCACAGCATCAAGCTGTTCCTGTGTTGGTTGCGCTAGTGTTGGATGTTCCCATTTGGCGATGTAGTCACCGTTACCGTCTGAGTCGTTTTGAATAATAACTGTGTCTTCTTTTGGAAAGTCATATTCTGAAAGTTCAGGATAAATAACTAGAATTTTTTGAAATAAAGTCATTATGCCGCTCCCACCAAATAACCTTCAAAATAAGTGTTATAGTGATTAGGCGAATGAGCTTTTTCTATATTAGCGTTGCCACCTAAATCGTAATCATACAAGTATGCATAAATATCAAAGTAGTCAGTTGATCCATTTGCGTACACAACAGTCATTGGGTTATTGGTTATTGATCTTCCAGAACCGCCGTTTGACGTATGCTGATGTATAGCTAGACGCCCACCATTTTTATAAATCCAAGCCCCTACAACATAGTTAGAACCAGTAGGTGCTTCCCATTGTACATTACCGTGTAACCAGTAATACCCTGCTACATTTGGTGTAAATGTAGAGCTAGCAAAACAACTTCCTAGATCGTAATCTTCCTCTGTAAAAGTTACTTTTGTTGTATTACCGTGAGTAATTGTTTGATTTGTGCTATCTCCAACCCTAAACGCAAGAAGTCCGCTTGAAGAAGGAATAATCGTACTCGCACTCGTCAACACCGTCCCCGCCTCATCTGGCAGAGTCAGTGTGCGGTTTTCGTCGCTGTTGGGTGCGGCAATGGTGAACGTGCCAGTTCCCGATGCGTTGCCTTGGATTGCTATTTTACTCATAATGCGTACCCATATATTTGGTAAGTCCCATCAAAGTTTCCATTGCCATTGAATGTACTCAAAGCAAATCCATCAACAGCGGCATCTACAGTGTATACACCTTGAGACCACATAATCTTGTCATTGGTATTATCCTGCGTGTACAGTTCAGAGAGGACGTAAGTTTTACCAACGCCATCTGTTGATGCCGGAGCATAAACATCAAACCATCCAACAGCATGGGTATTGCCGGAATCAATGTTGTCGACTAGCTTAATAAGACTAGACGAATTGGATGTTCCATAATCAAATTGAGCGTTAACGCCCAAATTCTTATACCCCATGGAATATCGGTAACTACCTCCTGTAGTTATAGTGCTACCACCAGATCTAAAACGTAAGTTGAAGTCTAAGTCCTGATCGTTTGTTACAAAGTCAGCCAGATTTAAATTCAAATGAATCTTGTAGTTTAAGTAAGTTGATGTAAAACAATTGTCTACGTTAAGCGTTTGCGTATCAGCGCAAGTGCCACTTGTGACTAATTTGAGTCCGGGCGAATTAGCCGCAGGAAGCGTCACAGTCTTACCAGACAGATCAAGCGTACTGCTCAAATCAGCCGCAGTAACAACACCATCCTGTACAAGCGATACGCCAGTTGTTCCGTTTAGTTCTAGTGCCATTACACCACCACCCATCTTGCTCCATCGGCAACCGTTACAGTTACCCCTGTGTTAATACTTACTGGACCTGCAGTCAAAGCATTCTTACTAGCAACTACTTCATAGTCTGCTGTAATTGTTTGATCATTCTCATAAAAGACTTCATCAGATCCACCACCAGTAGCACCTGCAGGAGCATCAATAAGAGCTACTGCAATGCCACCACCAATATATCCAGCCATTATGATTGCTCCAATACACTTACAATAGCATCAGCACTACTTGCAGTGTTTGATGTTACTATAATAGTTTCTCCTGTTTCTGCAATAATCTTTCCATCAAGTACTGATAGAGCTGATCCTGCAGGGATAGGTGCGTCTTTAACAATGTATGTACTGCCTAACTGAGCACTAATAGTAATACTACTAGCCTCTCGATTAGCAATATTCAAACCAATGATTACTGCTGTAGTTGCGGCTGGTACTGTATACACTGTGCTAGGTGCTGTCCCAATAGACGCACCAGTATAATTTTTAAATGTATTTGCCATTATCTTATCCTAAAGCTATTGATAACGCTAAAGCCGTACCAGCTTCTTCTGCGTTTAAATTTGTTCTTGCCTGTGCTGCTGTAGTAGCACCTGTACCACCACCAGTAATCGGTAGTGTAGTTGTAGAAAATGTATTTAAGCTATCTACTTCAGCTGTAATATCTGTAAGACCAGTCTTGAAATCTGCTTCTGTTGTTGCATCATCAGTAAGAAGATTATCAACTGTAGCCTTAGATTTTGAATTAATCGACATTAATAATCTCCTATAAACCCTGAATACGATCTTTTAGATCATCTAAATCTTCAGCATTAGATATAGCCTGAAGGAGGGTTTTAAACCTCTCCTCCAAGTTATTTACTGTTTGAGTTACTTCTAAGTCCCATGTAGCTGCTACTGGATTTTCATTAATAGGGGGTTGATTAATAGGCATTACCTACCTCCTCCTTTTCTAATCTCTGGTTGCATACCACTTACTGACCAACTCGATGCTTGACTATAAGGTATCCCAAGATCATTCTTAGGATTTGTAGTACGTGCTAGTTCTTGATTTTCACTATTTAATACTACATCTGTAACACGATAGTTAAGATAACGACCATGTACTCTAGTATCTACTTTATAATCTTCACTAATATAAAATGTATTAGAGTTAATTCCATTTGATAACTGGCTAAGATTAATACTTCTTCCAGGGTTATCTGTTCCTTTAATTCTTATTTGTAATCTATTAAATACATCAGGTGAATTAACATAAGGAGTATAATTACCAGAAGCCCATAGAGCAATACGCCCTACACTTTCAGTATCATACTCTGGATTAATCGCTAATTGTTTACGTTCAAAATAAGATTCATAAGGTACTGGAGCATCATTATTAGTAATAACAGTTCTAAACTCTTCAGTATCTTCTGTTTCAGTTCTAGGTGTATATGAATAAGAAGGAATAGTCCAACCAATATCAGCACCTAGTATTTTATTAACTGTATATCTATTACCTGCATTAGTAACATCTTGTTTAGATGCTAATATTGGGTATTCTAGGTTAGGGTTAATTTCATCTTTAGGCCAAGGTCTATCAATATCAAATACGTTATCAATAGTTACAGATGCAGCCATAGTTGCTGTAGTTTCATCTGTAGTACGACTTGGAGTTCTAGTAGGATCAGGTGATAACTGAGTATCTAATGTTCCTGCAATTGCTGGAGCTGTAGATGCTAGATTTAATTCTTGAGTTTCTGTTTCATCTACACCATTAACATAAGGTGTAACACTATTAGGGTTAAGTCCAATAGTTCCTGCAACAGCCTCTTGATATCTATCCCAAATCCAATCTGCATTTTCTTGAGTATCGTTAACACGAACATCAATAACAAAGTCTGCAAGATCAGAGAAGCTAGCAGGTTGAATTAAGAATTCTCCATCACTACCACGATCTGTTACACGTAACTTAGAAGATGCTAAAGTTAATTCATCAATCCATTTTTCAGCAGTCGCTTCATTTGCTAATGTTGTGCCATTAGTTGTACCAGTATGATCTACAAAATTATAATCACCAGTATCTCCAGCTTGTACAATAATAAGCTCAGAGCCTCCGGGTTGATCTTCTGCACGTACTTGTACTGCAAGATAGGAAGGTGTAGATCGTAAAGTATATTCACCACGATAATCATTACCATCTGATTTTACTATACCATGTACACTTGCTGTGTTAACACTATCTTGGAAATCTACAGCAAATCCATCACCACTAAAAGTATTACCTTCATTAGTAACTGTAACTGTAAATGGGATAGTATTTGCTACTTTACGTAAACCTAATATATTTATACCATCAACAGTACTTACTAAACGATTACTTCCAGTTAATTGAGAATAACCTGCAGGTAATGTACTTAATGACCAACCATTAACTGCTTCAATCTTAGCTTCAATTTGATCTATAACATCATCACCAGTAGCATTATCATATTGATTACTATTTGGATTTGTTAATGCAAATGTTTCACTAATTCCTTCAGGTCCAGTTAGTTGTAATGTAGGGTAGATTGTGTCTTCATAAAAATCTCTAACACCATCTGTAAGCACTCTTGTGCTATCTCCATTACGCCCTGTACCATAGATAAGGTCTGTACTTCCACCAGTATAGAATGACTTATTACCATTATATGTAATCGTATTATCTACACCAATAGTTCTTACTTCGTATGCACCAACATTAATAACACCATTGCTACCAGAATTCCCGCTGATAACCACACTGGTTGAAGGTAATCCTCCTCCTGGAATTGGTCCGATATCTCCTGATATAACACCCCTAAGATCTCTACGAGTCCATACATTGTTACGATAGTTCCATATTAAAGCCCTATCACAGTCACCTGTAGTAGAGTCTAGTGTAGGATAACAAATCCATAACTCATCTCTTTGAGCATATTTAATAACAAACATACGGTTTGCGTTAAGAGGGTTTAAGTTTTGGAAAAAGAATTTACGTACACGATTATCACTAACTGATTTAATAGAACCTGGGTGTCCACCAAATACATAAATATCTTGAGATCCTACAACAAAATGTTGACCTTCAAATTCAATTACTGCATTAGTTGTTTGACAACCATGTGTATTTGCTAAAGGAGCTACTGTAATAGGTACATTTGTATTACCTGTAAGACGCATAACACTAATACTGTTATTAGCATAGATATACAAGTTACCTTGCATTTCTACCATATCTTGAACAACACCAGTAGATGCTACAACAAATTCATCTGCTGTAGATACTCCTGCTGCAAAAGGATTCCAGTTATTAGGTACAGCTCCAGGAGCTGCAGCATCAGATGTTCTTACAACACCATTAAGATTACGTACAATAGGAGCAGCTAAGCTAAGCCCATTACGTTCTACAAGATTACCTGCTACTAAGAAATCTCCAAATGATCTAATAACACCACAACGTACAAATACTTCATCACGAGAATGAATACTTACAGTTATATTATCAGCATGTGAACCATGATCTAAATTAGAAGGTAAAAATACTACATGACTATTTGTTGTAGAATCAAAATAAATTTGATATTGATCGTTAGTTAAAAATCCTACTGTAGGATCGCCTGTAAAGGTACTGTAATCGGGAGCATCATAGTTTACACTATTTGCTGCATCACCATCACCATCTACACCAGAAGCAATAAATGTTGTATATGCTTCAGTTTGACTATCATAATCAATAATTTCAATATATTCTAAAGCAAAGTTTACTTTTTTGCCTAAATCAAAAATGAAAGAATCTGTGTCAGGATCAAATGTATCTTTTAAAAATATTTGATTTACTTCATAAGAATCCCATCCAGGAAGTTCTGCAAAGTTTGGTATAGTGTTAATATCAGTGTTATTGTTTTCATCAAGAATATAATGAGGTTTATCTAAACCGTTATTAATGATTAAACAAAAACCACCTTGGAAAAATGTATGTTGCCAATATCCTAAAGGACTATTTTCAAATACACCCTTTTGTACTTTATTAGAACCATCTACATCAACAATATACGCAATATCTCTTTGATGTGTAGGGTTAGTATTACCAACAGGGGGAATAGAATCATCTGATTGTAATCTAGCTTCTTCAGCGATTACTAGATAATATCCTTTGTTCGATGTAATTAAATTAGGATTAGGCCACCATACTACATACTTAAGAATTGAACCATCAAAGTTAGCTGCTAATCCACCAATTAAATTATTACTATCATCAAATAAATTAGGAAAGATATTAACTTCCCCTTCCATTTTGTTAATAGCACCATCTTTAAATCTAATATTTCGTACATCAGAAAAAGCATTAGGTGGCAATGCAGCTTCCGGAGTATCTAAGATAACTCCAGTTTGGTCTAATTGAGTAATAGGTAATACTTGATTAGCCATTCCTTACTCCTTTGTAATTATTATCCAAGTGCAATAGATAATGCCAAAGCTTCATCTGTTGTACCATATCCTGCTGTTGCATGATTACCCCAGCTATACGCTGTGTTCCAATTTGTAATATTAGTTGTAGTAATATTATATGCAGGTGAGTTTAAAAAAGCTGTTGCGTATGTTTGTGCGTTAGTTTCACTTGTAGCTGCATTAGTTGCAGAAGTGCTTGCATTCGTTTCACTTGTTGCTGCACTACTAGCACTAGACGCTGCATTATTTGAGTAGGTTAATGCGTTGCTTGCGTATGTTTGAGCAGAGTTTTCACTAGTTAATGCATTAGATGCACTAGTAGCTGATGAAGTTGCACTTTGAGAAGCTGCTGTTGCACTATTAGCTGCATTAGTTGCGCTAGTTCCCGCATTAGTTTCACTTGTAGCTGCGTTACTTGCACTTGTACTAGCATCAGACGCACTAGTAGCCGCATTAGTCGCAGAAGTTGAAGCATTACTTGCACTTGTACTAGCACTACTTGCACTAGAAGACGCATCACTAGCACTAGTTGCTGCATTAGTTTCACTAGTTGCTGCAGCAGTTGCACTATTAGCAGCATTAGTTTCGCTTGTAGCGGCATTAGTTGCATTAGTAGCTACACTAGACTCACTAGCAGCTGCATT
>Ga0255753_1004751_pt1 | contig 13342 bp, 9 predicted proteins | sample 041ome_10_FD_179953 | JGI IMG/M metagenome (GOLD analysis project Ga0255753, IMG submission 179953) | Coastal salt marsh microbial communities from the Groves Creek Marsh, Skidaway Island, Georgia - 041412US metaG (version 2) | ecosystem: Environmental > Aquatic > Marine > Intertidal zone > Salt...
GAAAATTGCACTCGTCGTCGTTCTTTTGCGGGGTTTCCATTTTCGCGGTTTCGGCATCTCTCGCGACGGGTTCGTTCTGTTTTGATATCTTTACTGAAGAAATTCCAATTAATTTCCCTCACAACAGTTGAAAGACACATGTCGTCTGACGACGACGAGAGGTCACCGTCCTCCGACTCCGACTCAGAGGAAGAGGAAGGAGAGGAGCTCTCAACCTCGCGCTTGCTCGCGAGAAGAAGAAGAAGAAGCACAAAAGCGAGAGAGAAAGTACTCAAACGTGCTTCGTTTGCAAAACTTCTCCAATTGGCGAAACCGGATTCCCGATGGATTCTGTTCGGCATCCTGTCCTTGCTCGTCCGCTTACCGTTCAGCGTTTCCATGCCACACTTCGTGGCGATGACTGTAGGAGCCGTCGTCGACGGAAACCAGCAAAAATTTATGAAAAACGTCCGGTACTTTTTATGCGCCGGCGTCATCAACGGATTGTTAGACTTTTGGAACGTGTTTCTGTTTTCCTTTGCGCAAACGAGAATAGTGCGACGGTTAAGACGAGACGTGTTTCGTTCAATCTTGAGGAAAAAAATCGAATGGTTCGATTCGAGGACGACGGGGAGAGTGGCGTCGATGCTCTCGTCGGATTGCGGGGAAATTGCGAGCGATTTGTCTTGGGTGTTTCGAAACTGCGTGGAGTGCGTGGTGCGAGTTTTAGGGGTGTCGGCGTATTTAGTGTGGTTGGATTACCGACTGGGCGCGTTGGCGACGGCGGCGGTGCCGGCGTCGGCGATAGCGAATCACTTTTACGGGAAGTGGATGGCGAGGAATAGCGCTCGAGTGCAAGAAACGTTGGCGAGCGCGAACGATGTCGCGCACGAGGCGATCGGGAACGTGAGAACGGTGCGAGCGTTTGCGAACGAGGCGTACGAGAACGACCGATATGGATTCGCGGTGAGTCGATGGTATAAAGAAAGCGTCGAGCAAGCGATATTTTCGGGAGGGTACTTTACCATATTTTATAGCTTGATATCGTCGTGTTTCGTTCCGGTGATGATATTATACGTGGGTGGGAGATTAGCTTTAGACGAGGACATGGGCGCGGAAAAGTTGGTCGCCGCGATGTTGTACCAATCTCAGTTGCAAGAGTATTTTGGGCAGCTTTTGAACGCGTTTACGAGTTTATTCAAAGCGAGCGGAAGCGCGACGGAGGTTTTTAATTGTTTAGAAGAAGAAGGAGAAGAAGAAGAAGAAGAAGAAGAAGAAGAAGAAATAGGAAAGGAGAAGAACAAAAAGTTGATGAAAATGGACTCGTTCAAAGGTCACGTTCAGTTTCAAAACGTGACGTTTTCGTATCCTTCCACTTCTTCTTCTGCAACAACAACGAACGTATTGAATTCGGTATCGTTTGAAGTCAAACCGAACGAAGTGGTCAAATTACAGGGCGTTTCGGGACGAGGCAAGACGACGTGTTTGCACCTGTTGCAAAAATTTTACAAAGTAAATCGAGGCGCGATAACGTTAGACGGTGTAAACATCGACTCCTTATCCTCGGAATGGTTGCGTAAACGCGTCATATCGATCGTTTCGCAAGAACCGGTGTTGTTTTCCGGGACTATCTTCGACAACATCGTCTATGGCTCGGATGAATTTGATGTGGTATTTGATGGAAACGGACGAAACGAGAGCAACATTCCGAGAGAGGTATACGAACGCGTCGTCAAAGCGGCCAAAGCGGCGTTGATTTACGACGACATCGCGTTGGATTTATTTTCCAAGAAGATTGGTGAGCGAGGATGCACTTTATCGGGCGGGCAAAAGCAACGCGTAGCCATCGCTCGAGCGTTGTTCGCGGATCCGAAGATTCTCTTGTTGGACGAACCGACGTCGGCGTTGGACGCGGAGAGCGAAAAGATAGTCATCGAGGCGTTGAAAAGAGCGAGTAAAGGAAGAACGGTGTTAGTCGTTAGCCATAGTAATAATCATTTGATGTTGGAGGATAGAGTGGTGCGTTTGTAGTATAAGGTACTGCTGTACTGGTATGTGTATGTAAACTTGGACTTTAAAAGAGTTAATGTTGAGTACGCATGTGGTACTTTAAACTACTAGTATGACGATACCTCTTCTCGCACACATGGCATTCAAACGGTTTCTCGTTCGTGTGAATACGCATGTGGTTTTTCAAATTACCAAGTTGACGAAAAGCTTGAAGGAATAATAATAATACAACTGCTGCAAAAAAAAAACGGTGATCTTTTCCAATCAAATTCATGTGTCATCCTTGCGCAGGGGCCATGCTATAGGAGTAATCGAATTAATATCGACTGCGCGATGCAATGAACTTAGGAATGTCGTACCTAATCTTCTCTGTATTTTTATCCGTTTAACAAATGCCATCGCCGAAGCGATGGCAATTAATTAGGGTTTAGGATATTATATAAAATTCAATTTTTGTTTAGGGCTTCAGAAAAATAGACAACTGTCTTTTGTTTTTTGTCGTCCCTCACTTTTGTCCGCACGACAAAATGTCAACGACGAAGACGACGACGAAATCTCTCCAGCACTTCATCAACCGCGCGAACGTTTTAACCTTGTACCGAAAAGCTTTACGAATAGCCTCCCAAACGAAATCTGGGAAAGAACATAAACAGGAATTGTTCGGGGAAATTCGAGAGCAATTCGAGACGCACAAACACTTGAAAACGGACGACATTGGACACTTGTTATCGGACGCGCGATTACGATTACGAGCGCTTCGCGAATTAGTCGACATGACTTTATGATGTCTTGTTCGTTTCGAAACTCGTTAGTAGGTTCAGGTCGGAGAGGCGAAGCGTTGCGTGCGCTTTTGTCCGACGCGAAGAGTTCGTTCGTGGCTTCTTCAAACGTCGTCGTCCGCAGAGAAGAAGAAGAAGAAGAACAAACGGAAGAAGAATCTCTGGGAGTGTTTGTTACGAGTGGTAGTGAAGGAATTAAAATCAATGCAAAGATATTCACGTTGGAGAAGGATTTATATTACCCGTTATCGTCCGCATTCGCCATAAACTCGGCGCGGACGAAAGCGCCGCGGTTCGTCGAGGCGGCGAAAAGAGTGGCGTCTGGATTTGAAGTGCACGCGTCGATGGCGTTGAATTTATTGCTCGATTCGAGTTCGTATCGCGCATCGTGTCCTCCTTTGACGGGTCAACTGGACCCGTCCGTGCCTTTGTTATGGGACGCTTCACAAATCGCGCTGTTGCGAGGCACGCCGACGTTTGAAAGCGTCGTGACGAGGAAGACGTTTGTGAAGAACGCCCACGCGGGGATATTCGGGGAAGAGAATAAGGCGGTCTCTTACGAGATGTTTGCGTGGGCGATATCGACGGTTCTCTCGAGAGCTTTGTCCGTGTCTTCGGAAAACAAGAACATTGATTCTTTGTTCTATTCGTTCATTCCCGGCGTAGATTTACTCAATCACGACGCCAACGCAAACTGCGAGATTCGATTAGTATCGAATAAGAATAACGCATCAACAAGTATTGAAGTGTACGCGATACGCGATATAGAGAACGGCGAAGAGTGCACCATATCCTACGGTAATCATCGCTCGAACGACGAATTGTTGCGAAAATACGGTTTTTGCGTGCCAAACAACCGGAACGATTCCATCGACGTTCGTTTACGCGCATCGAATACGTTTTTGAAAGTAGATCGAAACACTGTCGACGAACTCTTTCTGGAAGAGAACAGAAGCGGGCAAAAACAGGACGACTTCGTCTCTAAATACAACCGCAATGAAGTGTTAGACTCCATAGCAGAGCAGAAAGCGACGTTGGATGAAGTCGCGGTAAGAGAACCCGCGTTGTTAAAAGGTGGAGAAGAACGGAGCGTTGGAAAAAAATGGCTCCGGGCGATTCGGTTGCTGAGAAAAGGCCAATACGAACTCTTAGACGCGACCGAAAGGGCGTTTCACTGATTGAACAATGAGTGCTAGAGTAGATAGAACGTATATCCTCGTGCTCTCTCTTCGATTTTTCACGTTTTCTTTCGCACAAATACGTACTACTAAAACATCCTCACATGTTTCACTTCTCGTTCGCACGGAAAGTGTCCTCACATAATATCCAACATGTCAACCGAGAAGAATAAAACGACGAAGGATAAACCTCCGTCTGAAATTCTTCTCACTCGCTTGGGACATATCAAAGACGTCCACAAAGTCGTCTCGATTTTGTTTCCAGACGATGCGGACGACCCGGTCTTGACGCGTTCGCAAACGTGGCTGCGTCCTACACGTGCAACACCGTTGGGGAAATCTGCATCGTCTGCATCATCAACAACATCGAGTAGTCACGAGGAGAACGACCGAGTGAGGATTGCACTCAACACGAACGCGACTGTGATAGCTTTAAGTCGTTTAAACGTTTTGGTCGTGTGCTCGGTTTGCAACGACGACGCCGACGAGAAAGGTGGTGATGATAACGACACGAGACAACACCAAGGTGTGATTGAAATACAAGCAACCAAGAAGAACAAAACGAAGAATAAAGATATTCGCACACACGGCGGCATTTGCGCGCGGTCGTTGGCGTTTGTCGATTTCGCGCACGATGAAAAGCCGTTCTTACTGGTCGGGTTGTCTACTGGTCGTTTGGAAGGGTACGATTGTGCGGATGTTTGCTCGCCGCGATTGCTCTTCTCGAGGAAGGTTTCGAGAGCGCCTTTGGTTTCTATTCGAGCGCGGCCGTACGGGCAACGCCTCGGGCCGAAGAAGGAAAGCGACGACGACGACGAAAGTGCGGTCTTAGAAGAAGAAGAGGACGTGACGATTTTCGCGGAAAATGGGGACGTGCTGCGAATAGATGCATTGGAGATGAAATCACATTTACACCGGTTACGAATGGCTCGAAAGCAATACGCGCAAGATTTTCAACCGGAAAAGGACGATTACAACACGTTAACCGGGATGGTCAAATTTGACGGATTTAAAAGAATCGCGCCTATTCGCGACGGCGTGTGCGTAGGTAACGTGCCTTTGACGTGCTCAGAAGTTGGTTTGCGCGAGAGAAGTAAAAGTCGTTTGAATACATTGTTGTTTAATACCAGCGACGACTCGGACAGCGACGACGACGAGAAGGATGAAAACAAGTTTGGCTTCGTCGCTTGCGGCAAGTTCGGGACGATTGCGTTCGTGCAAGCGTCTGGTGGGTCAAAGTTTGGCGCCGTGGAAGCTGTATCCATGGCGGCAAAGAAAGTATTTTCGTTTTTCGCGAAGAAGACGAAAGATATTCAAAAAAAGCGATTCGATATTGTCGCCGATGGTGATGATGGCGACGATGATGAAAACGAATCCGAAGAAGAATCTGAAAACAAGACGGCGTTGAAACCGTCGAAATGGAAATCCGCCATCGTCGACGGACCGAGAAAAATCAATACTATTCTCAACTCTCCCGACGGATCTTTCCTCGCAACGACTGATTTACTCGGACGAGTGAGCACGTACGATTGCAAATACGGCAATTTGAGTATGCGGAGTATGCTGAAAGGATGTCGCGACTCGGACGTAGGATTCATCAACCAAAGAGATTTGGTCGTGTTGTCGCCACACCGAGGTGGCGGTGTGATTGAATACTTTCCCGCGCGGTTAGCGTTCACGAAAGCCGTGCAAATGGAGAAGGAACTGGTCGTTGGAAGAGATTCGAGGATACTTTCTTCGGCGCGTGCGTTTGGAACTTTGTTTAATAATAATACAACAAAAGCGGAACCAGAAGAATTGTACAACACGAACTCGTACTTGTTAGGACCGGATGGTAATATAGATAGAATTAGCACATTAGTTAGTTAGTTAGTTATAGTTGCTAAAGTATTTGTCTTCAATTGCATATTTACTACTGCGTTGTACTACCAGGTACCTGCTACGCTATAGATAGCTATTCGTAATCGTCTGGATCGAACGTGACTCCGTCGTCATCGTCCTCCTCTTCCTCTTCTTCTTCCTCGACGTTGTTACTTTTGAACGATTTTCTGTTTCTCTCTTCCTCGTCTTTCTTCTCTTTCTCCGCATCTTCCATCGCTTTCTTCCCTTGGTCGTCGGCGTAGAATGCCGACGTGTCTGGATACTCTTCTCCTTCTTTCACCTGCGCGATCATCTTCTGTTCCAAGGCGTCCTTAGCAGACATTTCTCTCTGCTTCTTTTCAATCCCACGAATAATCGCATCCGCGACTAACGTCTCGCGTTCTCTCTTCACTCTCACAATTGCCACGGGATTAGGATCGTCGTTCGCCCATCTCACGGATAACGGCAACTCGTGAATCTTTGAGTTGCCAATCCTCTGGCCTTCCATCGCTTCTTTCGCAAACTCCGCGCTCGCGCGAAACTTATACCTCACGAAGCAAAAAGTTCGATCGTGTTTCACGTCCACGGCTTCAATCGCTCCCCACTCGCCGAAATCTTTCCTAATCTCTCGTTCCATTCGATCCGAACCCCAATGTTCCGGCACCGACCCGGCGTAGTAAATGAACAACGTCCTCACGTCTCTCAAATAACTCCCCGCGCCGCTGTTGTCCGCTTTTTCTAACGCATGCTTCGACCTCCCGAACAAATCGTACATCAAATCCTTTCTCTTCGCATCGTCCAAGCCGGTTGGCAACCTGTGTATGTACTCGCAACAGTTCCCGTACGTGCACCTCCCTCTCGCAAAGTGCAAACACCAATAAATACTCGTATTCTCCGTCGTATCCGCCAACGCGTCCGCTTTCGTCGTCCCGCAATCAAACGCCGCCACGCACCTCGTCGGTGCCGGTTTCCGATCGTGATACGACATCGCCCCTGGTGTCGTCGCAGATTTCCCGTACCAAACGTTAAACTCCCCGGTTTGCGCTTTCATTTGCCTCTCTCGCGCGTCCTCGCACGGTAAATCCACCTCTGGATTCCATTGCACTTTCGCCTCCCTCGATAAAGCCACCGATCGCGCCTCGAGCGTCCACCAGTGCGAATTTTCGTTCACCTCTGCAAAGTCATCGTCGTTTTCGTTTGGATCGTCGCCTCCGCTTCGTTTCAAAGTCGCGTCGTTCCTGTTGTGCGACCAAAGCGACGCGTGTACCGCTGCGGCGGCTTTGACGATTTGTTGTTGTTGTTGTTGTTGTTTTCCATTTCGGAGCGATGGTTTTGGTGGTGGTGGTGGTAAACTCGGTCCTTTGTATACCTCCTCGTCGTCCTCTTTTTCGAGCATCGTCGCTTCAAACGCGTCTTCTCTTCTCGCGCTTGCTTCTTTCGAACAACAGCAAGAGATGTGATGTGGAGAAGAATGGAGAATTCACCACACATTTGGAAAACGTCAATTTTGAGAAAAAGAAAAAAAAATATATAATACTACTAAAACATATACATGGGGAAGAAGCAAGCATCCGGCGCGCAGAAGAGGAAGAAGAAAAAGGAGAAGGAAAAAGCTGTCGAACGAATGAGAGCGGATGTGGAGCGGTTGAAGCTCGGGCCGACGAAGTTATGGACGGGGTTGGTGTTGCATCACAAGGATGTGTTCGTCTCGCATGTCTTGTCGAAATTGAATGAGACAGATCGGTGGTTCTTTGCAAAGGTGAATAGAGAGAGTCGGGGTGTGCTTGAGTACGCCGGGGTAGACGTATCGAAATTACGTTGGGGTGTTCACGAATGTTCATCCATCTCGACGCTGGAATGGGCGTGGAATAACACGAATTGGGGAGAGAAAAGTCAAAGTGGAAGAGTGATAGATCAAGCCTGGTTTTGCAAGGAAGTTGCTGGAACGAACAAACTCGAGTTGCTCAAGTGGGCGAGAGAAGTGAAACATTGCGAGTGGGATGAAAAGACGATTACTGTGGCAGCATGTGAAGGTAATCTTGAGATGCTGAAGTATTGCTTTGACAATGATGGTCCGTATGATGAAAAAGAGGCGTGTAAACTAGCTGCTGCAGGAGGAAACTTCGACTGTCTTCGATTTCTTTTCGACAAAGTGAAACCTTCGCGAGATACGGAAAAAGATGCGGCACATCATGCAGCAGCAACGGGTCGCATAGACATCATGAAATATTTCGTCGAAGAAAGAAAGAGATCGGATGATTTGAAGTTCAATTATCTCGTGGCATCCGCTGCAATGCATGGCAAACTCGATTGCCTCAAATACTTAGTCGAAGAGGCGAAAGTGCCTCTTAACCAGGGGGATTTCATCGCTTTCGCTCGGTATTACGAGCGCCACGAGTGCTTAAACTACTTGCTCGAAAAAGGGTGCCCAGAACCAACGGACGAAGAATACGTTGCTTTTATTTTACGACGAGGATGAGAGAATGAGAATGAGAGAGAGAGAGAGAGAATGAGAGAGAGAGACAAAAATTTCCCCGCGCGTGCTCTTGCGTATTTTTAACACTGAACGCAGCCTTCGCGCAAGAAGAGAGATACATCACACAAACCCACACGTCTTTTTTATCCGTCCAAAAATTTTCCCGCCTAAATTACGTACGTCTTGAAAAGTCTCGAAAAGTCAACAACAACTTCGGGAGGAATTCAAAACATTTTCCTTCATAACTTAAAGAAACGTACTACTAATACACACAATAATGGAGTACGTGGTGACTCCGAACACGCGCAGGAGGAACACGAACGCGTCCACGCCTGGGGTTTCTTTTTCTTCCTCTGAGAACACGAATATTAAAAAGAACAACAACAAAAATGTCACCCAACATTCTCGCGCATTCATCGTCGAAGGGAAAACGAACGAACACTGGGACCCGATGACCGATTTAGACGTCTCGAAAGTCTTGTTCCACGAACACGTCCCGGTGGCGATTCGAGGAAAAGAGGAAGAGGAGCATTATTCGGAGACTGCGAATGAAGAGGAGGTCGAAGAAGAGCGGGTGGAAATATGCTCGGTGAGAGTCATGCTCGGCCCAACGGGGAACACGCAAACGAGTTCAAAGAGCAGAGTGCTGAGAGTGCACGTGCAATCGGAGAAAAATCCATTCTTCAGTCACTCGATGGAAGTGAACGAGGAGGAGTTTAACTTTCGCTTGAAAAGAGAACAGAACATACGAGTGGATTTTAACCAGTTTCCGACGCATTTTATCGATTTGTTGAGAGAGTGTTTAGACGGGATGGCGGAGGACGATATCGGCGATAAGGACGGGAACGGAGAGGAAGAAGAAGAGGAGGAAGATACCGCGGCCGACGAAAATGTGTTGTTGTTTCGAAGGACGACGAGGAACAGTTCGAGGAAGTCGCAAAAGGTGAACAAAAGTACGGACGGGAAGAAGAACGCGTTTTTTGCGGTGTTGACGGTGCCGGAGGAGAAGAAGATGAAAAGAACGACGGACCCGTCGGAGGCCGGGCGAGAGGACGGAGGGAGTAGCGTTACTAATAATTTCTCGTTATTTACGATATACGAAACCAACAAATTCAACACGGTTGGACGGTTGTCGTTGCGATTCGCGCGCGCCTCGGACGAGCAGCTGAAGAAGTTATTAGCCGGACGCTTGTTTGATGCGAACGAGGACCGAAACATGTACCAAAAAATAGCCGAAGAGCTTCGCGAGAGTATAGCCGACGCCGAGAAAGAAGTCAAGATCGCGAGAGAACAAGAGCGATTGGCGAAAATGCAATACGCCTCCGAAACGGCAGCAAACAGAACGGAGTTGGAAAACGAACGAGCGCAATTGCACACCAAAAACGAAGCGTTAGATAAACAAGTGAGAGATTTACGCGACGAATTATTTCTGCGCACGCAAACGCAAACCGAAATCGAAATGCGCAATCGCGTTTTAGAAGAGGAGTTGCAATCCTTGCGCGACGAGGTTGCTGAATCGCGCGTGCAACTTCGAAACGCGGACGTTAAGCTTCGCGATAAAGACCAAGAACACATGGCTAGACTCCACCGCGTCGAATGGCTCGAATCGCAACTCAACGACAAAGACGAAGTCAACGCGCTCGTTAAACGACGATTAGAACAAGCTGAAGCGCACATTCAATCCCTGGATAAATCTTGGAACCAGTCTCGAGAACAAACTGAGAAAGCAGAGTCCATCGCCATTGAGTACGCGAACGAAATCAAAAAAGGGAACTCCGTCATCGAACGCTTAGCGAACGAACTGAAAGCGGTCAAATCCAAATCCAAACTCCGATCCACCGTCGTCTTACAACAAGAACAACTCTTAGAGGAACAAAAGCTCAGACTGGACAAAGCCTTGGACGCGAAACGGCAAACCGAGGAGGAAAAGGACATTTTACTAGAAGAAACCGAACGCGTGAAGCTCAAACTCAGCGAAAAAGACCGACGCATCTCCGAACTCGAAGACGAAAAAGCGAGCGACGGCAAGATGATATCCTGGTTGAACGCGCAAATCAACGACGCGCAGTTAAGACGGAGCGCACAAAGCGACCTCGAAAAGTTTGCGTTCTGAGTATTCGTTGTTTTCTCGAGTTCGTTTATAGCCAGTGTAAATTCAAAGTGTTTATTATTCTGTTTTATGTACTACCGCGTCAAAGCGCTTCGCGTCTTGCCTTTCCGCCCAGATCTCTTCCTTCTGCTCTTTTTCTCAAAATGCAAGACAAAAAATTCTTCATAATTCGTATACGATACACAACATTAACAACACAAACGCAAACGTTTAAAAACAAAACTTCGTCTCATTTTGACAACAGGTACGCTCTGACGATCCACCTTTGCACGGCGTGTATTTTCTCTCTCTGTCTCTCCTTTCTCGGACGAGGATTACGATGATGTTTCAATTGGAATTTGAAAAGGCGCGAACGATCGACATTTTAAATTAGGGGTGTTCCCTATTCCTTCTCTCTCTCTCTTTCGCAAACGAAAAGCGTTAAAATAAGCATCCGATCAACAACAACCGCGCGAAAGAGGTGTTTTTGAATGCGTGCAAAAGGCGTCTTTGAGCACGTACCGATTTTGATGGAGAGCACTGTGAGAACTTGAAAAACGTGCATTCAAAATTAATCCAAATTCTGACCCTCACTCGTCCTCTCTCTCTCTCCAAAAACAACACGAAACGCACTTTGGCGAACGCAGAGTAAAGATAAAAACATTCAATTAAAAAATGGCCATTAAAGCGTCCTCAATCTCGAAGAACCCACTGACGTTGATCGGCGATTTCAGCAATCCACTGGGAATTGCCGCCACGGTAGTCGTCATCGCTTTAGTTTTAGGCTGCGCGGGACAACTCGTTCAGTTGATCAAACCGTTGTTGGTATCGTCGACGAAGGCGAAGAAGGGCGGATCGAAGAGAGCGGCTTCGACTCGCTCTGCGAAGAAGCCGACGCCGAAAGCGAAAGCGGCGGCCCCGGCTTCTGCGTCGAAGAGAACTTCGTCGTCCGCGAGAAAAGCGACGCCGAAGAGCTCTTCGGCGGCGAAGAAATCGACGGCGGCGGCGAGTTTGGTGAGCCCGACGAGAACGAGCACGAGAACTAGAACGCCGGCGAAGAAATACGCGGCGTAAACGAAAACTTTACTGAGATTTACAACTATTACAACAAGAACAACAAGAACAAAGAGAAAATCATCAAACAGAACGCGCGGCACGTTCGCGTGAGAAAAATATTCTGAAAAGTAGATAGCATTTTGTATTAATCATGCAGATATGGACATAAGCCATCTTGCGGGAGGAATCATCTCGGTAACGTTGTGTTTTTTGTTTAAAAAATCGTGTCTAGCTTAGGATATAACTTAATCAATCGTGCGCTTTTCATAGTATTATCTCGCCACTGGCGCCTCCCCGCGAGCCAAGTGGTTGAAATCTTCCGATTTTAAGCCAAGCTGCGTTAACAAGCTCGTCCATCTCGGTGGTTCTTCGTCAAACACGTACGTCATAGGAAAGACCAAGACCCCGCTGCCGCCCATTCTGCGTAAACTCTTCACCGTTTCGTATATCCTCGTTTTCGGGACGCCGATAGAGACCGCGTAAAATTGACCTTCTTTGACAGCTCCGTCACTTTGTGGCGTGTAAATCGGCGACACCGTTGGCCCTTGTAATCCTCTCAACAAACTCCCCCCGCCGCAAATCTTCTCCGCCACGCTCTCGGCGCTCGAGCCTCGGACATTCGCCGTGACCATAAACACCCCGTCCGCTCTCAAATGCGCCTCCAATCTTTCCAACATTTCGTGAACAATCTCTAACACTCCCGGTCGTTTCAACAACGCCTCTCTCGAGGCTACTAAGCACCCTTGCGAATCCAACACTCTCCCGCCTTCAATTTCTTTCAAGTTATTTTCTCTCAACGTGGTCCCGCTCGAGACCAAATCTAAGATGCAATCCGCCGCACCCATCGCCGGTGCAGCTTCCAACGCCCCATCCGCGGTGGAAATAACCACGTTCTCCATGCCTTGATCCTTAAAAAACTGCGTCGCGACGTTCACGTACGCCGTGACCACTCGCAACGGTCTCTCCTTGGAAAATCTCGGGTCTGATTTCAATTGGCTCAACGAGTTCACGTTCTCCCACGCCTGCGGCACCGCCACGGCTAAATGACACCCGCCAAACCCGAGCGCGTCGTGCACAATCACCAAATCCTCGTCCTCGTTACCAATTTCCCTCAACATGTCGTACCCAACAATCCCAATATCCACGTCTCCAGTCAACAACTTTCTCACGACGTCCGTCGCTCTTTGGAACCACACCTCCATGCCGGGGACGTTTGGAATCTCCGCCGCGTATTGCCTCGGGTTTAGTTTCCGCACGGAAAGTTGACACGATTTCAATAACCCTTGCGTGTCTTCCGCCATGCGGCCTTTGGATGGAATGCCCATGCGGATCGCCTCGCGCGCTTCGATCGGTTGTCTTTTCACTGCGACGTCGTCGTCGTCGTAAAAATTTTTGTGTGAGAGTTTGTGTGTCAGTTTTATCCAAACCTTTTCCCACCAGAAGTGGATAGAGATGAGAGAGAGAATGTACTCGCGGCGGCGTCGAGAAAACGTCTTCTCGATACTATCGCGCGAACACTAAGAATACTAAGAATACACGAGAAAGAGAAAAAGAGAGAAAACAATATATAAGACTCACGTGGTTGCGCGTTTCCTCCTTGCTGCGGGATGGACATCGCAACGAGAGGCACGCGACATCGGCGTTGCCTCCGGATCCCCTTACACGCAGGAAGCCTTTTCGGGTGAAAATTGTGTGTCTTGTTCTGGTTGTGCGTCGTCCTGTGGGTCGGCGCAGCATTCGAGCGCATCATCATTCGCGCGGGGGCAAACATGATTTTAATGAAGGAGAAAGTGTTCTTTCTCGCGAGAAGAGTAAGCTTTCCAGGCAGGAGTTCTCTCTGTCTCGGGGCTCGAGAAAGCAGACGAGAAAGCACGAATGTGAGGAAAGGAAGCAAATTTTTATGTTTTTTGGCTGC
>Ga0255753_1004753_pt1 | contig 13339 bp, 10 predicted proteins | sample 041ome_10_FD_179953 | JGI IMG/M metagenome (GOLD analysis project Ga0255753, IMG submission 179953) | Coastal salt marsh microbial communities from the Groves Creek Marsh, Skidaway Island, Georgia - 041412US metaG (version 2) | ecosystem: Environmental > Aquatic > Marine > Intertidal zone > Salt...
GATTGCGAATGAAGAACTAACTTTAGTTACTTCCGTAGATGATGCGGTAGTTGCTGAGGTTACTGAGTTTGTATCACCTAAGTAAACACTTGCCGTATTTTCAACCAATGTTGGTAACGAACCAGTTCCAAACTCAACTGCGTTTTTCACAATTGAGATTGATGAACTTACCAATGAAGCTTGAGTAGAAGTTGCTACCGAACTTCCATTTGTGAATTGAGTTGTAGATGTTACTTTAATACTACCCGTCCAGTTACTAACTTCGGTTGGAAGTGAACCAGTTCCGTTTGTGATAATATCAGTAATTACACCATAATTAGTTACGATAGTTTCAACATTTGAGGTATCAATAGATGAAGTAACAACAGTTCCATTTGTTACTAATTTTGGCTCATCAATTGTCCACTTAAAGTTTGGAGTATTACCAGCAATAGCTGTAAATAGGGAATTTTCTCCCTTTTTAATAATATCCTCAACTAGTCCAAATGATGAACTTACTTTAATTCGTTCATCATCAGTACCACTTACAGAAGATGTTACAAATTCTATACTACCAGCTCTAATTCTGGCTTTTGTATTATCAACCACTTGAGGTACATCTACCAACTCATTTACTATGACTTTATCAACAAATGATTTAGCATAAGAAATACCATCAATGGTTTCATTTAATTGTTCACCATTTACTTTAGATGTTACTTCACCATAATACAAACCAGCTCTAATTGATTTTTGATTACCTCCATATAATAAATCGGTAGATATTGCATCTAAAATATATCCAGTATCTCTTCTACATTTATCTTGAAGATAAACTAAATTAGGGAATTGTGTGTTTATGAAGTTTATAGTTTCGTTTTGTATCAAACTTCTATTTTCAACAATCAAATCATAAACTGATTGATTTATAGAAGATGGTGAAACAAATGTATCTTTTACTATAAGTTTTTTAGATAAATCTCTTGCCCATTCTATACCATCCAAAGTTGGTAATAATTGAGTTGTTGTTGCTTCGGATGGATAATCATAGTAGAACTTACCAGCTATTACACTTCGTTCATTACCACCCCACTTTAAATCAGTTGCAACTGCATCAATAATGTATCCAACATCTCTTTTACACTTAACCTCATCATAATCGAATCCTCTCCAAGATGATGACACGAATGAAATTACTTCTTCCTTAATAAATGACTTATTATTAATTAATAAATCATATGCATTTTCAACATCTACTGATGGTTCAACAAATGTTATATCACTTACCACTTTTTGTGCTAACCCACTAGCATATTTAATTGCATCTAATGTTTGTTGTTTTTGTGATGATGTTGCTTCAGATGGATATAGATAATAGAAATTACCATTTCTTACCGATTCTTCGTTACCACCATAAATTAAATCATGTGCAGCACCACTAACAATATATCCTAAATCTCTTTTACAAGTTACTTCGTTATATTCAAAATCACTCCAAGATGAAGAAAGATATGCAATCGTTTCTTCTTGGATAAATGATAAGTTTCCTAATAATACAGAATATCCATTTTGATAATCAATTGATGCATTTTCAACTGAAGAACTTTGAATAATACTTGGAGCATAATCCGAACCCAAATTTAATATCTGATATACAGTTGCAAATGATGAGCTTATCTTTTGCTGTACTTCGAATGATGATGAAATATCGGTAATAAACTGAGGTGTTTCTGTTACTCTAATATTATCAAATGTAGATGATGTTACAGCGGGTAATGGATTATCAATATCACTTAATCCAAACTCAACAATTTTTAAAATTGTATTAAAATTTCTGTTAATAATATCCACTTCATCGGAAGTTGCAGCATCAGAACCCACATATTGAGTTTGATTGGATATTTTAATTAACCCATCAATATTATCAACTAAATCATAACTAGCAGTTGCTCTATTTCCAAATCTTAATGTTTCCGTTACCTTATCAAATCTATCTTCAATAATATTTAATTCAGTAGATGTTGCGGATACTGAACCGGTAGTTTGAATACCATTTGATATATTCCAAACCGAACCAGTATTATACCCCCCAGTTGATGATTTAGCCAATAATGATGGAATATTGGATATTCCACTTTCTACTATATTGGAAACCAATCTATATTCTGATTTAGCTTGTTCAGCAACAGCATCTGATGATTTACCTGAAATAAATTGTTGTAATTCATCTGTTACTTTAACACCTGCATTTGTATTTGGAACAAACTCAGGAATAGCAGATAACCCATCTTCAATAGTATCAATAATAATTGTATAATTATCTCTTACTCTGTTGAATGCTTCTAAATTACCACCACTACCTGTTATGAAACGAGAACCACTAGCATACATACCATAATCACCAAAAGAGGTGTTTGAGTTAAGTAATACCGCCTGCCCGCCATCCAAAACTTTTACTGAGTATGCTGAGAAGTTGGTAAAGAAAGATACCAACTGAATGAATCCTCTACCAACAACCTGACAACCTACACCATTTGGTGCAATTTGTGTATATGCATCCAATACCATTGAGGCAAGAGGTGAATCGGGATGGATAATATTACCATCTACATTCAAACCACCACCACCAGCAGGAATTGCTTCATATTTTTCTAAGAATGAGTTTTCCTGATTCGAAATCATCGAACAGTTCTGAACATAAGGAGATGTTGTAATAAATGCGTTTGGTGCGAATGCAATAGCAAATCCACTTCGAGAGTTATCAACCGATGGGAATACTCTAAGATTACCAAAAGTCATCTCTGCCAAATAGTTACCACTATTTACCCAAAATAAATCTTCATTTTCGTTTTTAGCAAGAATCTTAGTTACCCTTAAACCAGCTCCCCAAACAGTTGTGTTTTTTGGAAGTTCGATTGGATTTTCTTCTAAATAAGTTCCTGCAGCAACTTCGATTCGGAAACCAGTAAATAAAGAACCAGTATCTAAACCAAATCTACCATCATCACCAGCCGTTGCAATTTCAGCTGCTTTCTTTACAGTTCTTAATGGAAATTGAGGAGTTCTACCATCATTATTATCATTACCAGTTGTTGAAGATACATAAAGGGTAGCATCCATTGCTCCGAAATCTTCTGGTTTAATACCACCAAATCTCTGAGTATCTAATGAATCTAACGAAACAGATGCGGTTAAATTTAATGCTTGCTCACCAGTTACATTAATAGGCCCATCAACAGTAAGAGAACCCGTAATGAATACCGAACCAGTAATATCGGATATTACGTCTGGGTTATTACCAAATGAAAAACTTTGAGATACCAATAATGAACCAGAAATAAGTACATTTCCAGCAAATGAGGTATCTCTTAGAAAATCCTGTACCTCTTCGACCTGTTTTCTTGGTATTAATCTAGCCATTTTTTATTATTCTATCTCAGTAATTTTTCCTTTAATTAAAAAATCAGTTCTATCCACTTCAGTTGGAATACGAGTGATATCTTCATTAAATATAAACCTAATTTCTTTACTACCACTGGCATACTGTCCAGATGTTAGTTGTGTACCATTTTCATCATATAACTCAACATCGTATTTACTTCGGTCTTGCTTTACACTATATAAAAAAACATCTAAGTAATCAAATGCATCATCTACTTTTAAATCTTCGTATGTAAATCTATATCCCTCAATATCAGGTATAGAACCAGTCTTATCGGTTGGTCCTAAAAAAAGAGTAAATAAAGTTTGAGTAGCAGAATCTAAAGATGCCGAAGTTGGTTCAAATTCATTGATGAAAGTATCTTCAATTACTTCCAATACAAAATTTTTGAAAGATTGTCTATCTCTCTTCTTAACAGTGTTACCCACATATATATTTGGAACCGGTCTACTCATTAGTTTATTCTTTCTATATCACCTTTAATAAATATTGAATCATCCTCAGCACTTAAAGTATATTTATTACCAAACCTATCTTCGCTTGGAAAGTTTGCTTTTATGAGTTTTACATAAAAATCATTTCCAACTTGTTCATAGTTATAATCTTCAGGTCTTACAAATACTTCACCATTAGAATCATCACCTGTAAATGAAAGAAATACATCAAATCTAGCATGCGCTTTTCTTTTATTTTGTAATCGAGAATCTAATGTTTTGATTCTCATATTTTCAATTTTAAATACCCAATACAATGGATGATTAAATTCATATCTATCACCACTTGGTTTATTAGATGGAACACCCTGATATGAATTAGGAGCGTTTACCTCTTTCATAATATTTTTTAAAGTAAAGATGTTCATAATTCTATAAATTTACCAGTTATTGAAATTTCATCTTCAGATTCCAATGTATTGAATATATCTCTATCACCCTGCTCAAAAACTTCTCTCAAATCAAATGTAAACAATATTTCATTAGTAGTTCCATTGAATGTATAAGTGTATGCATCTGATGTTACAAATAACCCATTAACATATACTCTAAACCAATTTCGTGTATCAAATATACCTATCAATTCTTGTGGTATAATAGGAAGTTCTACATTAGTAAGTTTAGCAGTATTTTCACTAACATATACAGCATCTTTAGAACCTCTAATTGCCACAAAATCAATCACATTCTGATACTCATTATAAATATTCGGATTTGTAAATGTTTGACCTGTTAAATCGGTTTCTACACCCCATACAACTTTCTTAGGAGTAAATGATTTTTTAACTGTTGGCTTTTCATCATATGTTTCGGGAAGTAGGTAAGCGTTAACTACCATAGTAAAGGAAGTTCTAATGATTCTTTCTGAACCTTCTCCTACTTCTTGTTGATTATCAAATGAATCAATACGAGTTCTAAATTTGAATCCATCTTCTTTACCCCAATATCTATCAGTAGCATATTGAAATGCTTCTACAATTTTATTCATATGTTCGGTAAATGATGTCCAAATCATTACCTCATAACTTACAGTTACATAATCAGGAACCGAAACTTCATATTGTTCAAAAGGTCTAGCTGCCCCACTTTGTAATGAAAATCGTTCGTATCTATTTTGAGAAGAATATTTTTTGTAAGCTGGTAAGGTGTTTACATCTTTAAATTGTGCTAAGTTTGTATCTCTTTCAATGGAGTTTCTCTTAAACATCACCAACGGAATTTGAATCTTACCTCTTTGGTCTCTCAAATATCCTTTTGCTCGAGCATTATTCCATCTTTCAGCATTTCCATAGAGTAGAGGAACTTTAACTTTGTTACCATGTTCTTCCACATCAGGAATAATAGTATCAACCATGTACTCTGCTATGGTAGTATCTACATCTAAAAGTTTTACACCTTTAGTGTATTCTGGTTTAATACCTCTTTGTAATGCTCTATTTGTTTCTTTCTTATTCATTATATAACTCTCATTTCAGTTTGAATAGAACTTCTTCTTGTCATAAATGTTGAAACAATAATTGAGAATTTCTCACCACTCTGTCCACCAATTAATTGGTCCTCTCTTACATTATCAATTTCAAAATATGCATCATTGTGTAAAATAATATCACCAATCTCTGGGTAGAATCCTTTTCCTTTTAGAGTAACTCTATTAAATCTGAATTGAACATTCTGTCCACTATCAGGTCCAAACCCTTCATAGGAAACCGAAGTATCATCTCTTTCAATAACTGCGGTACATTCAGTACCTTGATAGTAAGATTTATTTAGGGATTCACCATATAGATTTGTTTTGACATCCTCAATAGCGAGTTTGAATAGAACTACAGTCGTTTCAATTACCGCATCTACTAACTCCTTTGAAATTGATTCAAAGAATCGTATATCTCTATCTAATGCAAATCTTGGCATTTTATCCTACATATATCGTTAATGGAACTTTTCGTAACATCTCTTGCTGATAATTAGCTTCGTTATTTCTAATTTCAAACTGATTTTTTCTACTTAACTCTTCTAAGTTTTCTCTGAGTTGTTCAATCAAAGCATCTTTTTCAGTTTGAGCTTCAGCTCTTAATGCTGCTCCATCCAACGATATTTCGGAACCAGGAATAGGTACTGAACTATATTTTTCTCTGATTGCTCCTAATAGTTCTTTAGCAAGAGCAAGTGTATATTTTCTAATCCATTGTTTACCCACATCGTTGATTCTACTATATGGAATAAAATCGTATCCAACATTTGCGTAATCAGAAACTACATTATCAGTTACCGCAGTTGAATTTTGAATGAATTCGTTTCTCACAAAATATTCAAACCACAACTTGCCATTGGTAGTTGGGATTGGGAATATTTGGAGTTTGTTGTTTGTGATATTAAAAGTATGTGCCGATTTACGGAATTGGTCATTGAATTCAATTGCTTGAATTCTCAACATATCCTCATAAATTGGCATTAATACAAATTGTGCCGCTGGTGAGAATGAACCGAATCCAAATTCATCAATTAAATTAAGAGTACCCTGCCCACTAATAGAATAAGGGTCAAAAAACCTATTGATTGCTGGTGTTGGTTCGTGGAATACTTTAACTACATCTATTCTGTTTGAACTTTCACTTACATTTGCCCAAAGTGTATCTAAATTATAAATTTGCTGATTTGCTATTAAATCAATAGAGCCCTTTTTGACATCGGTATTACCACCAACACCAGCCAATGTACCATATGCATCCGAAATACCAATGAGTTCGGGTAAATTTGAACCTTGAACTAATTTTCCACTATAATTAGAACCAGTTGGGTTTCCCTTTAAGGTATCTAAATTATTTCTAATGTTGAATTGATTTACTTGCGCCGAATACTCCGATGTAGCCTCCTCAAAACAAGCGTATAGGTTTTCATCCACCAATTCTACATTTTGAACTGGATAACCCAATCGTTTCGCAACCCAATTTGCTATTTTAGGAGCATCGGTTGAAAACAATGCATCTGAATCATATGTTCCAAATGGAGTCTGTCCTTCTGAGAATGATGATGAACCTGGGTATATGTATTCTACTGCCATTTACTATTCCTCTCTTTTAATATCGTATCTATAAATATAAAGAAAAAGAAGAATAGAGTTTTTATGAAAAGATTATACGATTCGTATTTGTATCACATTACCATTTCGGTATAAACCACCTAATGGAACACCACCAGCTTCGGCTAATGAATCATTTGCAAAATCTAATGATTGAGATACTGAAGTGAGGATTGCGGTTGATTCGGTAAATTTAACTTCTTGGTTATTAGTCCATACCGAACCACTATAATATAAAGTACTACCACCAGTAGTTGTTGAGTTACCAACCAAAGAACCAGTGTTGATGTAAACATCATGCAATTCTTCAATTTCGTAACCATTATCAATTTTTACGAAAATTTTTCCTTGATTTTGGTGAGCATAAACTACATATCCCAAAATAACCAAATGGTCAGGTGATACAGGTTTGAATTTGGTCATACCACCAGGCGTTGATGGAGAAAGGTAAAGTGTATCACCATCTAACCATTCCTCACCTTGTAAATCACCAGTTGTATCAATACCCCTAACGATACCAAAGGTTGTTACAAATCCTTCTTGATTTGCACCAATATCTTCAGTTACCACACCTAAAGTAGTTGCTGAGTTTATTTCACTTGTTGCTAATGCATTTACAACTGCCAACCTCTGTCCTTGTGCACCACCTTCGGCTTGAGTTCTTACCCTAACAACTTTGTAGTTTTGTTCTAATAGATTACCACCTGTTTTGTTTACAACTCTTACTACTTCTTCTTGTCCAACTTGAAGTGTTACATTTCCACCCTTTAATCCTAAATTGAGTGTACCATCTTCATCATTCCAAGTTAATCTACCATCAACATTTGTAGGAGTTGTGTGAGTTGTATCAAAATCAATCCACTCGACATCGTTGATTGAACCTGTAATGTACATTGAACCTGTGAAAGTGTGAGTATCATCCATTGTATTACCAAAAAGTGTAGAACCACTTTCGTAAAGAATAGATGCGGATACTAATTGAGAAACTCTTAGGTTTCCATTTACAGTTAAATCTCCAAAAGTTGCGGGAAATTCTGAATTGAGTATTGTACCAATAGTTACTCTACTATTAGAACCAACTCTAGCCAATGCGATTAAATCACTAATCGATGGATTGGTAGTTAATTGTAATTCGGTTATCCTTCTTGGTTTACTCATATCTCTTGTAATAATCCATACTCATGTTCACCCTCTTGAATGATTGCGTAAGAATTCTCTTGCAAAATCATTCTATTAGTTCCCAACTTTCGTATGGCTTCTTCTAATACTTCTTGTGATTGGTTTTGAAATACATATGCGTTATATGCCTGAACGATTTCATTTATCGTTCCATCATTTTTATGATATTTGTAATATTCGAACCAATCCATATCCTATAAATATAGGTTAGACATAAAAAAAGAGGGATAGTTTCCTACCCCTCTAATTTACTTAATCTGAATTACTTCGGATTAGATAGATGCTAAATCTTTAACATAAATCTTACCATAGTACTCAGGTCTTACCATTTTCTTAGCGTATCTCGTCATAACACCTCTTCTTGGAGTGAAGTTATTTGGGTCATACACTAATGGAGTCATAATAAGTGGTACATACGGAGCGTAAACAGCACCAGTCTCTAAGAAGTTAGAACCTCTGAAACCTAATAAGATTTCGTTAGAAGTCATATAAGGATTCTTATAAACTGTGTATCTGTTAGCGATAGCACCTACTGAAGTTACACCAGCAGCGAAGCTCATAGCGTCTTTATCAGCTGATACTGTAAATCCTGGAATTGATTCTAAGATTGTACATACATCAGGAGAAGCAACTACGAAGTTTGCACCACCTCTAAGAGTTAATTGGTGAATCTTGTTAGATACTTTGTTTAATTTAGTACCTAAAGTCTGGAACCAAGTGTTCTTTTGGTAAGCAACACCTGATGTACCAGCAGACCATGCACCAGTTGCAGAGTTGTACTCTTCACCGATTGTAGCTGACCAGTACTCAGTAGTCAATGCGTTAGACTTTAACATATCTAAGATTTCTAAGTCAATCTCTAATGAGATGTAATCAGATAACATAGAAGTTAATTCAGCTTCAGCATCGATTGAGTGGTAAGCGTTAAGGTCTTGCGCCAATTCAGGAGTCCATACAGCCTTTAGTTTTCTTGTCTTAGCAACGATTGCTTCAGACTTCAATTCTAAATCAACTTCTGGAATCTGAAGGTCATCACCTACACTAGCACCATTATCTTTACCATCTTCGAAATCACCTCTTGAATAATCAGCAGGAACTACTGAATATTTTACGTGTGGGTCACCAGGAGTAATAGATGATGCAGATACGAACAAGTTAAAGTAAGTACCATCAAAGTTGTTAAACTGACCTACGTTTGATACAATACCAGAACCAGATACGATGAATGAAGTTGCACCATCAGTATCAGCGTTAGCATTGATTGTAGCAGGTAAAGTTTGAATTTTGAAGATTTCACCTGCTGCTACAGAAGCAGAAAGGCTAGCGTCAAAACCTACTTCAGACCATTGTGCAGCTGAACCAGAACCAGCGTGTAATGTAAATGTTACATTAGTAGCTTCTTGCTCATTTACTGAGTAACCGAATCTACCATCGCCATATAAACCTTTAACTGCTGCATCAGTTGAACCTAAGTCAGTAGAGTTACCACCGAATAATGATTCAGTAGTTCCTCTTCCTGCAGTAGCAGTACCATATTTGAAATCAAGATAGAATACAAGTCCAGAAGGTAAGTTCATAGGTTGTACACTAACGAATTCTTTAGAAGCAATCTCACCAAAGATTCTTCTTACTAAAGGTAAAGCAACACCGCTCCACTCTTCAGAGTTATTGACAGTCCCAGTTTGAGATGCCTCATCAAGCAATTGTTTTGCTTGGTTTTCAAGCAATACCGCCATCGCGCCTTGCTCTTTTTCATTTAAACCTTCAAGAAGTCCAGTAGCTTCCCACTTACCTTTAAGTTGTCTTGTTTCAGCCAACATTACAGATTGTGGGTTCTTTCCTTCCATTAGTTTAGATAAATCAAAATTTGCCATTTTATTTTTCCTTTTTAATGTTAGTTAAATTATTTGATATTAGCCAATTGTTTAAATCTAGCAGCTAATTCATTTGTGTTTTCAGAAATAATTTCTTTCGAAGGAGCAGTTGAAGCAACTGGTTTAGAAGCACCTTCCGATACTACTTTCTTAGTTTTCTTCTCAGTTCCTGTAAAATTCATTGATTCTGCCAACGTAGCGTAAACTAATTTTACTTCTCTAACAGATGATGTTCTGTCTAAGTTTTCAACAACTTTAGATTTTTGCTCATTGTTTAAGTTATAAGCTCTGAACAATCTATTAGCGTATAATAATTTTGCGTTAAGAAGGTTTACTTCGTTGATTGTAGATTGAAGTGATTTAACAGTAGCTAAAGCTTCTTCTAAATCTGCCTCTAATTCAGCAACTTTAGAATCATCTTCATGCTCTTCTTCGTTCACTTCTTCTTCATCATCTCCGTATCCCATTTCTCTAAGAATTTCATCTAAGTCGATTTCATCATCATCTTCATCTTCATCTTCAGCTTCCACTTCATCAGCTTCTACTTCTTCTTCAGAATCCATTTCGATTTCATCTTCTTCAGATACTTCATCCTCATGTTCTTCTTCAGATACTTCTTCTTCAGAATCCATTTCCTCTTCAGAAATTTCTTCTTCATCTTCCATACCCATTTCCAATTCTCTAATGATAGCCTCCAAATCTAACTCATCCTCATCTTCCATCTCTTCTTCGATTTCGATTTCATCTTCCATTTCTTCTTCAGAAACTTCATCTTCAACCTCATCTTCTTCAGAGATAGTAGCATCGTCAGCGTTAGTTGGGTCCTCAATAGAGCCTTCACCTTCTTCCAATTCATCACCTACTTCAGCAGTTTCTTCCTCAGATTCAGGTCCTAGTTCTGTGTGAGCATCACTTGCGTCAGCTGAAGGTTCTTCGTTATCACCATCACCAATATCACTTGAATCCAATTCCTCTTCGATTTCTTCTTCCTCACCTTCCATTTCAGCTTGTAGCTTCTTTGATAGGATTGATTGAAGTTGCGGAGTGAAAGCTTCTTCTAAAGCGATTTTAGCGTTAGCAATAGCAGTTTCTCTTACAGCTTTGGCATCAGCGATAGCTTCTTTCAACAATTTTGAATTTGCCATTTTACTTTTACCTTTTAAAATTTTCTGAAGTTATTTTTGAGAAACCTCAATATAGAATAGTTGTAAATTGGTCGTTCGGTCACTAAACATTAAAAAGTTAGTATTCATAAACCAATCAACACACATAGACGTGTGTTATTATAGAAATAAATATATAGAAATTTATAAAACCTAAAAAAAATATTAGATTTTCTTTAGTTTTTATTTTCGAAGCATAAAAAAAGGTGGATAAACCACCTTTCTTTTTATTTTACTTTTCCTTTTTGGATATCTCTTTCCAACTCTTCTGCTGCACGAATTACATCACCTACTGCATAATCCAAAGGAACATTACGATACTTAGCAATCTTTTTAATTACCGCCATTACAATTCTCTTTTCTTCAGTTGATGCTCCTTCGTTTACGGATTCTAATTCAAGTTCTTTTTCACTTCCCGGTGTAGCTCTATGCCCACGAATTAAAACAAATTTACCATTATCCAAAATAATAGCAAAGCCAAGTTTATCAGAATAAACCACATTTTTAATTTTTCTACCTTTCATCAAATTGTTCATATTTTTGTTAGGCTTAAAATCATATGCTTCGTTTACTGATTCTTCGTTTAAGTAGTTTTTACCTGCCAATCCACGAATCTTTCTTGCATCGGAAACCTTTAATACTTCTCGTTTTGAAATATCACTACCTTTTCTAATACTACGAGCACTATCCTCTGCATCTTTTTTAGAACCAGGTTTAGTCATTACAAATCCACCACCTTTTTCGTGGAAATCAATTACTACATATTTGTCATCGTTTTTTGCTTCGTTTACTGATTCCATTTTGAATCCTTTAGAAGTATAATCTTTGATTGCCTTTTCTAAATCAACTTTATTTTTGAAAGTTTTAATATCATAGAAATCACTGCCATCTTTGTGTTTTTTAACACCATCATGTGAAGAGATACTATATTTTACTTTACCAATACCAGGATTTACGCTAAATACTTTTTTACCTTCGGTTACTGATTCATAAAGCGTTACTGCAATGTTCGATGATTTTTGATAATTAACTAACTTTAATCCCATAGCATCACCAACCTTTTTCATTTCAGGTTCACTCATATAGATTGAAGTTCTAACTTCATATCCTTTACCTTTTTTAGATATCTTCTTAATCGCCTTTGAGCTGTTACCAGTTTCATTTTCAAAAGTATTTGGAAACTCATACTTGAAGTCTGACATGTTACCTTTGTAGGATTCTTCTAATTCAGTAATAGCTCTTTCTCTCATAATTTCTCTTACGATTTCTCTAAGTTGAGCTTCTACCTTTTTAGGTAAACCTTTATGAGATGTTGATGCGAAATCTTCAATATCCTTTTCACTCATTCTATCAACGATTGCTTTTACTTCATCAGAAACTTCAGAAGCAGGAACTTCTCCTCTTTTAACAGCTAATGCTAAACCGAATAATTTTTGTTGTTGTTGTGATGTTGCTGGCATGATTCTTTACTTTTTAGATTAAGTCTCTCAATTTAGTTGATTTAGATTCTTTAATTACTGATTGTAATGTTGCTGCTAAATTTTTAAAACCATTCATTTTTAAATCAAATGCAATTGAATCTAATGCATCTCTACCATCCCAACCAGCTTCTTGTGAAGCAGTTGTACCTAAATCCATTACACTATCATCTGCATCATAGTATTTAGATGAGTAAACACTATTTTTTCTCCACTCATCATATTCAGGTGAAGAAATATCAGGCATATCGGTTGGTTTTTCAGCCCACTCCGGCTTTCCTTCTAATTTTGCAATTAATGCTCTTGCTTCACTATGAAAGTTTGCATCAGTCAAAGCTTCAACTGCGGCTTGAGACATTTTTAATTTGTATTCATCTTTACCCAACTTAGCAGGAGTGATACCTAATTTTTTAGCGGTATTTCTAACCACTTTATTTACCTCAGAGTTACCAGTTCTATCACCAGTTGAATCTTTTACAGGTTCATCTTTTTTAGGTTCACTATCATCCATCTGCATTTCTTTACTATACTTCTTAGCAACTTGTGCTGCAAATTTCTTAGCTTCTTCTGCGGTTTTAAAAGTTTTATCAACCTTACCACTTAAACCAGCTGGGTCATTACCATAAGTAGGTTCTAAACTTACTCTAAATT
>Ga0255753_1004758_pt1 | contig 13335 bp, 13 predicted proteins | sample 041ome_10_FD_179953 | JGI IMG/M metagenome (GOLD analysis project Ga0255753, IMG submission 179953) | Coastal salt marsh microbial communities from the Groves Creek Marsh, Skidaway Island, Georgia - 041412US metaG (version 2) | ecosystem: Environmental > Aquatic > Marine > Intertidal zone > Salt...
TTGATCGACAGATCGTTAAACTTTGTAAGGTTAGTTTTGGCTGGAGGTAATGATGGCTGAGAACGAACAGGCACAAGAAAGAACAGAGGAGCCGACCCAGCGGCGGCTCGAAAAAGCGCGAGAAGATGGTGAGGTACTCTCCTCCAAGGAAATGCTTGTCTTTGCTTCGGGAGCTTCAGCACTTCTTATACTCGGATCCTTAGGTTTTTTTTCTAAGGGTATTCTGGATGTCTGGGGATCATTGTTTTCGTTTGGGCATCCCGATGAATTATTTTCTGCAAAAACACATAATTCGTGGCGCGCATTTTCTATTATTTTGTCTGGCGCTGCGATTTTTGGAATACCAACAATCATTTTCATTACGTTGACACAGTCTATTGTCGGCAGTGGCTTAACCTTCAATACTAAGAGTTTCAGCTTCAAACCTGAAAAATTAAACTTAATTAAAGGATTGGGTCGGATTTTTTCAGTCAAAGGGCTAGCAGAACTTATCAAAGCAATTGCAAAAGTTGTGTTCTTAACTGGTGTTGTTGTTTCCTTTCTTTGGTACTCTCTTTCGCGCATCATTTACTTAAATGTGGGCAGCCTAGACGATAGTGTGCAAGTGCTCTATCGTATTCTGATTTTATTCATTCTCTCCATTTTGATCGTACTCTGTGTCATTGCAATTGGAGACTACATGTGGAGCCGCCATTCGTGGTTAAAAAAATTACGTATGTCGCGGCAAGACCTGAAGGAAGAATTTAAAGAGACCGAAGGTTCGCCAGAGGTAAAATCTCGCATTAGAAGGTTACAAATGGAAGCGAGCCGGCGAGCTATGCAGCAAGCTGAGGCTATTGAAGATGTTAAAGATGCAACCGTTGTAATTACCAACCCGACTCATTTTGCGGTTGCGATCAAATATAATCCTGACGAAGATACTGTACCGCTCATCTTAGCAATGGGTAAAGACACCGTTGCAAAACGTGTAATCGAACAAGCGGAGCTACATTCAAAAGCAATTGTGCGCGCTCCAATTCTAGCGCGTGCGCTTTATTTTACCGGTGAGATTGGTGGGGCGATATCAGAAAAGCTTTATGCCGCCGTCGCTTCTATCCTGGCTTATGTCTATCAATTGGAGCGAGGTGTTGAGGCAACCTTGCAAGATGTCGACGTACCAGATGATATGGTATTTGATGAAACTGGTCGGAGTGTAAAGGAATAGCAGATGGCCTCTAAAAAGCAGTCAACAGGAGAGATGATTTCATCAGTCGTCTTTTTCGTCGTCGGTATTTTGTTGTTCACAGAAGGTTTGTCTCGTTTGAATAGTGATAATCATTTATCCGGAGCAGCTGGTATTTTGGGCGGTCTTCTCTCACTTCTGGCTGCTTTCCGTTTTAGAGTACAGCGCGCCTACGAAAAATGGTGGAAGTAATATGCAAATTGCTTGTGGAAAATGTGAATTTTACTATGTGACTCATGACAAGACGCGACCCTGGGGCTGTAGGAAATTCAATTTCAAATCTACTAGGCTACCTTCGCAAGAGGTGAAGCATTCAACTGGCATGGATTGTGCTTATTATACTCAGAAAATTGTTAACAGTACTTCTGAAAAGAGATCGTAATGGCTACCAGCTCAACAAAAATATCTGTGGAAGACAGTATTCAAGTGGCGCTTGACGCGGCGGATACCGCAACTGGAGTTACTGAGGAGTTCAATAACATAAGAGAACAATTTGAAGTCCAAAATATCCAGGCGAAGAGAATTTATCAGTCGATCACAATCATCTTTGCAAGCTCAATCGCTGCAGCATTGATCTCTCTAACTGTGGGCTTTTTCATGTATTATAAAGCCCTGAGTACTTTACAAACAAATTCTAATATGGCGATAGAATCTATCGCAATCTTTTCTGAGAATGTTGGTGAGCTGGCAAAAGCGGTTAAGACTGTAGAAAGCAATACACAAAACCAGGAGACCATCAAAACGACGTTGGGCGCTCTTGAAACTGCTGCGCTCAAAGCAAGCGAAGATGTTTCTGGAGCTGATGTACGATATAATAGCGCAATAAAGATGAGCATAACTGAGACAGAACGTGTGATCAAAGACTTTGCAGAAACAACGCTTGCGGAACTTAAGGATCAATCGTTTGAAACTCAGACTCAATTGTCCGAGCAAATCGCACAGATACAAAGCATCTTTGAGCCTGCTGAAGCAGAGGGCGAAGATGAAAATGCACAGACTGAAACCGATAATCTCGTAAAAACCTCGCAAATTGTTGCATTAGAAGCTAAGATTGATGAGCTTATGCTTTTGCAAAAAGACATTGCAGCAAAGTTGTTAGAGGAGAAGCGAAAGGCTGAAGTTCAAGCGAAGGCAAAAAAAGCAGCGCCTAAACCAGCACCACGGGCCCCAGCAAATCCATTGAAATTCCCATGAGTGAAGAAACAGATATTGAAATAAATGATCCTGCCACGGATGTTGATGCTGACGAATTGGAAAATGCTCTTCCAGCGGTGGAAGATTTTGATCAAAACGGGCTCCTCCTTAAGATAGCGACGAACGGTTTATCGATCCCAGATTATGTGAAAAAGCTGCAGGAAGCTGATATCTTGGTCGCAATTGATGGGCAAATATATCGAGATGGGCCGGCTAAGCTCAGGGATATGTTTCTTAGCAAGCAGGGTGAGGAAGCAAAGTGGTTGCTCACTCTTTGGCGCGATGGCCAAGTGTTTGACATTATTATCACCATGCCCATTGAAAGTAAGTTTGGTTTGGCGACTGAAGAAGAGACCGAATGGGCAATGGAAGAATTTCAAAAGCATGCCTATGGTGATTTTAAATCGTACCAAAACTATGAAATCTACAGAGACGGTCACAATGTTTGTGACATCTTGAGCATGGAAAAAGATCCAATGGCTGGGCTTTTCCCGGTGATTTGGCTGTTGAAATATCGCTTATATCCACCCCTAGGTGTGGTGTTGGTAAGTTATGCTTTGACGTTCTTCATAAATATTTACTTGTTTATGATTACATATGTAGTTCTCTCTCGCTTCATTCATTTGTCACAAGATAATTTGATGCGCTCGTTCACATTATTTGCCGGTAAAAAGCATTATATGACGATCGCCGGGACGAATGAGAAAGATGTGAGTGTAATTATAAAAAATATAGATCCACAAAACAAAATTCGTTTTGAAAGAAACGCGATCAAGAAGCGAAGCGTAATTCACAAAGTGATAGTTAAGGATAGTTAGTAAGTGGTTTGTGACTCAAGTTAGTCTTCAAATAACTAGTTTTACGCTGTCCCTGAAATGATATTGCGTCTTTTTCTCGCAAAAGAAGATGGGATATTTTCCATTTTTCTATATTTAGCAACCGTTCTCCGAGCAACGCCTACGCCCTCGTTTTTCAGGGTGTCGACAATAGCATCGTCGCTGATAGGCGCATTGGGATCTTCTTGTTCAATAAGTTTTTTAATTCGATATTTAATGGATGCTGCTGATTTTGCTTCACTCGCATCGTCTTGCTTCACGCCCACGCTGAAAAATGCTTTCAGCTCAAGTGTGCCACGAGGTGTTTGTATTAGAGACCCAGTTGTAACTCGGCTGATTGTACTTTCATGCATGCCAACTGCTTCTGCAATATCATTTAAGATCATTGGCTGAATGTATTGCGCACCTTTTTCAAGAAACTCTATCTGGCGCTTGATAATTTCTGAACCGACTTTCAACATCGTTTCATTGCGTTTGCTTATCGCATTCGCAAGCCATTTAGCTTCGGTAATTTTTTCGCGAATGAATTCACGCTCTGTTTTGTCTTTGGTTAGCTTGTTTAATTCGCGCGCATATTCTTTACTAATTCTTACATCTGGAAGGGTCGAATTGTTGAGTTCGACGATCCATTCACCACTATCTTCACGCACATGTAGATCAGGTTCTCGAATAGGGGCATCGATGAAATCAAATGCAGTTCCGGGCTTTGGATTAAATGACTTAATCTTTCTAAAGATATCTGCGATGTCGGCGTCAGAACATCCGCTTCTACGTTTTAGCAGATCAAACTTCCCAGATCCAATTAGGTGTAAGTTATCAAGTATCACAGCCATATTTTTGCAATAAACTTGCTTCTCTACCGCTTGTAGTGTGAGGCATTCTTTCAAGCTGCGTGCAAAAAGACCGGCTGGCTCAATTTCTTGTAATTCATTTAGTACCTTCTGAACCGTCTCCAGATCGATATCGAGCTTTCCTGAAAGTGAGTTGATATCGCTCTCCAACCATCCTGTTGGTTGTAGGTCCTCTATTAAGGCTATCGCAACAATCATTTCTTTTTGAGTGAGATTTAAGCTTTCAGCAAATGAAAGACAGTGTGCAAACAACGATTTTGATTTCTCTTCTACCAAGCTCAAGGCATCAAAATCTGTTGCGGCCTTTGCAACAGTAGACTTGGGTATGTAACTTTCACCTGTTTCGAACTGATTTTCTTGGGTGACTTTACTTTCAGCTCGAGTTTGTTCGTATGGATTGGCATCTAGTGTCCGATCAATTTCATTACTTTTCCTTTGCTCACTTGATTGTTTAAGTGTTTTTTCCGAAAAGCCGCTTTCTTCAACGAAGGGATTATCTTGAAACTGCTCTTCCACAAATTCGGTAATCTCCAAATTTGTCATATGAAGCAATTTAATTGCCTGCTGCACTTGTGCTGTCAGGGCGATACCCTGCTTTTGAGATACTTGTAAATTAAAGTCTAGTTTCATGACTTATCTCCACGTTGCCTGTGGATAACTTTAAGTCTTTTCGGGCCAACCATCAAAAACATTAATTGACATATTTTATGTGTCAATATTTTGACATAATTTTCCATACAAATTTTTTTCTGGGTAATAAACCTAAACTTTCCAGATATTTGTCGTTCACTATATCTGAAGGCAGATCATTGTCTGTTTCTGAAAGGTTCAAAAAATGGCAAATATAGGTGCAACGACAGCGTTCTATAAAGTGGAAACATCCCTTTCGCGCGCTAACAACGAAGTAAGCAAAAGTATGGAAAGGCTTGCCACAGGTAAGGCGAATGCCAATGCTGGTGACCGATCATCTTTTGTAGCAATGGCTGATACATTCCGTCTCGACTTCGCAGGTACAAAAGCAGGGATAAAGGGCGCATCAGTTGTGATGGGATACCTGGAAACCGGCATGCGAGTATTGGACGCCGCTTCTTCCCTCTTATCAAGGATTCAAGAACTAGCTGTGCTTGGTGCTAACGCTTCAAATACCACCGCAGACGCAGCGGCTATTGACGCAGAAGCCGAGGCGATTGCTGACGAATTCCACAGAATGATGACGAAATCTACATACAAAGGACTGAATGTTATAGCGTCAACCGTGGGTGAATATAATGTGGCTATTGGCGGACGTAGCGCAAACATGACGTTTGGACTTGCTGCGGTAACCTATGGTGCTATGTACTCTGGCAGTGCTCTATACCAAAAGCCATCGAGTGGTGTCGCAGTAATTGGTGCATTGACTAACGCGGTAGAGTCAGCTCAAGCGAATATTAATAGCGCCCGGGTTCAGGCTGGATCGCAATATGCGGCTCTAGAAAGTGCATTGAATTACACAATGGATCTCACAGCGCAATATGAGCTCGGGTTCAATACTGTGAGTGACGTTAACTTTTCAATGGAAACGGCTCACTTGGCAAAAAATCAGATTTTACAACAGGCTGCAACAGCAATGCTTGCACAGGCAAATCGTGGACAGCAGGGACTGCTACAGCTGATACAGCAGTAACTTATAAGATTTTTAGCAACATATCCTAGAGTTAGAGGAACTAAAAATGGCAAATATAGGTGCAACGACAGCGTTCTATAAAGTGGAGACATCCCTTTCTCGCGCTAACAACGAAGTAAGCAAAAGTATGGAAAGGCTTGCCACAGGTAAGGCGAATGCCAATGCTGGTGACCGATCAGCTTTTGTCGCAATGGGTGATACATTCCGTCTCGACTTCGCAGGTACAAAGGCAGGGATAAAGGGTGCATCAGTTGTGATGGGATACCTAGAAACCGGCATGCGGGTGATCGATGCTGGGTCTGCATTGATGGCAAGGTTACAGGAGTTAGCTGTTCTTGGCGCAAATAGCTCGAATACAACCGCAGACAGTGCTGCAATCAATGCTGAGGCTGAGGCAATCGCTGACGAATTTAACAGGATGATGACGAAGTCAACTTACAAGGGTAAGGATGTTTTCTGCACTACTGCTCTTGAGTATAATGTTTCTATTGGCGGGCGGAGTGCTGCGATGTCATTCGGTATCGCAAGGTTTGCATACACTGATTTGTATAGTTCAGGCGGTAACCTTGTTGCAAAACCTTCTTCTGGTACTTCTACAGTAGGTGCTTTGACGATTAAAATTGAGTCTGTGCAAACGCAGCTAAATACTGCTCGGGTTCAAGCGGGGTCACAATATGCGGCAATTGAAAGTGCTTTGAATTATACAATGGATTTAACTGCACAGTATGAGCTCGGTTTCAATACTGTGAATGATGTTAACTTCTCGATGGAAACTGCTCATTTGGCTAAAAACCAAATCCTGCAGCAGGCTGCAACCGCTATGCTTGCGCAGGCGAACCGAGGCCAACAAGGACTTCTTCAACTCGTTCAGTCTTAATTAGATTAGAGATGTATTGATTGTGAATGTGGAGATCCAAATCGCGTGGGTCTCCATTTTTTTTATAAAAGAAGAATGGCTAGCAGACATTTAAAAAAAAACAAGCTAACTTATTCTAGTCACGTAAGTATAAATGAGTAACGTCAATGGCATCTCAAGATAGAGAAAAAATCGAAAATGAAGCTGGCTCAACCTCTGAAAATACTGAGAGTGAGAGTAACTTAGATCCACAATCACTTTCAGATGTTGATGAATCAAAGGCGATTTCAGAATTTGCTTTTAAGCTTGTAAATTCTGTCAAGTCTATGAATCTGGGTGAGATTTCATATTATGAGATGGTAAATGCTTTTTCTTTAGCTGATGAATTGAAGTGTCTATATCTTTTTATTAGAGCATTACCTTATAATCCGATTATTCCCATATATCCGGAGACGCCCTTTTTATTCTTTAAAGGCGTACCAATTCCGCGGGCCTTTGATATTTCCGAAGAGATAGCCAAAGACGTAGAGAATTTTATGAAGGGGCAGAACAGCGCCTACTACACAGACTTAAGATTGCACGATTTAGATCAAAATTATCTCGATGCATATGAAAGTGCGATCCGGATTTATAACGACATGCTTGATAAAACTCGCAGATCTTATCAAGAAAACGTGAAACTGGCAAAATCTCAAGTTATGGAGATTTCAGCTGTTTTAGTCTGTCTGCTTGTCATTATTATTACAATTATAGGAATAAACTAACGGTCTTTGACGAGTAGAAACGGTAATTGTTGATAAGCGAAAAACCGTGAGTACGAGTGACCAGTCATAAAGTTAACACTCCACCACATCTTTCGGTTATAGCGATTTTTTGATCCAGTCCAATAGGCTTCTCGCTCTATATTTGGAAAGTATTTTGAGCGAATTTTTGGGGGTTCGCATGCTTCACAAACTAGGCTTTCTAATTCTTCTAGCGAAGGCAGGCGCCAACTGCCGCCAAGCTGTTTGTTGGCTTGTTGAATGGCGTCAATAATTTCTTCATGGTTCAGTCTAATGGTTTTTCCGGTACATTGTCCCGTATCATAATCCCAACGCTGGCCCACTGAGCAGCGTAGCCACACAATATTATTTCTAACATCTTTAACTAAGTGCCCTTCTTCAAAAAATTGCGCATGGCTTACCATTGGTGCAGCAAATACCGAAACTAGAATTAATATGAAGATTTTCACCATTTTGAAAAATAACTCCTTTAAGCTACAATGCATGATACATGCCAAAAACTTAATCATAAAAATTTCAGATGGTATGGTTTTTGTATGTAAGTAGCGAACATATTGGAGTGATGTAATGGATTTAGCGTCATTAATTGGTTTCATTGGTGCAGTTGGAGCGATCATCGCTACAATGATCATGGGTGGAGGGGTCGCCCCATTCATTGACACGCAGTCTATTTTTATCGTGTTTGGTGGCACATTTTTTTGCGTTATGTATCAAAATCCACTTCCAGTTTTCCTTGGAAGCTTCGGTGCGATGTCAAAAGCATTTATGCCACCCGTTAAAAAGATGGATGAGACTGTTGAGCGTATGGTCGAATTGGCTGGGATGGCGCGTAAAGATGGGATGATGGCGCTAGAGGGACAGCCTGTGCCAGACAAGTTCTTTGAAAAAGGCATGCAAATGTTGGTTGATGGCGCGGATGAACAGAAGCTTGTCAAGCAGATGAAATCTGAAATAGCGTCCATGAAGGCACGACATGAGGCAAATCATAGTGTTGTACAGGCTTGGGTTGATATCGCTCCCGCAATGGGAATGATTGGTACCTTGATAGGTCTTGTGCTTATGTTGGGGAACATGGGTGACCCAAAGTCTATCGGGCCTGCTATGGCGATTGCTCTTTTAACAACGCTTTACGGTGCCTTTGTTGCGAATGTTATTTTCAACCCAATCAAAGGCAAATTGGAGTATTACACGGCTTACGAAATTACCTATCGCGATATAGTCCTTGAGGGACTTCGCGGAATTGCGCGCAGTGAGTCACCGCGAAACATCCAAGACAATATGGCGGCCGCCTTACCTCCAAAATTACAAGCAAAATTTGAAGTGGCAGCATAATTAACGCCAAATCTGTTTTGTATTCTCGAGGATTTGAATTGAATGGCTGAAGAAGTTTTAGAAGAAGAACAGGACGAGGAAGAGTGTCCCAAGTGCCCACCGGCTGGTGCACCTGCTTGGATGGCAACTTTTGCTGATATGGCCACGCTTTTGATGGCGTTTTTCGTTCTAATTTTGTCCTTCGCAGAATTTAACGTTCCAAAGTTTAAACAGATCTCAGGTTCTTTGAAAGAAGCGTTTGGTGTCCAAAAAGTTGTTCCGGTTGTTGAACAGCCAAAAGGCACAACGGTAATCGCTCTGGAATTTAGCCCTAACCCAACGCCATCTCTTTCAACAACGTTGCGGCAAGATACTACTGAACTTCAAAAGCCAGAATTAGATCTTCAAACTAAGGAAGATGATGCCCCTGATGGAAGCGAAGCAGACAAGCAAAAAGATTCTGACTTTGATGGTGCTGGTGGGGAAGGTGCAGAGCAACTTGACGCGATCGAACTGGCCAAGCAACTGCAAAAAGCAATAGATACCGGAGAAGTTACAGTAGAAACGTTGGGCGAAAATGTCGTCATTAATTTCCCTGAAACTCAAACCTCTGCAGAACAAATGCAAACAATGATCGCAGAAGCTTTAGAGGCGCTGAACGAGGCTCGTGAAAACGCTGGGGCGTCGGAAAGTGAAGTATTATTTGGTGGAATTGAAGCTGAATTGGAAAAATTAGCCGCTTCAATGGATGCCGCTGAACAGCAAAATGGCGAAGGTGCGGGTGGTTCTTCTGCAGAAGCTCAGGAAAAAATTCAGAATGCATCTCGTACGACAGAAGAATTAACCACTGCATTGAAAGAGCAAATCGATCAGGGCTTGGTTGCCATTGAACAAAGAGAAGACAAAGTATTTGTGACCGTTGGCTCCGGTGGTGCCTTCCCATCTGGGACAGCGGACTTGACTGATGAGGCGCGCCGTATTTTGGATCGTATTGCACTTGCTTCGATGAGCCCTGCAAGCGAAATTACAGTAACCGGCCATACGGACGATGTGCCGATATCAAATGCTCAATTTAGAGATAACTGGGATCTGGCAGCAGGTCGTGCTGCGAGCGTGGTTCAAGCAATCGAGCAAACTGGTTTGATCGATGGTGATCGCCTCTCCGCTGTCAGTAAAGGTGAAATGGCACCCGTCGCGGATAATACGACTGCAGCTGGACGTGAGCAAAACCGGCGTATCGAAATAGAAATAAGTTATTGATCCTAATATTACAAAACTCTCGTCGTATATGTTAGGAAGAGGTATATCGATTGGCTGAAGTAGCAAAACCTGACTATTTAAGTCTCGTGAACAAAGGTGGGTCTGGGTTCAACGTCTCAGAGCTTGTTACTTCAATCGTGGCTTCAGAAATTGAGCCAAAAAAATCAATTCAAACTAGCAAGCAAGAAAAGACAGAGGCATCAATATCTGGCATTGGATATTTGAGCTCTCAGGCTACGACCTCAAAAACTAAGTTTGATAGTATCACTGAAGATGAGTTTTTTACTGTGACTTCCAGCAATACATCTGGAGTATCTCTTAAAGCGACAGATGAGACAAAACTAAGCGCTGGTACTCGGTCAATTTCTGACGTGACGATTGCCAAGAAAATGATTTTTGAATTTGGTGGTTTTGCGAATATAACAGATCAATTCAATGCAAGTTTAACGATTGATTTCGGCACTTGGGTGCAGTCTGACTTGCCAGCAGCTGCGACAGCATATGCTGCTGGAAAAACTTATAAAGTGACCAGCGATATTACGGCAGACGCAGATATTACGAAATTAAACGATGATACATCTTGGGTTGGGACTCCTCCTGCAACTATACCGGCTGGTACAATAATAAAAGTAGATGATGCTAAAAGTGGCAATCTAACCGTGCCATATCTGCAAAATCTGGATATTTATACATTTACAGATGCAGACGTCGCAAAGTCGGAAACTTTAGATTTTACCGGTGAAAATCTAAAACTCAATCAAGTTGCAAGTCGTTTGAATAGTATCACAGGAATTTCTGCGGAAGTTGTCGACACACAAGGAGATCAATCAGATTATTCTCTCGTTGTTACAAGCGATGAAACGGGTTTGAAAAACGGATTTCGAATATTGGGCGATGATCGTTGGCTAACGCCTACGGTGGCTGAAGGTCATTCTAACAGCAATACCTTCAATCAGTTAGCATCTGACGCAAATTTTAAACTTGATGGTGTCAATGTAACTCGGACAAAGAACTCAATTGATGATCTGATAGATGGGGTTGAAGTTGAGTTAAAATCAAATTTTTCGTCAGCTGCTACAATCACGACGGCGCGATCCGAGGGTGCTGTGAAGACAAGTGTTAATAATCTCATTTCGTCATTAAATGAGTTTAAAGCTGAAATTGATCGCCTAACTTTTATAGATGTAGAAGGTGACAATAATGGAGCCTTGGCGATGGATCCGTCTGTAACAGCGTTAAAATCTAATTTTAAGAAACTAAGCCTTGCGCCTCTCACGGGGTATGGAGACGACGGGATATATCTTTCGCAATTGGGTATTAAGACCAATTCTAATGGTGAATATTTTTTAGATGAGACGACTTTTAATAAAACACTTTCGTCAAACCCAAGTGCATTTTCTGCTATAAAAGATGCAAATGTATCAACAAATGACAACTCAATAACTGCGAGTAAACCTGATTATACAACGATAGATGCTGCGACCTATGATGTTACTGCACAAACAGACGGAAGCTATACCATTAAAAAATCTGGTACCACCGATAGTGAAGTAACGTTATTGCAATTGCCAAGATCTGCAGGTGGTGTGACATTTACTTCCACGCAATTTCCTGGTCTTAGAATTGAGTCGTCAAGCGCAACTCCATCATCATTTAAGCTGTATGTTGGGGAGAGTTTCTCTAAAAAAGTCTCTAATTTGATGTCTGAAATTTTAGATTTTAACTCTTCAATAAATAAAGCTAAAGAGGGGTATGAATCTGTCAAAGAGGATATTGTAGAACGATTAAGTAAACTCGAAACTCGAGAAAAACTTATTACCACGCAATACACAGAGCGCTTTGGTGAAATGGAAAAATCCATGACCCAATTTAATAGCACAAAAACCTTACTTGAAAATTTTATCGAAGCTTGGAAAAAGCAAAAGTAGCCCTAAAGTCCGTATTTCTTCACTTTTTCAATCAATGTTGTGCGCAGGAGTTTTAAATCTTTGGCGGCTTCACTTGTGTTGTTGTTATTTCTGTTCATAGCCGCTTCGATTAAAACAATTTCTATGTCTCTGAGCAAAGTTCTCAGATCAACCGAATTGTTTGACTCAAACCAGCGCGCAAAGTCACTTGGTGACGGCGGTAATTTTTTGTCTGTCGCTACCTCCGGCTTAGCTTCTTCAGAAAAAAGCCCTAACTGTTCAAATTCAGACCAAATTGCATTTTGCTCTTCTGACCTATCGATAATGCCACTATTCACGCGCAACAAATAATTTTTAACGTCTTCGCCTGATATGTATTGAGCTGGGAAAAACATTATAGCGCGTTCAACAACGTTACGCACCTCGCGAATATTTCCTGGCCAACCGTACTTCTTTAAAGCTTCGTAGGCACCTTTTTGAAACTTGGGTTTGCGGCTCAGATCACCTTTTGTTTTAAGTTTCATAAAATGTTCGATCAAATCGGGTATATCCGCTGAACGATTGCTTAAGCTTGGGACTTCTAGGGGAAAAACATTCAGTCGGAATAATAAGTCCTCGCGGAAGGCCTTCTCTTTTATTAACGCATCAAGGTCTTTGTGCGTTGCGCAGATAATTCGCACGTCTAATTTAATTTCTTTTGTGCTTCCAACGCGTGATATCGTGGAGTTTTCAAGTACGCGGAGCAATTTAGTTTGTAGGGCAGGTGGCATGTCGCCGATTTCATCTAAAAACAGAGTGCCTTTATGTGCTTGTTCAAATTTTCCAAGTGTAGTTTTAAGAGCACCTGTGAATGCGCCTTTTTCAAATCCAAAGATTTCCGCTTCCATCAACTCACTCGGAATTGCGGCGCAGTTTAAGGCAACAAAATCACCTTTTCGTCTACTTTCATCGTGAAGTGCTTCTGCTACCAGCTCTTTTCCAGAGCCAGTTGGGCCGTTGATTATGACTGGGGAGTCGGACCCTGCTACCAGTGAAATCATTTTTTTTAATTCAATCGCTGGTTTCGATCGACCAATTATCTTGGCGTCTAATGATGTCATTAAGATAATGCCCTTGCTCAGTCGTCCTATCTAAGAATATCCTACCGTTTATTTTATTTCTAGTTACAATACATACAACAACCAAATCTCATGGTCACAATAACTGTGCTATCGTCAATAAAAAATAACTTACTCGCCATCACTAAACTTCTAGGGATGCGTAAAGGAGTAAATCTAGATTACTTAGACAATCAGGATTTATCTCGGTTCAGTGAGCAGGATATCATCTTAGAAACTGAAGATGATATACAAAAATATTTACCTGATGTGCTCGGCCAAGCTCTTGCTCGGACATGGATCGACAAACGGTTTCTTGATGCATTCTTTGAATATCCAGTAGAAATCTTGGAGCG
>Ga0255753_1004766_pt1 | contig 13312 bp, 11 predicted proteins | sample 041ome_10_FD_179953 | JGI IMG/M metagenome (GOLD analysis project Ga0255753, IMG submission 179953) | Coastal salt marsh microbial communities from the Groves Creek Marsh, Skidaway Island, Georgia - 041412US metaG (version 2) | ecosystem: Environmental > Aquatic > Marine > Intertidal zone > Salt...
CCATCACCAAATGCCACAATGGTCATCGATTGCACAGGAAAATTTCTGGCCCCCGGGATCATCGACATTGGCGTCAAAGTTGCCGAACCGGGCGAACGCCATAAAGAAAGTTATCGATCCGCAGGTGCGGCCGCCGCTGCTGGGGGCGTGACAACCATGGTCACCCGCCCAGACACAACGCCGCCCATCGACACGCCAGAAGCGTTGGAATTTATCCGCCGCCGCGCGTCAGAGGCAGCCCCCGTCAATGTGTTGCACATGGCCGCGCTGACAAAAGCGCGGGCGGGCGCGGAAATGACCGAGATCGGATTTTTGTTGGATGCGGGCGCGGTCGCCTTTTCCGATGGTGATCATGTTATCCAAGACACCAAAGTTTTGGGGCGTGCGCTGACCTATGCAAAATCTTTGGGCGCATTGGTCATCATGCATCCCCAAGAACCGATCCTATCCAAAGGGGCCGCCGCCACTTCGGGTAAATTCGCGTCCCTGCGCGGATTGCCCGCCGTATCGCCGATGGCCGAACGCATGGGATTGGACCGCGACATCGCCATGATTGAAATGACGGGCGCCCAAGTTCATTTCGACCAAATCACCACATCGCGCGCGCTGCCCGCTTTGGAACGCGCCAAGCGTAACGGATTGGACGTCACCGCAGGCACCTCTATTCACCACCTGACATTGAATGAATTTGACGTCGCCGATTATCGCAGTTTCTTTAAAATCAAACCGCCTTTGCGGTCAGAAGAGGATCGGCTTGCCACGATTGACGCGGTTGCCAGCGGATTGATTGACATTATTTCGTCGATGCACACGCCCCAAGACGAAGAAAGCAAACGCCTGCCCTTTGAAGAGGCGGCGGCAGGGGCGGTTGCATTGGAAACACTGTTATCTGCCGCGTTGCGGTTGTATCATGGTGGATACATGGATTTGCCGACGCTGTTTCGGGCAATGACACTAAATCCTGCCAAACGCTTGGGTCTGGAGTCAGGTCGTGTCAGCATTGGATCGCCCGCAGACATTATCCTGTTTGATGCGGACGCGCCCTTTGTGCTGGATCGCACAACACTGAAATCAAAATCGAAAAACACCCCCTTTGATGGGCAGCGTATGCAGGGCAAGGTGTTGAAAACCTTTGTCAGCGGTCAAGAGGTATTTTCAGCATGAGCGTTTTACCAGAAATCACATCATCAATGACTCAGCTTGGGGTTTGGGCCGTTGTCGGGTATCTTTTGGGGTCTATCCCTTTTGGTATTTTGATCGCCCGCGTCATGGGACTGGGCAATTTGCGCAGTATCGGATCGGGCAATATCGGCGCGACGAACGTTTTGCGCACAGGAAATAAAAAGGCCGCGTTCCTGACATTGGTCTTTGACGGCGGCAAAGGCGCGGTTGCTGTGTTGATCGCACAACGATTGGCTAATGCAGATGCGGTGCAAATCGCTGCATTCGCCGCGTTTTTGGGCCATTGTTTCCCAGTTTGGTTGGGGTTCAAGGGCGGCAAAGGCGTGGCCACATTCTTGGGTGTTTTATTGGCGCTGGTTTGGCCAATTGGCATCGCATGTTGTGCAACATGGTTGGCGGTCGCGGTCGTGTTGCGCATATCATCGCTGTCTGCTTTGGTGGCGGCTGCATCGTCGATCGTTTGGGCGGTCGTGTTTGGCGTTCCACAATTTGTTATTTTGTTTGCGGCATTGGCCGTTCTGATTTTCTATCGTCATTCCGCAAATATTGCGCGATTGATCGCAGGGACAGAGCCAAGGATTGGCCAGAAATAATTGAATTTCGGATCGCCTGCGCGATCCGACCCATGCGGGGGCTTTGCTCCCACAACCCCAGAGTATTTCAACGAAAATGAAATGCCGGTTTAAAGTTGGTTCGAAATTTCGATCAACGCCCCGTCGGGATCACGCACATAAATTGAAAGGATCGCAAAACGCGCGCCGGTGCGTTTGATCGGGCCTTCGATGATAGGGATATCGTTTTTGTTCAGATGTGTGATCCATGCATCAAGTGGCGTGTCCGATAAAAAGCAAAGATCCGCCGATCCTGTTTTTGGATTTTCTGCGTGGGGTTTGAATTCATAGCCAGCTTGATGCAGGTTTATTTTCTGATCACCAAAGCGCATGGCCGACCGCATGGATCCATCCGCCACGCGAAACGGTTCATGGATCATGCCCAGTGCCGTGCAATAGAACTGCACGGTGGCGTCGATATCGCGCACCGTGAGCACAAGATGGTCCAGTGTGGCAACGTGTGGTGTCATTTTATCACCTGTTTGGAATTGAAATCATCGGGGATTGTATCGGCGCCGGTGAGGATAAAATCCGCGAGGCACTCGGCCATCTTGGGTGCCATGGCGAGGCCGATTTTAAAGCCACCATTCAGGATATAGGCATCAGGTTCGATGGGATGATACCCGATGATCGGTGCGCGGCTATGGGATCGGGGACGTTCATTGGCCCAGCGCGTCAAAACAGGTGCATCCTTCAACGCGGGGATAAGTGTGCGGGCACGCTCCAAAAGATCCTCTAACAGATGGTCAGTTTGTGCGCCGTCTTCGTAAAACCGTTCGGTGGTGGATCCGATGGCCATCGTTCCATTTACGTGGGGAACGACGTGGATGTTGTCGATATAAAGCTGGGGCGCGGTGCCAAGATTGATGTCTAATACCGCACCTTGGCCTTTTTCGCCCGCGCCAAAAAAGACACCCAAATGATCAGAGATTCGAACAAGATCATGAACGCCCGTAGCCCAAATCACCCGACCACATTCAGGTGCGTTTGAGTGAATTTCACAGCCCTTGGATGCAAGGGCGCGGGCGATCGAGGCACAGGCCGCCGCAGGGTTGATCCGCGCACTGAGCTTGTCATATACCCATTGCCCTGTTGGTGTGGGCGGCACCCATTCGGGGGCGCGCTCAACAATGTTCCATGTTGCGAAATCGTTCCAGTGTTCTTTGGCCCCAGCGGCGCGGTCTTGCGCCAGCTCAAGACCTCGATCATTCAGAATAGGCATCAATCGCCCGACACGACCATATCCCGAAGACAGGCCCGAGACGGCATCAATTTCGGGCCAAAGCTGATCGGACAACAAAAGGCTTTCAAATTGAAATTGTTTTTTTGCACTCCATTTTTCGGGCATATGCGGGGCAAGGGCGCCAACGACGCCACCGCTGGCACCCGCGCCAACCCCATGGGGATCGATAATCTGAACCTTTTGGCCGCGGTGTATCAAGGTCCATGCCATCATCAACCCCATGATCCCAGCACCACGAATTGTAAAGTCGACCATTGCCTTGCCCCTTAAACTTGATAATGTGTCCTAGTTGCCAACGCTCCGTAACGCAAGGTTTTCAATGACAATCGAACGCCCCGTGCTGGTATGGCGGGATAATAAAATCCCCATATCAGACCACTTTGATGATCCCTACTTTTCACTTGAAAACGGGCTGAATGAAACACGGCATGTTTTTCTGTCCGGCAATGACCTTCCACAGCGCTTTTGTGATGGGTTTCATATTGCAGAGCTAGGATTTGGCACGGGATTAAACGCTTTGACGTCGCTCTTAGAGTGGCGCGCGACGGGCCAAAGCGGCATATTAAGGTTCACATCGTTCGAGGCCTACCCAATGGCACCCAAAGATATGATCCACGCGCAGCGCCAATTTCTTGAATTACATCCCATCATCGACGAATTCGCGCCCTTATGGGACGACCTGTGGTCAAGCGGAACACTCATGCGCGAGGATTTTCACATAAGAGTGGTCATCGGGGATGCCCGCGAGACATTGACACAAACTGATTTCACCGCAGATTGTTGGTTTCTGGACGGGTTTTCCCCCGCAAAGAACCCACAATTATGGGGTCAAGATTTGATGCATGCTGTCGCCGCAAAAACAAAAACAGGTGGCACAGTTGCGACCTATTCAGCGGCGGGCCTTGTGCGCCGTAATTTGACGGATGCAGGTTTCAACGTACATAAAATTCCGGGGTTTGGACGCAAGCGCCACATGACCACCGCCACAAAAGGACACATGCAGAATGCAAAATAATACCCGCCTGGGAGTTTGGTTGATGGTCGCGACCACACTCATATTTGCGGCGCAAGATGGGCTGTCGAGGTATTTGGCAGGTCAATATAATGTATATGTGGTCGTGATGATCCGGTACTGGTTTTTTGCGGCATTTGTAATTGCGATTTCGGCCCGAAAGCGGCGTGGATTGGCGCAGGTCATTCGCACTAGGCAACCCATTTTACAAACGATCAGAGGTGCGTTGTTGGCTGCCGAAATTTGTGTGATGGTAACAGGCTTTACAGTCTTGGGTTTGGTGGAAAGCCATGCCGTTTTTGCCTGTTATCCGCTGTTGGTCGCGGCACTCTCTGGCCCCGTGTTGGGCGAACGTGTTGGATGGCGCCGATGGACGGCGATCGCTGTCGGCTTTATTGGCGTGTTGGTCATCTTGGAACCCGGGGTAAATGTGTTTGCCCCCGCGGCCATCATCCCATTGGTGTCTGCTTTTATGTTCGCGCTTTATGGATTGTTAACGCGATATGTTGCCCGCCAAGATTCAGCGGCAACATCGTTTTTCTGGACGGGTGTGACCGGCGCGATCATCATGACCGCCATTGGCATTCCAAATTGGCAACCCATGACACAAAGCGACAGCCTTTGGATGGCGATCTTATGCGTCACCGGCGCTATGGGTCATTTCACGTTGATTAAATGCTACGAAGTCGCCGAAGCCAGCGCCGTCCAACCCTTTGCCTATTTGCAATTGGTCTTTGCATCGGCAATCGGGTTAACGATTTTTGGCGAAGTTATGGAATTAAACGTTATGATTGGTGCCGCCATCGTTGTGATGGCGGGGTTATTCACCTTGTGGCGGGAACGGCAAAAGACTTGATCCCTGTAACATCTTGGAAAACGGTTCGGGCAACGGATCTTTGCCCAACCGCGCACGATAAATCGGCAGGCTTTCGGTGACACGCATCACATAGTTGCGTGTTTCATCAAAGGGTATCATCTCAACCCAGTCAATGATATCGACGCCCGATTTACGCGGATCACCCAAACGTTCCATCCACCGTTCCGCCCGCGACGGCCCAGCGTTGTAAGCCAATGACATAAGCACGGGGTTGCCGCCAAATCGTTCGCCCAATTCGGTCAAATATGTGTTCCCAAGCTCAACATTATAACGCCAATCCGTGGTCATCCGTGATTGATCAAACGCAATACCAATATCACCAGCCATTTCCGCCCCGGTCTTTGGCATGACTTGCATCAATCCCAATGCTCCAACAGGCGACACGACAGATTGGTCAAATTCGCTTTCACGCCGAGCGATAGACAAGGATAATTCGATGGGTACCCGTGACGGCATTCCAATCATCGCATGTAAGGCGAAATAGGGGCGCGGAAAATTACGACCGTAATTTGCGGCGCGTTTACCCACCATAACCAAAACATGCGACCGCTGCGCCTCTTCTAGAAAATCGGTCAGCTGCAAAATCTCCTGGTCGTCCATGGTTTCCGCGAGATGGGTTAAAAAGCGTTCCCCCAGCGACAATTGATCCGCAGATAAAAGCAAAATAGCCGCTTTGAACACCGAGGTATTTACAAACGATGCAGTGCGCCAATCTGGTAATTCGGACCATTCAAAAAATTCAGGTCCAAAACCAATTCCCGCCTGTTCTGCCGCCAGAATACCATAATAGCTAGTTTGATGTTCGGCCCCCTTGATATAGGCCGCTTTTGCCTGATCTTTTTGCCCCAAGGTGTCATAGGCCCGCCCCATCCAGTAATAGCCGCGCCCAAGCGAAATTGGCGTTTCCACCGCCTTGAGAAAACGGTCAAAATGACCAATCGCGGCCTTGGCATCATTGCGATATTTCAATCCGATATAGCCGGCGAGCCATTCGAGAACGGCAAAATCATCGCCATCGGTCAGGTGGTGGTTCTTGGCAAATTCATATGCCTGTTTACCTTGACCGTCATACAGCATGTCGCGAATAATACGTTCGCGATAGGTCACCCAAGCCCGTGGTTTACCCAATAGTACGGCCGATTTTGAACGTTCCCGCAAAAAGGAAATACCACTCTCACGAAAATCTGAGGTCATACGCCATTCAAATCGCGCGTGTGCCAAAACGGGATGATCACGCAGCCTTGCTGGGACGGCATCTATCAAGGCGTTTACATCTCCTTCTTTTTTGCGAAGCGCGATACGCGCTTGAAGCAATGCAGCCAGATCCGCAGAAACAAGCGGCACCATTGCACGCGCGCCCGCGTGGTCATCGCTCCAAAGTAAATTGATCAAGCGCGTTTCGTGCAGCGGCTTTATCACCCCGCCAAATTGGCTGACAAAAACATCTTGGGTTTTTTGATCCATTGAAAAATCGACCCATGCGTTTTGGATCATCAGCTCGGCTTTTGACGTCTGTCCGTTACGGGTCAACGCACGCGCATAAATCAAGGCACCCTGCGCTGTTTGCGGCAAACTATCGCCGAAAAAGGCAAGGATCTGAGCGGTCTCAGCGGTTTCAAACACAGGCTCGGAACGCTTGCGCAAATATGGTAGACCAGGCCAATCCTTGTTGCGGGAAAGAAAATCCATGACTTCGCGCGGGGTACCATCTCCGACGCGCAGTTTGGTCCACAACACGACATCTAGGGCCGCTTGACCATCTTTGATCGCAACACGTTCTGCCTCGGTCCAGTTTTCTGTCTTCATATGCACAAAGGCATTCGCCAACGGCCGCGGACCATCTTGGGCAACCGCCAGGGTCGCACTGAGTGAAAGAATTGTAATTAATACTCTTAACATGCTTGCATTTTCCTGCGCAAAGCGGGATAGGTTGGCGACACTTTAGACTAGCTCTTGCCGCAAGAACACCTACAAGATTGTGATCGGCAAAAACTTGTCATTCATCCGGGCCCTGCCCGCCAAAACGAAAGGAGCGTGTCATGTTAAAAGGCTCAATGCCCGCGTTAGTCACGCCGTTCAAAAACGGCGCTGTGGATCTGGACACATTGAAAAAGCTGGTCGAATGGCACATCGATCAGGGCAGCCATGGATTGGTGCCTGTTGGAACAACGGGCGAAAGCCCAACGTTAAGCCACGAAGAACATGAATTGGTCGTTGAAACCGTAGTCAAAGCAGCAGCCGGGCGCATTCCCGTTGTTGCCGGTGCGGGATCGAACAACACCGCAGAATCGCTACGCCTGATGCAGCATGCAAAATCTGTGGGCGCAGACGCTGCGTTGGTTGTGACACCCTACTACAACAAACCGACCCAAGCAGGGTTGATTGCGCATTTCCAAACGCTGCATGATGCCTGCGACTTGCCGATCGTTATTTACAACATCCCAGGTCGTTCGGTTGTCGATATGACGCCGGCAACGATGGGCGAATTGGCGAAATTGCCCCTTATCATCGGCGTCAAAGATGCAACAGGTGATTTGGCACGCGTCTGCGCACAGCGCATCACATGCGGCACAGATTTCTTGCAAATCTCGGGCGAAGACGCGACCGCGCATGGGTTCAACGCCCAAGGCGGTGTAGGCTGTATTTCGGTCACCGCAAACGTGGCGCCCGCGCTGTGTTCACAATTGCAAGAGGCCTGCCTTGCAGGCGATTATGCCAAAGCGTTGGAATTGCAAGACCGCTTGATGCCCTTGCACCAAGCGATCTTTACCGAACCTGGCTTGGTCGGCGTGAAATACGCGATGTCATTGTTGGATCTATGTTCCGACGAAGTTCGCCTGCCATTGACGCCATTGACAGACGGCACCAAAGACAAGGTCAAAGCCGCCATGCGCCACGCGGGTTTGTTGGCATAACGTCACATAGATTTCATTACCTTAATTCAAGCGCCCTTTGGGGCGCTTTTTTGTGCCTTGCATCTGGTGCTTTGCACCCACACATTGGGGGTCAGGGAATACAGAGCGGGGTCCATAAATGGGATATGATTACGACAAGCTATACTGCGAAACGGCGCATGCCTTGGGTCAACCAGATGCGATTTTTACCGAATTTTTTGATGCATTTGACAAACCCAACGCACGTGTTTTGGATGTTGGCTGTGGTCAGGGGCGTGATGCGTTGTTTATCGCGCGGCGTGGCCATCATGTTGTGGGCGTCGATCTGTCGCCAAACGGGATCCGCGATCTGCAAACCCAAGCAGATCAAGAAGGCTTAGCCGTCCAAGGCATCGTGGCCGATCTTACGACATACACCCCAGAGGGCGTCTTTGATGTCGTCTTATGCGACAGGACACTGCATATGCTGACCCAAGCCGACCAACGCAGCGTGTTGGCGCGTTTGTTGGATGCCGTATCACCACAGGGATGGGTCTTAATTTCGGATGAACCGTCGAATATTCCAACCTTTGAAGCGGTGTTTGCGGCCCATCACAGCGCATGGCAAACACACAAAAAACAACGAGGAACCTTATTCGTAGCGCGGATCTGATACGCCCAAAGCGACACAAAAAAGGCACCCAATTTTGGGTGCCTTTCGCCGTGATATCATCACATTTATTTTTTCAAGCTGTCGCGGATTTCTAGCAATACGTCCAATTCGGTTGGACCTGCTGGCGCGGCCGGTGCTTCGACGGCGGCCTCTTCTTTTTTGGCTGCGTCTTTTGCTTTGTTGACATAACGCACCAACATGAACACCACGAAAGCGATGATCAAAAAATTGATTACGGCCGTAAAGAATGACCCGTATGCAAAGGCGGCGGCACCCGCTTCGTGCGCTTCGGCCAATGACGCGTAGTCGCCATCGCCGCTGAGAACGATAAAGTTGTTGGTGAAATCAACACCACCTAGGAACAAACCGATGATCGGATTGATCAGGTCGTCCACCATGGATTTAACGATCGCTGTAAACGCTGCACCGATGATGATACCAACGGCCATGTCCATGACATTGCCCTTGGCGATGAAATCTTTGAATTCTTTGAGTATGTTTTCCCTTCCACTCTACCCCTATAAAGATGATATCCTTTGGTATACTCCTAAAGGATAGGATACTACGGGAAAAAATTGCAAACTAAATCATTTTTGGTGCTAAATTAGTTCAGGGCAAGGCTCAGTGGCATCTGATCCATTGCATTCTGGTACCAATCACGAATGGCTTTGCGTTCGCTGTCTTCCATCCATGTCACGTTTGCAGGCGGCATCGCATGGGTCAGGCCCGATTGCAGATAAATCGCCTTTGCCATAGCGGTGATGTCATACGTCGTTTCCAAATGAACGCCCTTGGGCGCGCGGCGAATGCCGTCATAGACGGGTTCGGCAGCATGACACATCGAACACCGCCCCAAAATGATATCTTGGGCATTCTCAAATCCGTCAGCCGCAGCAAAGATGTTTTGACGATCCGACAACGCCGCATCTTCGGTATTTTCATGCTGTAGCGGCGCGGTTGAAAGCCACATGATCAAGATGAACAAAATCACCGTCACAGGCCATGTCCAAATCGGGTTGCCGGCACGGGCATGCGTCGTGTTGAAATAATGGCGGATCGTGACCCCCATCAAAAAGACCAATGCTGCGATGACCCAATTATATTCGCTGGCAAAGGCCAATGGATAATGGTTCGACAGCATTAAAAACACGACAGGCAAGGTCAGATAATTGTTATGCGTCGATCGCAATTTGGCGATTTTACCGTATTTGGGATCAGGCGCGCGGCCTGCCATCAAATCGGCGACAACAATACGTTGGTTGGGCATGATGATAAAAAACACGTTGGCGGTCATGATTGTCGCGGTGAACGCACCCAGATGTAACAAGGTCGCGCGACCTGTAAAGACTTGGTTATAGCCCCAGCCCATGGCCACCAATAAGATAAACAGCAAAATCATCAAAAGGGTCGGACGATCCTTTAATCCGTTCTTGCACAACCAGTCATAAATGATCCACCCAACCGCCAAGGATCCCGCCGAAATCAAGATGCCTTGCCACAAGGCCAAGTCGGCCTTGGTTTGGTCAATGAGGTATAATTCGCCCCCTGCCCAATAGACAATCATCAAGAGTGCAGCGCCGGACAGCCAAGTCGAATAGCTTTCCCATTTGAACCATGTCAAATTCTTAGGCATGCTTGCGGGGGCCACCAAGTATTTGCGAATATGATAAAAACCGCCACCGTGGACCTGCCATTCTTCGCCATGGGCGCCGACAGGCAAATCGGGCGCTTTGCGCAAACCTAAATCAAGAGCAATGAAATAAAACGATGATCCGATCCAGGCGATCGCCGTAATCACGTGTAACCACCGCACCGCAAACGCGAGCCAATCCCACATTACCACCAATTCTGACATAACGCCCTCCAATCAAAGAATAACGTCCCTTACCGCCCGCGGCTTTTGGGTTTCGGCATAAGTATCGCATATTTTACTTTGCTAGAATGCAAGCAAATGTATAGCTTTTTCAAAAAAAGTCGAAAAATAAAAAACGGCGGCCTAAGCCGCCGTTTTCACGTCGTCCTTGAGGGATTTAGTAATCAGATTTGATCTGAACACAGGTGTTGGACGTCGTATCGTATTTTCCACAACCGAGGTTTTTCCAATCAGACTTTAGCTTTTTGGATGCAGGTAGAAAATCGGTCCATGCATCGCCGTTCACTTCGGTTGTTTGCTTGACAACATCAAATTGGCCTGCTTCGTTGATCTCGCCGATCAAAACAGGTTTTGACAAATGGTGGTTGGGCAACATGGTTGCTGTCCCGCCTGTCAGGTTCGCAAATGTTTGACCATACATCGCTTGGCGCACGGCATCGGTATCAGTGGTCCCTGCTTTTTCAACCGCGTTGATCCACATGTTAAAGCCAATGTAATGCGCTTCCATCGGGTCGTTTGTCACACCTTTCACTACGACATACGATCCACCAACCTGGGTTGAAATTGACCCCGAGACAGGTGAGCTCAAGATCGCGGAAGGGGGCATACCCGCTGATGCGTCAACGGGCAGCAACTGTGGCACCAGAAGCCTTTATAAATTCGAAATTGTCGCCGATGACGGCGAGGGCGGAACGGTCACAAAACTGTATGTGCTGGGCGTTGCCAATATCAAACCCGTTCCAACAGAGATCATCGCATCTGCGTCCGTCAACGACGGTCAAACCACTGGCTCGGTCACCGATATGTCCGAGCACTTTACAGATGCCGATGGCGATACAGGTCATAAATATTCTATCACCAGCGGTCCCGACTGGCTGACGATCGACGAAACGACGGGGATCATTTCGATCAAAGATGGCGCAAGCGTCCCAAGCGACGCATCGCAGAATGGATCTTACACGGTCACAGTAAAAATAGATGATACCGAAAACGGTAAAGCATACAAAGATGTGACAATTAAAGCGAATAATCCCGCGCCAACAACCATCAATCATGCAAAGACCTTTCGCGATGGCGATCCAGCTGCAAACATCATTGATTTGAACAAAATATTCACAGACCCTGACGGTGATACGTTGACATTTACGTTGGGTGACGACGCACCAGATTGGTTGGCGATTGACCAAGCAACCGGTCAGCTTTACATCAAAGAGGGTGGTATTCCATCAGATGCTTCGATGCATGGTAATGGCAGATTGCCAATAGTTTACACATTCAAAATCAACGCAAATGATGGACAAAACGGCACCGTTGACGGCACGTTTAACTATTTCGTGATAAACGTCAAACCAACGGCGACCACCACGGTTGCAACCGCAAACGTTACCGATGCGCAAACTTCGGGCGAGCTGATCGACATGTCGCAACATTTCACCGACGCCGATGGCGATACAGGGCATAAGTACTCTATCTTGGACGGTCCGGATTGGTTGGAAATTGACCCAGATACAGGTGTGATTTCTATCGCTGCAGGCGCACAGGTCCCAAGTGACGCATCAACCAAAGACCCTTACACAGTAACCGTCGAAATTGATGATCAACAAAATAACGGCAAGACAACGAAAACCGTTCAAATCACGGCAGAAAATGTTAACCCATCTGCAACTGCGCAAGATAAATCACTGAAAGATGGCGCATCAGAGGGTGCTCTGGTGGATTTAACAACTGTGTTTAATGATCCAGACAAAGATACACTGAGCTATACGTTAGGTGGAACTGCGCCAGAGTGGCTTGAGATTGACAATGAAACGGGCGAATTGCGCGTAAAAGCGGGCGGCATTCCATCAGACGCGTCCCAAGGTGGGGACACGCAGACCAGTCGGACCTACGTGTTTGAGGTCCATGCAAATGATGGCCAAGGCGGTACAACCACGGCCGAATTCACCTATACCGTCAGCAATGTTGCGCCAACCGCAACGTCAAACGCCGCAGTGACCGCCGTCCAAGACGGTCAAACCTCTGGCACCTTGATTGAAATGGCCAATCATTTTGACGATACCGATGGCGATACAGGCCACACTTATAGTTTTGAAAACGCCCCGCTTTGGGTCCAGATTGACCCAGATACAGGCGTGATATCGATAAAGCCTGGCGCCCAAGTGCCAAGCGATGCATCTATGCAGGGCCCATATGTGATGACTGTTTCGATTAACGATCATGAGGGCGGCACCGCGACCAAGACGGTCACACTTAACGCGATCAATACAGAAATCACCGCGACTGGCACCTTGCCCAATCTCACTGTGACAAAAGAACAGAGTCTTTCGATCCCCACAAATATTTTTACCGATGTCGATGGTGACCGATTGGAATTTTCCGCCTCTGGCTTGCCCAGTGGTCTAACACTTGATCCTGACACTGGTTTGATCACTGGCAAGTTTGCGCCCGATTTACCGATTGGGAAAACGTACCTTATCACAATCACAGTTACGGACAACGAAGGCTCGACGGTAACCAAGAGCTTTACCCTAGGCACCGAAATGCCAATGACCGGCGGGGGTGTTATCACCACAACGATTTTCCCGTCTATTCAGCCGCAAACCGGTTATATCATGCCAACACTTGATGTTGAAAACGTTGTGATTGAAACGGCACGCGCATTGGAAACCGCCAATTCAACGATAAAAATCGACGCAAGTCAGCCGATCAATACCGCGGTCAATGATCTTGTTTCATTGGCTGAAATGGCAAATATCAAATCCTCTTTGCCCATTAAAACCTTGGTCCAAGATGAACTTACCAATCTGGACGAACGCCGGTTTATCGACGTGGCGCGAAAAGATCCTGCTGCGTCGGGACGTATCTTAACGTTCAACCCTATCGACCAAGGCGATTTGATCGCGACATTGACCGAGACAGCGCAAGGTCGCGAAATTGAATTGGCCTCGACCGCACAGGCGGATGTTCA
>Ga0255753_1004770_pt1 | contig 13303 bp, 13 predicted proteins | sample 041ome_10_FD_179953 | JGI IMG/M metagenome (GOLD analysis project Ga0255753, IMG submission 179953) | Coastal salt marsh microbial communities from the Groves Creek Marsh, Skidaway Island, Georgia - 041412US metaG (version 2) | ecosystem: Environmental > Aquatic > Marine > Intertidal zone > Salt...
ATCAAATCGACTGTTGTATTCTTCACTAAATTGTTTCGAAGTGAAAAGTGGTGAATTGATCATCACCGTAAATTGAAAACAGTAGATGGTAGTGAAATTATTTTTTTTAAATCTACTCCACCGTCACACTCTTAGCCAAGTTACGCGGCTTGTCCACGTCGGTGCCACGGGCGCACGCGGTGTGATACGCCAGCAACTGCAGCGGCACCACGTGCAACATGGGGCTTAGGGCACCGTAGTGCTCTGGCATACGCAATAGGTGTACACCGGGTTCGGGGCTTAGTTGGCTGTCGGCGTCTGCCAGCACATACAGCACGCCACCACGGGCGCGTACTTCTTGCATGTTGCTTTTTAGTTTTTCTAGTAGCGCGTCGTTGGGTGCCACGGTAACCACCGGCATGTCGGCGGTTACCAAGGCCAGCGGGCCGTGCTTGAGCTCACCCGCCGGGTAGGCCTCGGCGTGGATGTAGCTGATTTCTTTAAGCTTAAGCGCACCCTCTAGGGCAATGGGGTAATGCACGCCACGCCCTAAAAACAAGGCGTGCTCTTTGCTGGCAAAGGCTTCGGCCCAGGCCATGATTTGCGGCTCCAGTGCCAACACCGATTGCAGCGCCACCGGCAGGTGCCGCATGCGGCGCAGCCAGTCGGCCTCTTGGTCGGGGCTTAAACGGCCACGCAGTTTGGCCAAGGTAAGCGTAAGCAAAAACAAGCCCGCCAGCTGGGTGGTAAAGGCCTTGGTTGAGGCCACGCCAATTTCTACCCCAGCGCGGGTAATGTAAGCTAGGCCACATTCACGCACCATGGCGCTGGTGGCCACGTTGCATACCGTAAGGCTTTGCGTCAGCCCTAGGCTTTTGGCGTGCTGCAAAGCGGCCAAGGTGTCGGCCGTTTCACCGCTTTGTGAAATGGTCACCACCAAGGTATTGGCCTCGGGTACGCTGGTGCGGTAGCGGTATTCACTGGCTACCTCAACTTGGGTTGGCGTGCCCGCCAGAGCTTCCAGCCAGTACTTGGCTACCACTGCGCTGTAGTAGCTGGTGCCGCAGGCCAGTAGCAACACGCGCTGGCAGCTGCTTAGCGTGGCATGGGCCCGTTCGGCTGGGCCAAACAAATCGGGCACCAGCGCCTGCACACCCTCTAGGGTGTCGGCCAAGGCCTGAGGCTGCTCAAAAATTTCTTTTTGCATGTAGTGGCGGTACGGGCCTAGTTCCACCGCTTGGCTGTAGGCACCGGCTTCACGCTTGGCCCGTTGCGCCGTCTCACCACTGGCGTCGATCACGCGCGCCTGGTTGGCTTGCAGGCTCACGCAGTCGCCGTCTTCTAGGTACATCACGTGCTCGGCCACATTGGCCAAGGCCATGGCGTCGCTGGCCAGGTAATACGCGCCCTCGGCCGACCCCATGACCATGGGTGCGCCGTGGCGCGCCCCTACCAGGTGCTGGGGCTCGTTGGCGTGCAGCACCGCGATGGCGTAGGCACCGCGCAACTGGCCACAGGCGGCGCGCACAGCGGCAAGTAAATCGCCTCGGTAGAGCGAATCCACCAAGTGAACCACCACCTCGGTATCGGTTTGGCTGGCAAACACGTAGCCTTGCTGGCTAAGCTGGGCGCGCAAGGCTTCGTGGTTTTCAATGATGCCGTTGTGCACCAAGGCAACCCGCGCCGCCGTATGCTGCGGTGCGCTGGCGTCTACACCCGGGCCGTGGCTAAAGTGCGGGTGGGCGTTGTGCTCAGCCGGTGCGCCGTGTGTGGCCCAACGGGTGTGGGCAATGCCCACGTCACTTTGCAAGCCGTGGCGTTGCACTTGGGCTTGCAAATCGGCCACGCGCGCCGTGCTGCGGCTGCGCTGCAGGCCTTGGCTTTGCTGCACCGCCAAACCGCACGAGTCGTAGCCTCGGTATTCAAGACGCTGCAAGCCTTGCACCAGCATGGGGACCGAATTGGTTTGCGCCACAGCGCCAACAATGCCGCACATGATCTGTTAGGTTTTTGGTGGTTTTTTAATTGGCCGCTGCCAGTTGGGCACGCTCAAGGCTTTGGCACGCGCCACGGTGAGTGCGCCCGGCGCGGTGTCTTTGGTAATGGCCGAACCCGCACCCACGGTGCCGCCGGCGCCTAGGGTCACGGGCGCCACCAGCACACTGTTGCTGCCCACGTGTACGTCGGCTTCAATGGTGGTGCGGTGTTTGTTGGCGCCGTCGTAGTTGGCCACAATGGTGCCGGCGCCCACGTTTACGCGCTCGCCCACGCTGGCGTCGCCCACGTAGGCCAAATGGTTGGCCTTGGCGCCATCGGCCATGGTGCTGGCTTTGATTTCTACAAAGTTTCCCACGTGCACGTCAGCGCCCAAGGTGGTGCCGGGCCGCAACCGGGCGTAGGGGCCCACCCGCGTGCCGGCGCCAATCACCACCGGCTGCTGGGCGTCGCCTTCAATCAAGGTGTAGGGCAAAAGCTGGGTGCCGGGCCCAACCGTAGCGTGCCGCAGCACACAGTGGGCGCCTACCTGCACGCCTTCGGCCAACACCACATTGCCTTCAAAAATGCAATTGATGTCAATGCGCACGTCTTGCCCACATTGCAAGTTGCCACGCACGTCAACCCGGGCTGGGTCGGCCAACTGCACACCCTGCTGCAGCAAAGCCTGCGCGCGTTGCTGTTGCAGCGCGCGTTCAAGTTGCGCCAGTTGCAGCGGGGTGTTAACCCCCGCCACGCTGTTGGCGTGCGCCGCCGCCACTGTATCAACGGTGCAGCCATCGGCCACGGCGTGCGCCACCACATCGGTTAGGTAGTACTCGCCTTGGGCGTTGTGGTTGCTTAGGCGCGCCAGCCACCGCTTAAGCTCAGCCGCTGGGGCTGCCAACACGCCGGTGTAAACCTCGGTCAGTTGGCGTTGGGCGTCGGTGGCGTCTTTTTCTTCCACAATCCCCACCACGGCTTGTTCTTTACGCACGATGCGGCCGTACCCGGTGGGCTCGGCCATGTTGAGCGAGAGCAACGCCAACGCGCCTTGTTGTGCCAACGCGCACAGGGCTTGAAGACTGCCCAAGTCAATCAAGGGCACATCGCCCGAGAGCACCAGCACCACGCCGTCGTTGGCCAGTTGCGGCACCGCTTGCTGCACCGCATGGCCGGTGCCTTGGCGTGGGCGCTGCCATACGCTTTCCGCTTGCGGTGCGCATTGGCTTAGGTATGCCTGGACCTGTTCACCTTGGTGCCCCACCACCACCACCAAGTTGCGCGGCTGCAAGGCCGTGGCGGTGGCCAACACATGCTGCAGCAGCGGTGCGCCAGCCAAGGTATGCAGCACCTTGGGCTGGGCGCTGCGCATGCGACTGCCTTGGCCAGCGGCCATGACCACAACGTCAATGGGGGCGGGGTGGGAGGTGGACAATGCAGCAGATGAAGATCAGAGTTGAGCAAAAGCCTGGCCGCGTGCTGGCGTGGCGTGGCGTCATTATGGCGCTTACGCTGTCGGCGTTGCTGGGTGCCTGCAGTTTGGCGCAGACCGCCTACAACCAGTCCCCTACGCTGGCGGCGTGGTGGGTGGGCCGGTATGTCTCGCTCAACGACACCCAAAAACAAGCACTCAACGATGCACTGGCCCGTTTGTTGGCGTGGCACAGACAAAGCGAATTGCCGCAATGGGAGACATGGCTGCGCGGGCAGGCTGAACTGGCACCCAACGACGCCGACAGTGCCAAGGTGTGCCAAAGGGCCGAAGCGCTTAGGCCGCGCGCCCTGGCGTGGGGCGAGGTGGCGGCAACCGAAGCGCTGCCGCTGCTGCGCAGCTTAAGCAACGACCAAATGCGCGAGCTGCGCCAGCAAGTGGCCAAACGACAGGCCGAGTGGGAACAAGAGCAAGGGCTAAGCGACCCCGAGCGGTGGCGCAAGCAGCGCGTTGAAACCACCACCGAACGCGCCGAGATGTGGTACGGCGATCTCAACACGGCGCAACAAGATTGGATTGCGCAACGCACCGACGCCCAAACCGGTGAGGCCGCCGAGTGGACGGCGCAGCGTCGCGCCAAACAATCGGCGTTTTTGGCGGTGGTTATGACGGTGCGCGACCCGGCCTTGCCAAACGAGCAAGCGCACAACATGCTGCGCGCGTGGTGGGAGCAAGCCATTGCCTGGACACCGCGCGCGCAACAAGACACGTGCAACACCTGGGCCGGGCTGCACGCCCGCGCCGACGCCACACAACGGGCGTTTTTTCAGGCCAAGCTACTGAGCTTTGCCGACGACGCGCGCGCGCTGCAGCAGCCTTAGGCTGCGTCTTGCAGCGCCGCCCACATTTCTTGGTCGCGTGCCGCCGTCCAGATACGTGGATGCTTGATGCCGCTGGCCTCGTCAAAGGCGCGGCTCACGTCAAACGGCAAGCAGTGCTCGTAAATGAATACGTGACCAAACACCGGGTCCATGGCCTGGCGGGTGTGCGCCATGGCGCCTTTAAGGTCCAAGCCTTGGGCCACGGCCTCTTGACCACATTGGTAAAGCGTGGTGACCCAGCGCTTGGTGTAGTCCAGGGCTTTGTTGACGTTGTCTAAGCCACGCATGGCTTCGCCACGGCCGGGCACCAAGGCCTCGGCGCCCAACGCCCGCAACGCCTCTAGGGTTTGCGGCCATTCGGCCAGTTGTGCGTCACCGGTGTAAACGCCAGCCTCGTATTCCACCAAATCGCCACTGAAAAGCACTTTTTCCGATGCCACCCAGGCGATCGTGTCGCCCTTGGTGTGACCCGGGCCCGGGTGCCACACCTGCACCTGCACGCCGCCCAAATCCAGTGTGATGCGCCCCGGCACCTCGCCCTGGGTGGGGTTGCCGCCGCCCACCACCAGCGTCGGCCAGGTTAAACCGGGCACGCTGTCGGCGCCGCGAAACAGGCGTGGAAAGCGCTCCATTTCGCTTTGCATGTCTTGCGCGCCGCGCTCCACAATCAGTTCGTACGTGCCTTGGCTGGCAATGATTTCGGTGGCACCCTCGGCCACGTAAGCGCTGGCGCCCAACACCCGAACCGCGTGGTAGTGGGTAAGCAACACGTACTTGATTGGCTTGTTGCTGATGGTGCGAATTTTGGCAATCAGGTCTTGGGCCATGGCCGGGGTGGCCGTGGTGTCGCACACCATGATGGCGTCTTCGCCAATGATCACCCCGCTGTTGGGGTCGCCCTCGGCGGTGTAGGCCCAGCAATGCGGTGAGAGTTGCTCAAAGGTAATGGTTTTTTCGTCTAAATCGGCTTGACTGGCAAATGCCTTGCTCATGCGGCTTCTCCAAATAGATGCACTGGCGTTGAAGTGGGGGATTATGGACTGTTGGTTTGGCTGGGGTTGGCCAAACCGTGCTCAAGCATGGCCACCACCTCGGCGGCAAAGTCGCGGTAGGTTAAACGACCATCGGGGCGCAGCCAGGTAAAGGTCCAGTTGATCATACCCAGCAGCATCATGGTGATGGCTTGCTGGTTGTGCGGCGTTAGGCGCTGCGGGTAAGCCCGATGCAAAAACCGCGTAAACGCCGCCACCACATCACGCTGGCGCCGCACAATCAATTCGCGCTGCGTCACGCTGAGGTGCTTGGTGTCGTGCAGCAGCGCCACATGACGCGTCATGGCGTTTTCGTAAGTCATTAAGAACCGCTCCACCAACAAGTGCAGCGTGGCGCGATCGTCTAGGTTGTGGCGCTGGGCCTGAGCCTCGGTTTCGCCGATCAGCGCCAACAGGTGCTCGGTGTAGCGATCGAGCAAGTCGTACAAGATCGCTTCTTTGCTTTCGTAGTAGTGGTAAAGCCGCGCCTTGCTGGTGCCGCAGGCCGAGGCTATGTCGTTCATGCTGGCAGCCGGATAGCTTTGCAGGGCAAAACAGCGCGCGGCTTCTTCCAAAATCGCGTCGCGACGCAGTTCGTGGTTGGGCGAGCGTGGTCTGGCCATGGCTTAGGCGGCTACCACGGCGTGGTCGGCGGCCACACCACCCCGTTTTCATTCAAGATGGCGTCCAGCGGCACGTCATGCGGCTGCGGCTCAAAATCTTCCACGTATCCGCTGGCATAGGCCAGGCCCACCGTGAATGGGCGTGGATTTAACGCAGCCAGTGTGCGGTCGTAAAAGCCGCCTCCGTAACCCAGGCGATAACCGCCCACCGAATAACCCACACAAGGCACAAACAGCAGCGTGGGCTCAATGATGTCGGTGTCTTTGGGTTTGGGAATGCCGTAGGCGTCTTCTTGCATGGGGCAGCCGGGGTACCAGGCGTGAAAAGCCAAGGTACGGTCGGTTTTATTCACCACCGGCAAGCCGATGCGGCGATGCTGAAACGCGCCAATGGCGTCGGCCTCACGGCCAGCCTCTTGCCAACGAAACAACGCCGGCAGGCAATCGAATTCACCCTTAATCGGCCAATACGCGCCAATCGCTTGGTCACTGCGCTCCACCAGCCACACCCGTATCACGCGTTGCAGGGCCAAGTCGGTGGCCGCACGATCCTCCATGCCTTGGCGCAAGGCCAGCAACTGCTCGCGCAGCGCGCGGCGCTGGGCCACGCTTGGTTCGGAGGGGTTGGGTGGGGTGGCATCGACCATGGGGGCAAGTCTAGGGCAAAACCGGGCCAATGCCGCCAAACGAGGGGGCCAGGGTTGTTGGGATAATGCAGACATGACCGTTTCACGTGTTTTGATTTTGGGTGGCACCGGCTTTGTTGGACGCCACGTGTGCGAGGCCTTGCAACGCCTGGGCATCGCCATGACGGTGCCAACCCGGCATCCAAGCTCGGCGCGCCGGTTGGCGCATCTGCCGCTGGTTACCACGGTGGTGACCAACGTCAACGCGCCCGACGCGCTCATGCAACTGGTGCCCGGGCACGACGCGGTGGTGAATTTGGTGGCGATTTTGCATGGCAGCCGAGCCGCCTTTGAGCGCGTGCACCTTACGCTGGCGCAGCGCCTGGCCGCGGTGTGCGGTGCGGCCGGGGTAAGGCGCGTGGTGCACGTCAGTGCGCTGGGCGCCCACGCCCATGCGCCATCAAATTACCAACGCAGCAAAGCAGCCGGCGAAGAGGCCCTGCGCCGTGGCGCAAAAGACCACGGCTGGCAGCTGACGGTGCTGCGTCCGAGCGTGATTTTTGGCGCCGACGATGCGCTGCTGAACCAGTTTGCGTTGTTGCAGCGCTGGCTGCATTTGCTGCCCCTGGCCGGCGGCAACACGCGCTTTCAGCCGGTGTGGGTGCAGGACGTGGCCGAGGCGGTCACGCGCTTGCTGCGCCAACCCCAGGTCACGCCATTGGTGGACGCGGTCGGGCCCGAGACGCTCACGCTGGCGCAATTGGCGCGTGTGGCCGGGCGCGCCAGTGGCCACCCGCGCATGGTGTGGCCGCTGCCGCGATGGGTGGGGCATGTGCAAGCGGCCATGCTGGCGCCACTGCCGGGGCCACCGCTGATCAGCCACGACAACGTGCGCTCCTTGGCCCAAGACAACGTACGCGACCCCCAAGCCACCCACCCCGATTTGCACGCCTTGGGCATTGAACCAGTGGGGGTGCTGGCCATGGCCAGCCAGCTGCTGCGCCGCCACCACTAAGGCTTGGCCGCACTACACTGCTGCCATGCAAGTTTATTTGGTTGGTGGCGCGGTACGCGACACGCTGCTGAATCAATGGCACGGTGTTGGGGCCATGCGGCACGACCGCGATTGGCTGGTGGTTGGCAGCAGTCCGCAGGCCATGCAAGACGCTGGGTTTACACCGGTGGGGCGAGATTTCCCCGTGTTTTTGCATCCGCAAAGCCATGAAGAATTCGCCCTGGCGCGCACCGAGCGCAAGGTTGCGGCCGGGTACCAGGGGTTTACCTTTCACGCCAGTCCCGACGTCACGTTGGCGCAAGATTTGGCGCGGCGTGACCTGACCATCAACACCTTGGCGGTGCCGCTGCCCGCAAGCTACGGCTTGCACCCGCCCGCCCAATGGCAGTGGCTTGAATCGGACGTGATCGACCTGCACCATGGCATGAACGACCTACGCCAAGGGGTATTGCGCCACGTGACTGAGGCGTTTGCCGAAGACCCCGTACGCTTGTTGCGCCTGGCGCGCTTTGCCGCGCGCTGGCCGCACTTTACGGTGGCGCCCGCCACCATGGTGTGGCTGCAAACCATGGTGCAGCGCGGCGAGGTGCAGGCGCTGGTGGCCGAGCGTGTTTGGACCGAATTCGCCGCGGCCTTGCAAGCCCGCGCGCCACAGCGTGCGCTGCAGGTGTTGCACGCCTGCGGCGCGCTGCCGCAATGGCTGCCAGGCGTGTTGCCCGACACCCCAGGCCTGGGGCGCGCGGTGCAGCGTGAGCATCCGCTGGCGGTGCGCTGGGCATGCTTGTGCCACCCGCTGAACGAAGCCGACTTGCAGCAACTGCAAAGCACGCTGCGGGTACCACGGGCTTGCGCCGATTTGGCGCGTTTGCTGCAGCAGCATGGCCACGCGCTGGCAAGCTGGAGCAGCCTTTCACATGAGGCCTTGGCATCGCACCTGCACGCGTGCGACCCGTGGCGACGACCGGAGCGCTTTGCGCAGCTGCTGCAGGCCATTGGCTGTAGCCACGCCGTGCCTGAGGCCACCTTGCAAGCGTTGGCGCACGCGGCTCAGGCGATGAGCGACATCCCCGCCGAAGCATTGGCCAAGCAAGGCGGCAACGTGGCCGAGCGTATCGCCCAAGCGAGACTTGATGCGTTGCGCCAGTGGCGCGCGGTACAAAGCAACACCTAAGTTGGGCTACAGGGTGTGACTGCGGTCGCCGTTGCCAAAGCCCATGCTGTGCCACACCAGTTGCGCCTCGGGTGGCGCAAACGCCAGCACCTTAAAAAGCTCGCCCATTTCGTGCTCGTGCACCAAAGTAAGCGCGCGGCTGCGCTGGGCCAGCGGTAAGGTTTGAACCATGTCCATCAAACCGCAGTTAAGCAAAAAGCGGCCTTGACTGGTGTAGCCCAACACCTCTTGCCCCGCTTCTTGCGCCGCCAGCGCCACCGCCGTGAAGTCAACGTGGGTCGTGATGTCTTTGCTGCCCACATCCAGCAAAGGGTTGTCGTCGGTGCGGTGCGCACGGTGGCACATCAAGGTGCCGCCGTGACGCTGGGGGTGATAAAACTCGGCCTGGGTAAAGCCGTAATCCAGCAACAGCGCGGCACCGCTTTGCAGGCGCCGCGCCAGTTCGCGCGTCCATGCCAGCCCCTGTTGGGGCAATTCAGCGCGGTAGTCGTGCGTGCCGGGTATGGGCACAGGCGGTTGCAACGCGGTGGGGCGGGTTTGCCACCTTAAGCCTGCGTCGCTGCATTGCACGCCAAGCTCGTGCCAGTTGCCTTGCTCGCGCTGCAGCAATTTAACCGGCATGGCATCGAGCACCTCATTCGCCACCACCACCGCATGCAGCGCGGTGGGCCAACTGTCAAGCCATTGCACTGCCTCACCCCATGCCGCCAATCGCCGTTGCTGGCGCTGACGCATAAAGGCCGACACCTCAATCACGTCATACCCCAGCAAGTGGCCACTGCTTAGGCCCACGCCCAATTGATCAAGGGCTTGCAGCAAACCTTCAGCCAAGGCGCCCGAGCCCGCGCCAAACTCCACCACCCGGCGCACGCCGGTTACCTTGAGCCACTGCGCCACCTGCTGCGCCAACGCCATGGCAAAAGCAGGCGAGACCTCAGGCGCGGTAACAAAATCGCTGCCGTCTGCGGGTGAGGTGCCCAATATTTCCAAGCCGCGGCTGTAGTAGCCCATGCCTGGCGCATACAACGCCTGCTCCATGAACACATCAAACGGCATCCAGCCCTTGCCATCGGCGTGCGCCGCCAGCCGCACCTGCCACGGCGGCGGCAGTGCGTAAGCCGTGGTCGCTACACTTGGGGTTGGTTCATTCATTTCAACCTGCATTGTGTCGCACGCACCCTGTCACGCCACGCCGCCATGACCCAAACCCCTCCCACCTCGCAACGGGTGCTGATTACCGGCGCCGGCAAGCGCTTGGGGCGTCACATCGCCCTTGCGCTGGCGCGCCGTGGCTGGTCGGTGGTGGTGCACCATCACCACTCGGCGCAAGAGGCTCAAGCAACCGTGGCCGAGTGCGCGCAACTCAACCCCAACGGCACGCATCACAGCCTACGCGCCGACCTCAGCGTGACCCAAGAGGTGCAGGCGCTGATCAAGCAAGCCTGTACCCAACCGTTGCATGCCGTGGTCAACAGCGCCTCGCTGTTTGTACACGACCGCCCCGAAACGCCAGACCCCGAGCTGATGCAGCGCCACTGGCAAATCAACACCTTGGCGCCCGCGCTGCTCACGCAAGGTTTGGCGGCGCACTGTCAGGCGCAGCAGCAACGTGGCGTGGTGGTGAATTTGCTTGACCAAAAACTGTTCAACCCCAACCCCGATTTTTTTGGCTACACCTTGTCCAAAGCGGCATTGGCCTGCGCCACCACGTTGGGCGCGCAAGCCCTTGCGCCGCACCTGCGGGTGGTGGGTGTGGCCCCAGGGCTCACCCTCACCAGCCATATGTTGAGCGACGAGGCCTTTGCCAAACTGCACCAGTTGTCGCCACTGGGGCAATCGTCAACACCCGACGACGTGGCCAGTACCGTGGCCTTTGCATTAGAAAACGGCTCCATCACCGGCACCACTTTGCTGGTAGACGGCGGCCAACACCTGATGCCTATGGCGCAAGATTTTTCGCTCATGACACCATGACCTCCAGTCAAGGCTTGCAAACACTGACGCTTAACGGCTTGCGCTTTAACGCCAACTTGGGCATCTTGCCGCACGAGATCAACCAGTCGCAGCCGATTGAGGTAGATGTAGAACTCAACCAAGGACGCCAGCCCTTGCTGCCACAAGACGACGACATCACCCACGTGCTCGACTACCGCAAAGTAAGACAAATTGTGATTGACACCTGCACCGAGGAGCACATCAACCTGCTGGAATCCATGCTTGGCAAACTCACCCAACGTTTGCTGCAGCTGCCAAGCGTGGTGGGGGTTCGGGTGCGCATTGCCAAACTCGAAATATTCAACGACTGCGAGGTGGCGATTCGCATGGAGGCCGGCCAATGGTAGAGACCGTGCGCGTGCCGGGCAGCGCCCAGGCCCGCGAGCATCGCGAAACCCTGAAACGAGAAAAACGCCTGTGTCGCTTGGTGGGGCAGGCGATTGCCGACTACCGCATGATTGAGGCTGGCGACCGCGTTATGGTGTGCCTATCGGGCGGCAAAGACAGCTACGCGCTGCTGGATATTTTGCTGCGGCTGCAAAGCCGGGCACCGGTGGCGTTTGAGCTGATTGCGGTCAACCTAGACCAAAAACAGCCCGGGTTTCCAGCTGACGTCTTACCCAACTACCTGCGCCAGCGCGGTGTGCGCTTTCATATTGAAACGCAAGACACCTACAGCATCGTCAAATCCAAAATCCCCGAAGGCAAGACCATGTGCAGCCTGTGCAGCCGGCTGCGCCGTGGCATTTTGTATCGGGTGGCCAACGAACTCGGCGCCACCAAAATTGCCTTGGGTCATCACCGAGACGACATGCTGCAAACGTTGCTGCTGAATATGTTTTTCGGCGGTAAGCTCAAGGCCATGCCGCCCAAGCTTGTTAGCGACAACGGTGAGCACGTGGTGATTCGCCCACTGACCTACGTGGCCGAGGCCGACTTGGTGGCGTGGGCCAAGGCGCAGGCTTTTCCCATCATTCCGTGCACGCTGTGCGGCAGCCAAGACAACCTGCAACGCCAGCACGTGGCGCAGATGCTGCGCGACTGGGAAAAGCGCCACCCCGGTCGTTTACAAACCATGGCCAGCGCATTACAAAATGTGGTACCCAGTCACCTTATGGACGGTCGCGCCTTTGATTTTGCGGCGGTGCGCGCCACCGGCGTGGCCCAGCCCGACGGTGACCAAGCGTTTGACACCGAACCGCTCACCCCAGCACCCGGCGAATCCCAGCCGTTGCTGTGGCCGCAAGCCCGCCGCGCCTGATGCAGCTGACCCGCCTGATTGCGGTGCGCCACGGCGAAACCGATTGGAACCAAGCCTCACGCATTCAAGGCCAGCTTGATATTGCACTCAACGCCACTGGCCAGTGGCAAGCCCGCCGCGCCGGCCAGGCGTTGGCCGACGAGCCGATTGCCGCGGTCTACAGCTCCGATTTGCAGCGCGCGGCCGATACGGCGCGCGCCATTGCCCAGCCTCATGGCTTGAACGTGCAATTCGACACCGATCTACGCGAGCGGCATTTTGGCGACATGCAAGGCCTGACGTGGCAAACCATTTACGACCAACACCCTGACGTGGCACACGCTTGGCGTGCCCGCGTACCCGACTTTGCACCCCACGGCGGCGAGACGCTGCTGGCGTTGCAAAGCCGAGTCGCCACCGTGGTGCAACGCCTCGCCCAGGCGCACACCGGCGATTTGATCGTGCTGGTGGCGCACGGGGGTATTTTGGACATGCTGTATCGCTTGGCCACCGGGGTGGCGCTGCCAGTCAAGCGCGAATGGGATTTGTCGAACGCGGCGATCAACCGTTTGTTGTGGGCACCTCAAGGCTTGCAATTGCTGGCATGGGGCGACCGCCGACACCTTGAAGACAACGCGCTAGACGAGACCACCACCTAACCACGCTGCCACCGCCTGCAGCAGCTCGTCGGTGTGGCTGCGGTGCAGGCTGTGCCCGGCTTGGTCAAAGCAACGCACCTGCGCGCCCGCCACCCGCTGGACAATGCCGTCCACTTGGGCCCGCGTGCCGTAGGGATCGGCCAAGCCCTGCAACGCCAGCACCGGCACCGCGATATCGGTTAACGCGTGCTCGATCGACCACGACTCAAACCCCGGATCCAACCAAGCGTGGTTCCAGCCCCAAAAAGCCGAGTCCGGGTTGTCGTGGTGGCGCGCCAAACGTGCTTTTAACTCGCCCTGTTCATACGCTTGCCGCGCCGCGCGAATACCCTGCAACGACACCGTCTCCACCATGATGTGTGGCGCTTCCACCACCACGCCAGCCAGCGGCCAAGTTTGGTGGGCGGCCATGAGGAGCGCGATGCTGCCACCGTCTGAATGCCCGTATAGGCGCACCGCTTGCCCGCTTAATCCAGCGGCGTGCAGCACCGCGGGCACCACCTGCTGCGCTTGCACATGCATGAAATCGTGGCCCCAGTGCTGGGCCAGCGGGCGCGGCGTGGAGCGGCCATAGCCAGGACGCGAAAACACCAGGGCGCGCGCCTGCGTGGCACGGCACAGCTGCTGCGGAAAGTCGCGCCACGCGCTGACACTGCCCAAGCCCTCATGCAGCA
>Ga0255753_1004800_pt1 | contig 13244 bp, 10 predicted proteins | sample 041ome_10_FD_179953 | JGI IMG/M metagenome (GOLD analysis project Ga0255753, IMG submission 179953) | Coastal salt marsh microbial communities from the Groves Creek Marsh, Skidaway Island, Georgia - 041412US metaG (version 2) | ecosystem: Environmental > Aquatic > Marine > Intertidal zone > Salt...
ATAACAGCGGCACTAGGATTAAGAGATTTTGCCGCCATTGATAATATCCCGCTTCCACATCCTAAATCAAGTATTCGCCTAATATGCCTTTTTGAGCGAGACGCGTTTTGTATTGCTAACAAACACCCTTTTGTTGTCGAATGTGTTCCAGAGCCAAAAGCTTGCGCAGCATCAACGCATAACGTAAATAAACCCGCAGGTGCTGGGTTTGTAATATGACTGCCATGCACCCAGAATCTGCCTATCCTAAATGCGGGAAACTCTTTTCGGTTTTCATGCACCCAATCTGTTGGAGGTAATTTTTGGAGCTGCACAGATTTTATGTTCGCAAGCAGGCATCTACTGAGATAAAAATCCAATTGCTCTAGGCTTGGCTCTATATCAAATAAAGCAACTACCTTAGTGAGTTGTTTTGTGTCTTCCCGCCTTTCAAGAGAAATCGCATTAGCATCGAGTAATTGCTCAAAGATAGCCTCTAATTCTGCTGTGGGGCCGGTGCACTCTACCTGTAATTCCCAAAATGTCTGCGCGATCATCTAGCTGAACACTCCCTAATTTGCGGCATTATTTATGACTGACAAAGCTAGAAATAACTTTCTTCCTGCCTGCTTTATCAAACTGTATGTCGAGTTTATCCCCTTCGACGCCAAGGATATCCCCCATCCCAAATTTCATATGAAATACTCTATCGCCAATAGAAAATGTGATTTGTTGTTGCTGCTCAATAATCCCAGCTGAATCTCTGCGAGGGGCGGCACGGTTAGCTGTTGTATTAGATGCCATTCTCTGCCAGCCTGGACCATATCCAGGCTTTCCAACACGAGTTTCTGCATGTCCTATCATTATAGGCTCTGCACGCCCAATAGACAGCCCCCTTGCCAAATCTTCAATCAAGTTTCGCTCTGGTAATTCAGATATAAACCGAGATGGGATAGCAGATTGCCACAAGCCATGAATGCGTCTGTTTGCAGCAAAACTTATAAACAAATTACGTCTTGCCCGCGTTATTCCAACATAGGCTAATCTGCGCTCTTCTTCTAAGCCAGCCCCCCCATTTTCTTCCAGAGTTCGTTGGCTTGGAAACACACCCTCCTCCCAGCCTGGCAAAAAAACGGTATCAAACTCTAAACCCTTGGCAGCATGAAGTGTCATTAAAGTCACTTCACCTTCTGTTGTTTGCGTTTCATTATCCATTACAAGGGAGATATGCTCAAGGAAGCCAGACAAACTCTCAAATTCTCCAATGGCAGAGACTAATTCTTTTAGATTCTCTAATCTTCCTGGGGCATCTGGGGATTTATGCATTTGCCACATTGTTGTATAGCCAGCTTCTTCGAATATCGTTTCTGCTAGTTCCGCAGGCGGCATGTCTGAGCGAGCAGAATGCCAGCGCATAATATCATCAATAAATTTACACAAAGCCCTTTTTGCTTGTGGTTTAAGCTCGTCTGAATAAGAAAGATTTGTAGCTGCCACAAATAACGGTATATTTTGCGCTCTTGATAATTGGTGTATCAGCTGTAGCGAGGCCTCACCTAAGCCACGTTTCGGGGTGTTAATTATCCGTTCAAATGCCAGATCATCTGATTGTTGATATACCAACCTTAGATATGCCAATGCATCTCTAATTTCAGCGCGCTCGTAAAACCGTGTCCCAACCACGCGGTAGGGAAGGCCTATCGCAATAAAGCGTTCCTCAAATTCACGTGTTTGGTATCCTGCACGAACCAAAACAGCCATAGAAGATAGCTGTTGTCCCTCTTTTAAAAGAAATTCTATCTGGCTAGAGATAGTGCGAGCCTCTTCACTACCATCCCAATAGCCAGCAACTCGTATTTTCTCGCCATCTGATTCTTCTGTAAAAAGGGATTTACCAAGACGTCCTTCATTATGGGCAATTAATGTCGATGCTGCCGCTAATATATGTCCAGTAGAACGGTAATTTTCCTCAAGGCGAACAATATCTGCACCTGGAAAATCTTTCTCAAACTTAAGAATATTGCCAACTTCAGCGCCTCGCCACCCATAGATTGACTGATCATCATCCCCAACGCAGCACAAATTGCCATGTGCAGCAGAAAGCAACCTTAACCAGAGATACTGAGCAACATTTGTATCCTGATATTCATCTACCATAATATGCGTTAGGCGATTTTGATATTTTTGTAAGACATCCAGATTCTGGTTAAAAATGGTAAGCATATGTAATAGAAGATCCCCAAAATCAGCTGCATTTAATGCCAAAAGCCGGGATTGATAAGCGCTGTATAATGTTTTAGCTTTTCCTTGCGCTGCATCCCCTGCTTCTGATTTCGTGATTTTATTTGGCGTAAGACCTCTATCTTTCCACCTGCTAAATACGCCTAAAATCATTCTTGGTGGCCAACGTTTTAAATCCAGACCCTCTGCTTCCATGACTTGTTTAATTAATCTTAACTGATCATCTGTATCTAAAATTGTAAAATTAGATTTTAATCCAACCAGCTCAGCATGACGGCGAAGCATCTGTGCGGCAACGGAGTGAAAGGTACCAAGTGTGATCTGCTCCGCCATTGGGCCTACTAGCTCAACCGCTCGAATACGCATTTCCCGAGCTGCTTTATTGGTGAATGTAACCGCTAATATGTTGAATGGGTTAGCAGTTCTTGTCGCAATTAGCTGCGCCAGACGAGACGTTAGAACACGTGTTTTTCCAGTTCCTGCTCCTGATAATACAAGCAATGGTCCATCTAAATTCGTAACAGCTTGCTGTTGTGGCTGATTCAGACCTTGTAACCAAATAGGGTGTAAGTCTCTTTGTGTTACTTCATTATTCGTTTCTAGATTCATAAATTAACCATATTCTAATATAAAGGGCTACAATTGGGTTCTTTTATGGGGCGCTGATATAGGTCCCTTAAATAGATTTTTATTCTTGGCCATCTGGCATACAGGTACACATTCTTATTCCGCTATTGATGGCTGTGATACCTTTATAGGATACTCGCTCTTATATACCAATAATTGTGCGTCATTGATAAAAAACAGATTCATAAAGGTCACTATTGATTCTATCAAAAATTCTATGATATCGATATATTTAAACTATTATGAAATTTAAGTTTATGAAAATCTACCAATTCCATCTGCCTATTATGGCCTGTCTTGGTCTTATTTTAACAAGCTGCAGCAGCTTAGATAAGTCAGATGTCTCTCATAACAGAGACCCGTTTGAGAATACAAACCGGCAGATTTACGCCTTTAATCACAGCGTTGATACATTAATATTAGAACCGGTGGCCTATGGCTATAATCAAGCAATCCCGCAAAGTGCTAAGACAGCGGTTGCAAACCATGTGTTCTGGGCTGGACTGCCTAATACTGCTCTAAATTCTGGACTTCAAGGCAAATGGGAAAATGCAGCTTTATCTAGCCTGCATTTTTCTGTGAATGCCCTAACGCTTGGGTTAATAAACCTTGTCTCTGAAGAAGAGCCCCCGGTAAGTCAAGATTTTGGCAAAACTTTAAGTGTATATGACATCCCCGAAGGGCCTTATGTTGTGCTTCCAATATTAGGGGGGAAAACAAGTAGACACGCATTCGGGCAAGTTACAAATATGATTGTTAATCCGTACTCTGCCCTTGAGGAGAAAAAAGCCATAAGCCAAGCGGTATCAATACAACCCGTATTATCTACTATATCATGGAGAGCTGCTAATTTTGACATCGTAAATGACATAAAATATAATAGTCTTGATGGATATATAAAAGTGCGTTCGGCTTATTATCAAAACCGGTTTGCGGAGATGCCGTTTTCCCGCATTCATCCATCTGAAGCAGACTCTCTTTTTGATGATTTAGATTTTGAGAAATAGGATGATAGTTTATTCGAAATTATCTTTATTATTATTTTCGGTCTGCATGCTTTGCGGTATTCTTATAAATGATGCTGCCCTCGCTTCAAAGACAGATAATGCTGTTAGCGTCGTTAATGAATTATTAGACGAAGTCTTAACTATTCAGAAAACAGAGCTGTCCATAGAGCAAAGACGATCTGATTTCCTAAAGCTCATTTATGCATATTTTGATATTAATATCATTGCAAAAGCGTCAACTGGTCCCTATTGGCGCGTAGCAACGTCAGATGAGAAAGAGCATTATACTAAACTAATTTCAGAATTAATTGCAGATGTCACATCATCTCAATTAGGCGATATTGATAATTTTAGTTTTGATTTTCAATCCTCTATCCCTAAGGGAGAAAAAATAGTTATGGTATCAGGAAATTTGCTTGTTCCTAACCAGTCTATTACTAAAATTTCAGTAAAATGGCGGGTTTCAACGCCTGATAGTGATATAGCAAAAATAATTGATATTGAATTTGAAAACATATCAATGCTCGTAACCCAAAAGCAGGAAAACGTCGCAATTATCCGAAAAAATACGGGTTCTTTTTCTGCGCTGATTGAGGCGATAGAAGTTAAGTTACGTAAGTAATTTCACCCTCTTGATATAGGTTTGTATTTTATTCGTGATGGTTGAGCCGCATCAGCGCCCAGTCTGCGTTTTTTATCTGCTTCATAGGCTTCGTAATTGCCTTCAAACCATTCCACATGTGAATTACCTTCAAATGCAAGAATATGCGTTGCAATCCTGTCCAGAAACCAGCGATCGTGGCTTACCACAACTGCGCATCCCGCAAATTCAAGAAGCGCTTCTTCCAATGCACGCAAAGTATCCACATCAAGGTCGTTCGTAGGCTCGTCAAGAAGCAGCACATTTGCACCTGATTTTAACATGCGTGCAAGATGCACCCGATTACGCTCTCCTCCAGATAATTGTGAGACTTTCTTTTGTTGATCAGAGCCTTTAAAATTAAATAAACTTACATAAGCTCTAGATGGCATAACCCGATTGCCTAATTCCAGCTCGTCATTCCCTTCAGATATAACTTCCCAAACTGTTTTGGTATCCTCTAAAGAGTCGCGTGACTGGTCAACATATCCAAGTTTTACGGTATCACCAAGTTTCAAGCTTCCCTTGTCTGGAGTTTCGTCACCAACGAGCATCCTAAACAAGGTTGTTTTACCAGCGCCATTCGGACCAATCACACCGACAATACCCCCAGGAGGAAGCCGGAAATCCAAATCCTCAACAAGCAGCTTACTTGCAAAGGACTTGCTAAGATTATCTGCTTCAATCACCACATCCCCTAATCTTGGGCCTGCTGGAATAATGATTTTTGCAACATCTTCACGGCTAGACTGCTGCTCTTCCAACATTTTCTCATAGGCATTCAATCTTGCTTTTGATTTAGCCTGCCTTGCTTTTGGGGCAGAGCGCACCCAATCTAATTCGCGTGAGAGTGATCTTACCCGTGCATCATCTTTGCGCCCTTCAACTTCAAGACGCTTTTGTTTTTGCTCAAGCCACCCAGAATAGTTGCCTTCATAAGGAATGCCTTGGCCACGATCTAACTCAAGAATCCAGCCAGCAACCTCATCTAGAAAATATCTATCATGTGTGATTGTAACAACGGTACCTGGGAAATCATGTAAAAACCGCTGTAACCAAGCAACTGATTCTGCATCCAGATGGTTTGTAGGCTCATCCAATAACAACATATCAGGCGCGCTTAATAGTAACTTGCATAATGCAACGCGTCTTTTCTCTCCACCTGAGAGGCTCGTCACATCCGCATCTGGTTCAGGCACACGCAAAGCATCCATTGCTATTTGGGCTTTACGCTCGAGATCCCAGCCATCTGCAGCATCAATCTGTTCCTGCAACTCGGCCTGTTCATTGATAAGATCATTCATCTCATCATCGGTAAGCTCTTCAGCAAAGCGGGCGCTTACCTCGTTAAATCTATCAACAAGCAATTTTGCGTTGCCAAGACCTGATAATACATTACCAGCCACATCCAGTTTTGGGTCTAACTCTGGCTCTTGAGCCAAATAGCCGATGTTCAATCCGTCTGATGCTTGCGCTTCACCTGTAAATTCAGTTTCAATCCCCGCCATAATTTTTAGCAATGTAGACTTACCTGCACCATTCAGGCCAAGAACACCAATCTTGGCGCCTGGAAGGAAGGAAAGACTTATATCCTTTAAAACCTCTTTACCACCTGGATAGGTTTTTCCAAGACGGTACATTGAATACACATATTGAGAGCTCACCATCGGCTTTGTTCCTTAAAGATAACATTAATGTGAGAATTTGATATACGATTTTGCGTGGTTGCACCAGCTATCAATGACTCCTAAGAAGGAAAAATAGATATCCGTAATAGCGCTATGTGCAGGAGGCTATCTATCAGTTATTATTCAACTGTTATGAAAAACTGGCTTTTAACGATTCCTGATTTATCAATATGCTGAATTAGCTGTTTCGTATCAGAAGCGTTTGAATTCTCAATCCACAATAATATACCGCCCTGAGCATCTGGGCTAACAGAAAGAATTTTTTGTCCCTCAGAAAGGGAAATTTCAACTTCAGAATAGGCATCTGTTGTATCTGATAGTTTTTGCTGCAATCCAAAAATCAGCGCAATGAAGCCAAATATAATAAGAATCCCCATTATAATAGACGCCATTTTTACCAGTTTCAGCGATTTTTCTGACATGGTAGCCTGCTTATTAGGTGTTATTTCCGGGCGTTCTGGTGTATTATTCATAATAATGACAGACCCTCATCACATTACCATCATATGCTCGCCAGATCAGCCTAAATGCCGAATAGATAAATTTTTAACAGAGCACATAACAGAAGGAAGTTATTCACGCTCTCGTATAAAAACTCTTATCCTGGAAGGCCATTTATCCTGCGATGGCAGAACATTAGACGATCCCTCTGTGAGCGTCAAACCCGGTAGTTCCTATCAGTTAAAAATACCTGCCATAATTGACGATATACCGCAGGCAGAAGATATAAAGCTGGATATTCTTTATGAAGATAATGACTTAATTATTATCAACAAGCCTGCTGGACTTGTAGTACACCCAGCCCCCGGTTCTAGAAATGGAACTTTGGTCAATGCTCTTTTACATCTTTGCGGGCGGAGCTTAACAGGCATTGGCGGTGTTGCCAGACCTGGCATAGTACATAGGCTAGATAAATATACATCTGGTGTAATGGTTGCCGCTAAATCTCAGGAAGCCCATCATGGGTTAAGCACCCTGTTTGCTAAGCACCGAATTCACAGAAAATATGAGGCGTTATGCTGGGGGGTACCTTCAGAAATGACCGGGACTATTGATGCGCCTCTTGGCAGGCACTCTGTAGACCGAAAAAAACAAACAATTCGTGAAAACGGCCGGTCTGCTATTACCCATTATAGAGTGATAAAATTATTCCCGCCTTTTGGATGCCACATTCAATGCTCACTTGAAACTGGCAGAACACATCAGATAAGAGTGCATTTAACCTCCATCGGTCACTCTATTATTGGAGACGCTGTATATGGAAGACCGCAGCGTGTAGCCCAAATGCCTGATAAAATCAGCAGACAAGCGCTTGCTACAATCAGAACGTTTGACCGTCAGGCGCTTCACGCATCTGAACTAGGATTTATACATCCTGTAACAAAACAAGAGCTGGAATTCAAAGCCCCTTTCCCAGAGGATCTAAAAAATCTGAACACCATCTTGGAACAAGCCGTTTGGGAGCGTGGACACACTAATTACTAGTTATGTCTTTAAAAAAGTGGGGTTAATTCATATATAATAGGAAAGATCAATTTGCCACAGAAACAAAGGCAGTCACATGACAAAAAATGCACTTATCCCTGCGTTAACGCCAGATGGAAATTTATCTAAATATCTATCTCGTATCCGCTCATTTCCAATGCTGGATAAAGACGAAGAATACATGCTAGCAAAATCATGGTCTGAGCGTGACGACGTTGAAGCTGCACATAAACTTGTAACAAGCCATTTGCGATTAGTTGCAAAAATTGCCATGGGATATCGTGGGTATGGATTGCCCTTATCTGACTTGATATCTGAAGGAAATATCGGCATGATGCATGCTGTTAAGAAATTTGACCCAGAGCGGGGATTTCGATTAGCAACATATGCTATGTGGTGGATAAAGGCTTCTATTCAAGAGTATATATTGCGTAGCTGGTCGCTTGTTAAAATTGGAACAACCGCAGCCCAGAAAAAGCTTTTCTTTAATCTTAGGCGGTTAAAAGGAAAGATAGACGCAATTGATGGCGGTGATCTAAAACCAGAACAAGTCACTTATATTGCTGACACTCTAGAGGTAGCTGAAACCGAAGTTATTTCTATGAACCAGAGAATGTCAGGAGGCGATAAATCGTTAAACACGCCGATGGCAAGTGACATTGATGGCGGCGGTGAATGGCAAGATTGGATTGAAGATGACCGCGAAAATCAGGAAGTTGAGTTTGCTGAAAGAGAAGAATTTGAAGCTCAATATTCTGTTATGAAAGAAGCCTTGGAAAGTCTAAATCCAAGAGAACAGCGCATCATTCATGCAAGAAGATTAACAGAGCCTGCTCTTACACTAGAAGAGCTCTCGGAAGAATTTAATGTTAGCCGTGAGCGTGTCCGTCAAATCGAAGTAAGAGCGTTTGAGAAGTTGTCGCAGGCGGTAAAGATAAAATCTGCCGAGCTAAATTTACTGCCTTATTCTTCCCAAGAAAACTAGCTTGAGATAAACGGATCTTTAACCAGAATAGTATCTTCCCGCTCTGGACTGGTTGAAAGAAGTGATACTGGAATTTGTGTGAGCTCTTCAAGGCGCCTGATATATTTAACCGCAAAAGCTGGTAAATCAGCCCAGCTGCGTGCGCCAAATGTAGTTTCACTCCATCCAGGCATTTCTTCATAAATGGGAACACATGCAATTTGTGATTCCGTATCAGCTGGGAAATAGGAGATTTTCTTTCCATTAACTTCATAGCCCACACAAATTTTCAGAACTTCAAAACCATCAAGCACATCAAGTTTCGTAAGAGCCATTCCTGTAATTCCAGCCATTAATCCTGCTTGACGAACCATAACCGCATCAAACCATCCACAACGTCTCTTACGCCCCGTAACCGTCCCAAACTCACGGCCTTTCTCGCCCATTCTTTGGCCATCTTCGGCAAAATCTTCAGTTGGGAAAGGTCCCTCCCCAACTCTTGTTGTATAGGCTTTGGTAATACCAAGTGTGAAATGAATGTTTGATGGGCCAGTACCACTGCCTGTTGCCGCTTGTGCAGCCACGGTGTTTGATGATGTGACAAACGGGTATGTTCCATGGTCAATATCAAGCATAACGCCTTGTGCACCTTCAAACAAGATACGTTTGCCACTTGCATGAGCAGCGCCAAGCACTTCCCAGCTTCTGCCTGTATAAGACAAAATTTCTGGAATTATTGGTTCAAGCTGTTCAAAAACCGAGCTTGCAGTGAAACCTTCATCGCCAGAAGCCTTAAGAAAGATATTATGCCAAGTAACAATCTGCTCTATTTTTTTCTTAAGGACATCTCTATCTGATAAATCTGCAATTCTAATAGCGCGCCTTGCTACTTTATCCTCATATGCGGGGCCAATTCCACGCCCGGTAGTGCCAATTTTACCAGAACCCCGAAGCACCTCTCTTGCCTTATCTACTTGCGCATGAACGGGTAGGATTAAGGTCGCTGTTTCCGATAATAGCAAATTATCTGGTGAAATTTGAACACCCTGACTTTGTAAATGCGTTATTTCAGACAATAAGTGAAACGGGTCTACTACCGTGCCATTACCGATAATCGACAATTTGCCAGAACGCACTGTTCCAGAGGGCAGAATAGAGAGTTTATATTCCGTGCCGTCAATAACTAAGGTATGACCGGCATTATGCCCACCTTGAAAGCGAACAACGATATCTGCTCGCTCTGATAGCCAATCGACTATTTTACCTTTACCTTCATCCCCCCACTGGGTTCCTATTACCGCTACATTTGCCATCAAAATACCTTATTCTTCAATTGATTCTGGCGGTGAGCCCGCATTACGTACAATAAATGCACAATTAAGCTGTTTTGCTTCTTGTAAAGCCATCTTATCGTCTGCTTTATACCTGCCCGATATAACCGAGCGGCCTCTATCAACATAGTTAAGAATGGTCTGCTTTGGAATGTCGATTGGCATATAGATACGTTGCATCGGGGATAAATCTGGAAGTCCTCTTAGCACTCGCTCCATATATACAGACAATCCCGTAGCAGGCTCTCCAAAGCCTGTAAGATAGGCACCGCCTCTTGCAATCTCACCTCTAAGGCCTGTTGCAAATATCGAAAAGCCTATGCCCGTATGATAGTCAAATCCACGCTTCTCGAGCGGATCAAGGGTAACAGGAAGGTCAGGATAAGCCACTTTTAGCTGCTGTGCCACAAACAATAAATCGCGCATCATATTCCCTGCATCCTCACTCATTTCGGGGATTAATGCGGAAAGTGCGTCTTGATTTGTTCCAGATGAATTTATTACCTTAACAATAAGAGTGATTTCTGGATTATCAATTTCCTGTAATGCATCAATATCTTTATCTAAAATTGCAGTGGAAGCCAAAGCCCTGTTATCTGGCGCAAGGGTGCTCATCAAGCTCTCTGCGAGCAAGGGTGCGCCAAGATCCACTGTAAGAGACGCAATCCCAACCTGAAATAACGCCTTTATTCCTAATATTAATATCTCCGCAGTTGCGGTGGCATCATTAAACCCGATTAATTCCGCCCCAGTTTGAAAAAGCTGGCGCTCTGAGTTTAAACTATCGGGGAGAACCCGCATCACATCGCCTTCATAGGCCAATCTCAAAGGCCGGGGGTTATGGGCAAGTCTAGTACCAGAAATTCTAGAAATCTGCGCTGTCATATCAGAGCGAAGCGCCATCATATTTTGCGTTAGCGGATCCATCAACCTAAAAGACTTTGCTGCTGTTGCAGCCCCTGGACCTTTTGCAAGCAATGTTGCTTCAAATTCCACGAGCGGTGGTTTTACCCGCTGATAGCCAAATTGCGCAAAGCAATTCAGCATGGTTGTGATTGCCTGACTATTTTGGCTTGCAACGGGATCAAGCAGATCCATTAATCCAGCTGGCAATAACCCTTGATTGTTATCATCATCATCTGTCGGTACCATCTGATTATTAACGTCCTAATTATATGATGCGATTAGCAAATCCCACAAATAGTGGCAGACAACTCAAATAATTAGCGCAGATGAATGCTGAGTGCAAGTCTGTACTACGGCGTGAACTGTAAATAATCTGCTCTGACGACTTGAGGTAGCTCACGAACCTTGGTTAGAACAGATTGATCGATTTTACCATCAACTTCAATTAACGCCACGGCTTCATCTGTCCCTGACTTTCTGCCTAAATGAAATGTTGCCACATTTATATCAAGTTCCCCAAGAAGGCTACCCATTGCCCCGATAAATCCTGGCCGATCATAATTTCTTATGTATAGTAAATCGGCTGGAAAATCAGATTCAACTGAAATTCCCTGCACCTCAATAATGCGTGGCTTATTACCCCCCACCAAAGTGCCAACGATACTTCTCTCACCCCCTTTATAACTAGCAGAAACTTTAATCATTGTCTCATAATCGCATCTTCTGTCATGTTTAACAGTAGAAACAGCGATGCCTTTGGAAGAGGCTATGGCAGAAGCATTAACCAAATTGGCAGAATCCATTTTAGGCGCCAATAATCCTGATATAATCGACGCAACAACCGGAGCATCGTTTAAACTAGCTGATTTACCATCAAATTCGATTTGCACCGCGGCAAGGTCATTCATATCTACCTGTCCGAGAAACCCTCCCAAAAGCTGCCCAAGAGACATATATGGCTTTAAAATGGGGGCTTCTTCTGCCGTAACAGAGGCCATATTCAATGCGTTTGTAATCGCGCCATTCTGAAGATACTCTGCCATTTGCTCAGCTACCTGCATAGCAACTTTCTCTTGCGCTTCTATTGTAGAGGCACCAAGGTGCGGCGTTGCAACAACATTTGGATGCTCGAATAAAATATTATCTTTTGCAGGCTCTTCTGAGAAAACATCAAGTGCGGCACCTGCTACATGCCCTGAATTAAGAGCTGCATAAAGCGCGAGTTCATCAACAAGGCCGCCTCTTGCACAATTAATAATGCGCACACCCTTTTTGGTTCTATTCAAGGCATCTGCAGAAATTATATTTTGAGTTGAATCTGTAAGCGGTGTATGCAGTGTAATAAAATCTGCTTTTGCGAGCAATTCATCCAGCTCGACTTTCTCAATGCCGATTTGCGTTGCGCGCTCGGTAGTAAGAAACGGGTCATATCCAATTACCTTCATTTTTAAACCAAGAGCTCTGTTGGCAACAATAGCACCAATATTACCACACCCGATAATACCAAGTTTCTTGCCAGTAATCTCTGTCCCCATAAATTTGGATTTCTCCCACTTGCCCGCAATTGTAGACATATGCGCTTGGGGAATTTGACGTGTAAGAGACAGCATCATAGCAATTGCATGTTCAGCTGTTGTAATGGCATTTCCAAAAGGAGTATTCATAACCAATATTCCAGCCGCAGTTGCAGCAGGTATATCTACATTATCAACACCGATACCTGCTCTTCCAACGACTTGCAAGTTAGCGGCTAGTGCAATTATCTCTGAGGTCACCTTGGTGGCAGAGCGAACCGCCAGCCCATCATAATTATGAATGATTTCTTTTAACTCATCCGCTGGTAGTCCAGGTTTAAAATCGACCTCTACTCCAGCAGCTTCAAAAATATCAACTGCTTCTTCTGATAGTTTATCGCTGATCAAAACGCGTGGCATAAGGCTGTTCCTTCTTATGAAATTTTAATCTGTTTTTGTTCTGCGAAGATGAAGTCAAGCCAATCCAGCAATATCACAATATCTGATGTATCAACCGTAGGCCCTCCCCAGATACGCAATCCAGCTGGGGCTGTTCGGTAGGCACCAATATCTAGTGCCACATTCTCTTCTTCTAGCCGTTTTGTAATAGCTTTCGCAAAATCCTTCTGCTCTGCTTCTGAAAGCTGTGATATCTGAGGATCAGTAATGGTAAGACAAATAGATGTATTTGACCTAGTGTCAGGACTGACAGCCAGAAAATCTGCCCAAGAAGATGCATCTACCCAATCTGATATCACCTTTAAATTTTCATCACTTCGTCTTACAAGCGCGTCTAATCCGCCGATTTTTTCTGCCCAATCAAGCGCAGCAAGTAAATCCTCTAAACATAATAGAGACGGTG
>Ga0255753_1004806_pt1 | contig 13231 bp, 9 predicted proteins | sample 041ome_10_FD_179953 | JGI IMG/M metagenome (GOLD analysis project Ga0255753, IMG submission 179953) | Coastal salt marsh microbial communities from the Groves Creek Marsh, Skidaway Island, Georgia - 041412US metaG (version 2) | ecosystem: Environmental > Aquatic > Marine > Intertidal zone > Salt...
CGCGCGCGACGAGGACGCGCGAGAGGGTGTGAGCGGCGAAGTCTCGCGCGCGACGAGGACGCGCGAGAGGGTGTGAGCGGCGGAGTCTCGCGCGCGACGAGGACGCGCGAGAGGTTGTGAGCGGCGAAGTCTCGCGCGCGACGAGGACGCGCGAGAGGGTGTGAGCGGCGAAGTCTCGCGCGCGACGAGGACGCGCGAGAGGGTGTGAGCGGCGAAGTCTCGCGCGCGACGAGGACGCGCGAGAGGGTGTGAGCGGCGGAGTCTCGCGCGCGACGAGGACGCGCGAGAGGTTGTGAGCGGCGAGTGAGGAGCTGGTCGAAACAAACGGGGAGAGACGGGCGAGTGAGAGAGACCGGACGTATGTCAACCGAAGGTCGGCCGAAACGGAAGGGGGCCAAGGCCGTATATTACGACGAGGGCGACGGTACCCAAGCGTCTGAAAGCGATCTCTATGAGCCGTCGAACGGCGAGGAATCGAACGGCGAATCAGAGGAGGTGACGGTCGAGACGTCGAGCCAGACGAATGGCGAGTCGGCTACGAATGGCGACGATCTCTCGTCGGTGCCGGCGGCGACATCACCGTCGTCGACGACAATCCGGATGTTCAATAATATATCAATATCGTCCATTGTCGTCCCAGGCAATGAAACAATCACGATTCCCCACGTAGGCGAACGTCGTCTGGTGCCAGTATTGGGCGATGGCAACTGTCTCTTTCGAGCGTTGGCCATAGGGTTTTACGGAGATCCTAACAGGCACGGCGAAGTGCGCAAAGAGATAGTGCAAGAAATGCGCGCACACGAAGACAGGTACGCTCACTTTCATGCTGAGGACGTTTCGTTCGATGAGTACTTGGCAAAAATGTCCGAGGACACCGCATGGGGCGGAGAGCTTGAAATTCGAGCATTCGAAAACTTGCGACAGTGCTGGGTCGTCGTCGTTCAAGCGAAACGTGACGGCGGTGTTGAAATCGTTCGGAAACATTCGAATACGAACGTCGAGGCGGCTGACGATTCTGCGTCGATGGAAAATCGCTCGAGAGTATATGTCCTGTACTCAGGCGAGTCTCATTACGATGCGCTGGCGCCGATGGCTGAGACGGTCGACCGGGATCGCGAACGGTCTACCACGTTCGTCGATTCTATGGACGCTACGATGTCCCTCGCCCACGACGAATCCTTTTCGATATCGTACAACGGCGCGCGCATGCGCTTGGTTCCGCAAAGCGTGAGTCGCGACGCCTCCTGCTTGATGCGGAGCCTCGCGAGTCTACAATGGAACGACGAAAAGCGCCACGGGGACATGCGACTCGTCCTCGCGCAAACAACAGCGTTCGACGACGGCAACGATGCGGAAATTGCCGCCGCGATAAACGAGACGACTCGCGACGATGACGTGTGCATTCGTGCCTTCGTGCGCATTTTCGCCAGACCGGTGACGGTGGTGCGCGTCAACGCTCATGACGTCGTCGAAGCAACCGAAAGATACGACGTCGTGGACCAGAACGCCGCCGTCGCGGCGCGCCGCGAAAATCAACGCGTTTTCCTGCGCGCATCACCCGGAGACGAGGGAGATCACTACGACCCACTCTTTAAGAGCGTAGCGACGTTGCTCCGGCGTCGTAAGCGGGCGGATACTTCGCTGAACGACTCTGTCGCTGCGCCCGTCAAACGCGCCACTGGGTTGGGGTTGTCGATCCTCGACACGTCCGTGCGCTCGTGGAGCGCCTCGCCCGGGATGTCCGCCATCGACTCAGACATGGACGACGACGCGCCGATCACGGAGGCGGAAATTGGCGACATCATCGCCGCCAGTCAACGCGACGTTGATGACGGCCTCTACGGCGAGTATGACGAAGCGCAGGAACGCGTAACGGGCGCGTTACTCGCGCGCGTCGAGAACGAAATTACCTACGGATACTTTGAAGACGCGGCCGCGTGCGAAGACGAAGGCGACGACGAGGGCTGGCTGGACGAAGAGGACGAAGCGGAGAGTGAAACGACGGTGAAATACAAGTCGTATTTCAAGGCTCGGCCCGAGAAAGGAATGATGAAGAAACGCCGCGATTCCGCAAGTCATTTCGCACCGCGAGCGCCGCAAAACGACGAAGAAACGAATTTTCTCCGTCGCGCGGTCCAAGGGGACACGTTCGCTGCTAAGTGCGCTCGGCTCGCGTTGGAGAAGATGACGTGCGAGGACGTGCTGTCGGGTACTGGACGCGAGGCGGATTACGTCCAAAAGGCTGGAGGCCGCGACGCTCTGTTCGACTTCATGACGTCGAAGTGTCCAATGTGGAACGGGGCGATTCTCGGTTTGGCGCCTCGCAAGATTACGGAAACACTCACGAATTGGATGCTAACCCGCGACAAGGTGCTTCGAACGCTGCTCCACGACGAAACCGCCGCGTGGTCGAAAGAAGGACGACCAGTTCTTGCGAAGGAAGAAGTCGCCATGCAGTCCATGAAGAAGACTATTAAGATCGCACGCAAAATTGTCGGTGCTCGAGAAAAAAGCGTACATTCAATCTCGAAAACTCTTCGCGAAGCGTGTCCGGACGACTTCCTCGTTCCGGGGGCATGCTACGTGTGGGTGTACTCGTCTGGGTCTGGCGCGGAGAAACTACGACCTTACGTCGGTGAGACCATGCAGTGTGCGGGAAGAATCGGTCAGCATCTCGGCGGCGTCGAGGGAGCGTACCGTCGTCTCGACCAAAAAACCGTACCGTTCGCGTATCGAACCGCAAACCCCCTCGCGAACGCGGACATTGCTGAAAAATATCCGAGACTGGACCAAAACGGCGAAGAAGCCGAAAAGTTGAAGAGCGAATCCAGAGATAAGGGCAGCGTCACGGGGACGCTCGTACAATTCGCCAAGAAGAGGCGTGAGGTACTCGTCGAAAACGCCCACTTCGCCGCGATCACATCGGGAGTGTTCACGGAGGAAGCTCAACGCGACATCGTGCGTGCGTACGTCGACCATTGCGCCAACGAACGACGCCAAGATGAGTGTTTGGAATCACCGAACGCCATGGACTGCGTTCGTTTCGTAGGCATGCTCAAGTGGGCTCGGGAAGTCTTCGATACGTTCGCGCTGCGCACTTTAACAGCGCACGACGCTGGTGGTTTGAATAAAAGCATACCGGGCGAACCGTGGAGGTGGAGGCAGCAGCGCTCGTGCAACCGAGCGCCGTGGACGCCCGAACAAGAACAAGCGCTTGTCGACATTTTTGAAACGCACGCCGAGCGGCTTCGGACTACGAAGGTAACACCTACGACAAAAAGTACGGTGAGGAACGCCATGCGCGTGCGCACAGGGCGAGAGCGTTCGTTCTCAGCGATGCTTCGCCAGCTCACGTTGATGCGTGTCGAGGCGGAGAAAACGCCGGGAGTCGAGTTTTCGCGTAAAGTCATTGAGGTATTCAATCAAACAATTGGAGCGGATTATTTCTCGGATCGGTGGTTTCAAATGTACGAAGCTTTGACGCGTTATCGTCGCAAGTACGGTCATTGTGTCGTCCCTTGCTCGTTCGTCTCAGACGATTTCGTGAATGCCCCGCAACAGTTAGGGCCGTGGGTTCATACGCAAAGGAATTCCTTCAAATTGGCACAGGAGAAGAAGGATGCGAAAGGTGCGGGCGGACGAGGGCACTTCGGGCACTACGCAGAGGGCTCGGAACGCGTAAACTTGCTTAATGAACTCGGATTTGTCTGGGACGCAAAGGAGGCAGCTTGGCGGGAAGGCTACGAGCAACTGAAATTGTATCTCAAAGATAATAAGCACGTCATGGTTCCGCGGAGGTTTGTCACGAAAGATAACTTTAAATTGGGTGTGTGGGTTGATAATCAAAGGCACGACTTCAAAGCGGCACAGAAGAAGAAGGATGCGAAAGGTGCGGGCGGACGAGGGCACTTCGGGCACTACGCAGAGGGCTCGGAACGCGTAAACTTGCTTAATGAACTCGGATTTGTCTGGGACGCAAAGGAGGCAGCTTGGCGGGAAGGCTACGAGCAACTGAAATTGTATCTCGAAGAGAATAAGCACATCATGGTTCCGCAGGGGTTTGTCACGAAAGATAACTTTACATTGGGTCGGTGGGTTCTGAATCAAAGGGGCGAGTTCAAAGCGGCACAGAAGAAGAAGGATGCGAAAGGTGCGGGCGGACAAGGGCACTTCGGGCACTACGCAGAGGGCTCGGAACGCGTAAACTTGCTCAATGAACTCGGATTTGTCTGGGACGCAAAGGAGGCAGCTTGGCAGGAAGGCTACGTGCAACTGAAATTGTATCTCGAAGATAATAAGCACGTCATGGTTCCGCAGAGGTTTGTCGCGAAAGATAACTTTAAATTGGGTCGGTGGGTTCTGAATCAAAGGAATCGCTTCAAATTGGCACAGAAGAAGAAGGATGCGAAAGGTGCGGGCGGACAAGGGCACTACGCAGAGGGCTCGGAACGCGTAAACTTGCTCAATGAACTCGGATTTGTCTGGAACGTACGTTAGCCCTGGTCGCGCTCGCGATGCGCGAATCCCGGGACGCGGAAAGCATGCGCGTGTCGAACATCGGTGGGTTTCACTCGCAGCCGGACGTGTTCGAGCGAGAGAGGCGCGAGACGCGGGCGCTCGCGGCGCTCGCGGAGCGCGCGTGCGCGCGCGCGTGGGAGGAAAACGACGCGAAGACGACGTTCGTGAAGTCGATGATGGGGAGAGGAGACCCTGCGAAAGTGAGCACGTCGTGGATAAACGTGTGCGAGCGCGCGGGTGATGGGCACGGGTTGCATAATCACGCGAACGCGGTTTGGAGCGGGGTGTATTACGCGTCGGCGGGCGATCGAGGCGACGACGACGACGACGTCGACGAACCGGGCGATTTGTTGTTGCGCGTCTCCGCCGGTGGCGTCGATCCGATGGCAGACACTAGCACTGGATACTGTACATACACGTGCATTAAACCCAAACGTGGGCGTTTGGTGGTATTCCCGAGCTGGGTGCTGCACGGCGTGTTGGCGTCCCCCGGCGGAGCGCCGAGAGTTTCCTTTGCGTTCAACACGGGCGAGACGGGGGTGAAGTTTTAGCACATGTAGCAGATATATAGAGATACAAACTATTGCCCACCGCAGCTCGTGGCTTCGTCGTCCATCAAACCCAACGGAGAGTAAGTTTCTAAAGTAACGCGCTTCGCGTAAGGTCGTTTGTGTACCCACGCCGCGTACGCGAACGCGCTGCCGAGCAAAGCGCCAACGGTGACGTCTTCCCAGTGGTGCCAGTAATCTCTAATGCGCGTCAAACCGATGAAACCGGCGAGTATGGTTGGTGCTAAAACTATCACTAACTTCCAAATACCCTCCCATCGCCCCAATCGACGATCTTGCCCCCCTATTTTCAACCAAGCGGCGAGGTAGAGCGAGCAGTACACGAAGCCGCTAAACGACATCGACGTGTGCCCGCTTGGAAAGCTCCGCCGTCCTTGCTGCACGACGTCATTCACGCCCGAGCACGAAGGCACACCTACCGAGGCCCACACCTGGTTCCCATCGGGCCAGCATCGCGCGACAAAGTCTGGTCGAATGCCTCCGATGATGTTTTTCATAGCGCACGTCACGACCCAAGTCAAACCGACGCTCGCGCACAGTCCGCCGATCGCCCGTTCTTTGTGCACCGCCGGATTCAACCTCTTCGGCATCAACAGCATGCAAATCAACGGCACGACGAACGCGATGAGCGGCACCACCACCGCCGGCACCGTATTTTCCCCGTGTGGATACGAATACCGCCACAACAAATCGCCCTGTATGAAGCGTTGATGCGGCGTCGCCACCTCGAGCCACGCCCCGATCCCGAACGTCGACGCGAACAGGATCAGATCGATCGCGATCGACCGCGCGCGGTCGCGTCTCATCGTCACATCCCTCCGTTCGTACACCTCACCGTTCGATCGCGCGCTCGTCGCCCCGACCATCGAATCCATCGAGAATATTTTGGATAATCCAACCGCGAGGGAATACGATGTGAGGCGCCGTCGCGGGCGCGCGCGTCGTCGGTCGGTCGACGCACCGACCGCGCGTTCGTTCGCGTTCGTTCGCGTTCGTTCGCGCTCGTTCGCGCTCGTTCGCGCGCGTTCGCGCTCGCGCTCGCCGTCGACCGCGTCGCGCTGTCGCGCCGCGTCCCGTCGCCTCCGCGTCGCCTCGGCGTCGCCTCGCCTCGACGCGTCGCGTCGGCGGTCGGCGGTCGGCGGTCGGTCGGTCGGGACGCGCGCGCGCGCGGACCGCGATCGCGATCGATCGCCGCTGTGTGCGCGTCGAAACCGCGATCTCGATCTCGATCGCGCGATCGATAAAAGATAAAAACGCGAGGGTTCGGAGGGGAACGACCTCGCGCGCGGACGCCGCACTCGGCGGACGCGGCGCGATGACGCGCGCGTCGAAGCGAAAGGCGGCGGCGCCCGTGGCGACGACGAAATCGGGTGCGCGCGGTGCGATGCGCGCGCGATCGCGCGCGCGAGAGACGGGCGCGAGAGACGGGCGAAAAGTCGAACGATGATGGAAACGATGCGTCGCGCGCGCGCGAACGACGACGCGAACGGGGGGGCGAGGGACGACGAACGGGCGCGCGCGGGCGCGTCGAGCGAAGACTGACGAGCGATTCGCCATCTTGACGCGAAATAGTGGCGTTGAAAGAGAAAAAGGGCAAGGTAGGCGCGCGATTCGGTCGAGTTCGAGACGCATTTGAAACGGTGCAAATGCGCGTTGAAGGCGAAGACGACGACCGATGTCTTGCGGATGCAGCGTCGCGAGGCGCGGTCGCGCGCGAATGGTGTGGGAAAAATATGTGCAAACGCGACGACGACTGACGATTAACGCGACGAACGCGCGCAGGCATCGGTGAAGAGTGCCGGAAAACAAACGGCGAACGACGCTGCGACGTCGAAGCGCAGGACGAGCGACGACCCTTACGACTTCGATGTGGATCAGGAAATGTACGGTGTGACCGTAAAATGGGTCAATAAGGGACAAACGACGTCGGAGTGGAAGTTTACGGTGCCGGTACGTCGAGTTCGCGCGCGTCGACGATGAACGCGTAAACCCTAATCTGTCTTTGAACCCTAGACTAACCGCCGACGCCCTCGAACAGACCGACGCGACGGTGGACGCCTTGCGCGGCATGGTGCATGAGACCACGGGGGGTGTTTTGACTAAAGATAATATCACTTTGAAGCATAAGAGTCGAACGATGGAACCCACTGACGCGCAGTTGGGATCTTTTGGAGTCCGCGATGGCTCAGACATCGTGCTCATCCTGAACAACGACGGCCAAGGCGTACCCGCGGCACCAACCATGGTGAACACGCAATTTCCGGGTGAACCCGTGGCGAAGAAGTCCAAAAAAGCGAAGGATAAGGGTGGCGACAAGAAGCGAGAGCGTTTCTCTCAGAGTGAGGCTGAAGATTTGATCAAGGGAGTTCAATTGTTTGGTTTGGGGCAGTGGGCGCACATTAAAAGTTCCTTTTTCCAGGACACCTCTCGTAGCGGCGTCGACTTGAAGGACAAGTGGCGCAATCTCGTAACCGCTTCCGAACGACCGCCTGGTTTCAAGTTTCGTGTGGAGTATCTTAACGACGCTTCGTTTTTGGCCCGCGTCGCGCAAGTGAACGCCGAATCTCAAGCAAAGTGAGCTGAGACTAATACGCGCGTGTCGGTAACAATGTTCGAAAATGTAAAACTTTACAACATCACCCTATGGGCTTGTTTTCCATCCCTTCCATCGGCGTGTCTTCGCTCGCCGTCTTCGCTCGCTTCGCTTCCTTTGTTCCGTCCTCTTGGAATTTCCCTTCGAGCTCGAATCGCGCTATTGACTTCTTTTGGAAGTTCACAACCGACGCCGTGGCGTCGACGATGAACGCTATAGATTCTAAATACTCTTCCTCAGTCAACGCACCGGTCGTGGAGCACCCGACTATGGCGATTTCCTCCTTTTCTCTATACTTGCTCAGCGCGCACGCGCGCACCACCGCCCTCGCTTCGTTTTCCTCTCGCTTCGTCGGGTCGATCACCTTCGTCCCATCGCTCAATATCGCGCACGCATTCGCACATATCAACCCATGCATGGCCACATCCGCGTCTATGAGCGCGCAACAAAGCGCGTTCACGCACGCCGCCTCGGCGTTACCGTCGTCGCTCACGATTCGCGCCGTCGCTCGCAAGCCGAGTCTCGGAAAATCATACCGCACCACCGTCGCCTCGATCGCCCCTCGCACGCGCGCTTCGCACGCTCTTTCTTCCTCTCTCGTCATCCCGCTCGCGCTCGTGAGTTCAAACTCCACGATCCCGCGCTCGACCTCTTCGCGCCAAGGTTTCACTTTTTGCGGCCCGTGCACGGTGGCGACGACGATCGTACCGTCGATGGCGTACTCCGCGCTCCCGTGCGCGCCCGCGACGTAGTGTCGGTGCAAGCGTTGTCTTCGCAGCATCTCGCTCGAGCGTCCATCGCCCCGGAGCGCGGTCGCGGGCGCCATGCGCGTCGAGCGCGTCGCCGTGTGACGCCGCGCGTTCGGGCAGTTTCCGGACGGTCGCGTCGTCGTCGCGCGTCGTCGTCGCGCGCGTCGTCGAGTCGATTGAATCTGATCTTAATACAACACGTCCCAACGCGGCGCGACGCGCGACGCGCGTCGTCGTCGTCGCGCTCGGCGTTTGGTTCGCCCTCACTTTCCTACGATGGGATCGAACAACGACTGATACACCAACGCCGCCGGTTGCATCACCACCCCGATGAACAACTGGCTCCCCGCGAACACGACGAACTGAAACCACCCGGGCGGCTTGCCCGTGCGCTCGTCCACCGGCCACCACGGCTCCGGGGCGTCGGGCTTCGGGACGTAGTTGATCAAGTTTTTCGTCGACCCGCCTCGTCCCTTTGATCCCTTTGACGACGACGACGACGTCTTCGTCCCGCCCTTGGACGTCGTCGCGCGTCGCACCGCGCGCGCGCCGCGTCGCGGAACGCGCGCCGTCGTCGCGATCGCGCGAGGCGGTGCGCGCGCGCGCGCGACGGACGCCATGGCGTCGCGAAGTGCAGACCGTTCGCGTCGCGTTCGCGTCACGTCGCGACGCGACCTCGACGGCGCGGCGACGATGACGGCGTCGACGGTGCGGATAGAGATGGACGCGCGCGTCGGCGCGGGCGATCGCGCGCTGCGCGCGTTCGCGTCGTCGAGCGGGCAAAGTCGAGGCGCGAGGACGCGCGGGACGGTGACGACGACGAACGATGACGACGACGACGACGACCCGCGGTGGGTGGTGTGCTCGGGACGACCGTTTCGCGGACGCGTGCGCGTTATCGCGGACGCGAACGCGCTCGCATCGTTGGTCGTGGAGCGGGTGACGGTGGAGTGGGTGGGACGCGAACGCGTGGGCGCGGAGGAGCGAAGCGTCGCGCGGTCGCCGCCGGGCGAGGTGGCGCGCGCGCTGACGCTCGAGCCTGGAAGCACGGTGGGGCTGAAGTTTGGCATTGATTTACCTCCGGGATTAGCGCCGAGTTTTCGAGGCGAGCACTCGAGGTATTGGTATCGCGTGACGTGCAAGGCGACGACGGCGAGCGGGGAGACGCTCGAGGCGAGCGCGCCGTTGACGGTTCGCGCGGGGGATTGGGATCTTGAACGCCGGGGAGAAGATGACGGTGAATTGTGTGACGATGTGGGCGATGATGATGATGTAGGCGAGATGCGAGAGACGTACAGCGCGCGTGATTTAACTGCGCCGTGGATACACATCGAGGACACCGTGCCGCCCGAGTCGCCGCGATTCAACGGTTCACTAGCGTCGCCTCGCGCTTTGCAGATGTGGGGAGACGTCGAACCGCAGGTGAGGACACCTCGCGAAAGCTCGACACCGCAAGCGGGCGAAGGATCGGTGTTCACTCCGCAATCGCACGGGCAGAGAAAAAAATCAAAGGCGTACGTCGTGAGCATGGGCGAGGATCGACTCGTCAAGGTGACGCTGCGCAAGCCCGCACCTAAGTGCGCGATTGGGGGCGAAGTGGCGGGTATACTCGACTTTACGTGCGCCGAACCTGGAAAAGCGCGAGCGTCCCATGTGCTCATTACGCTCGAGTCGAGTGAAATTATACACGCAGAGGCCAAGACGGTGCACGGCGGCAAGCCGCCGGTATATAGGAAAATTTGGGTACAAACGCACGAGCGAGTCGAGCATCTCAATACCTCGAATTTCGCTCTTAATTTACCTGCAAATTCCCCTGGAAGCTTTCGAACATCAAAAGTTGAGCTCAAGTGGCAGCTCAGATTCGAAATTACGTCAGTTAAGAAGACTCCGGCAGGAGAATTCGCGGCGTTTTTCAAAGGCCAAAAGCACCAGAGCGAGATTTCGATGCTCGAGTGGATACTTCCTCTCGACGTGGGTACAGATTGGCTGACTAACGTTACGAAAATACCCAAGATTAGCAGTTCGTCAAAGATTCGGAGAGAGTCATCGTTAGTTGCGATGCATGATTAGCGATGCGATGCGCTATTAGCACTACTTGTGATTATAAACACGAGAATTTAGGCAGTCGGCGCTCCCGCCGCGACATTTGACCACAACTCGTTGAACGCGTCTGAATTGGTGGAGACGACGCCAAACTTTTCCATTTGCACGGCGTACTCCTTGGCGTCTAAATATAGCTGACGACAAATCTTGTCTGTGTCGCCCACACCCGTGCTGCTAGTTTTCCCTTGTCGATCTTTAAGACGATTCAGACTTGCCTCAGTCTTCTTGACCGTCGCCACAAGATCGCTCGCCATTTCAGCGTATCTTTCAGACACGGAATCTACGACCTTATCGACTATTTCTTGTCTCGAAGTCTTAGAAAACATTTTTGTGCGCTCATTATCCAAAAATGCTTGCAAGGGAGCGAGAATCGTGGGCACGAAATGACTGTGTCTTGTCGGCATGGGCTTGTTCGTCATGCGAAATGTGGCGGTGATCCCCTTGAGCTGCTTCAATGATTCAACGCATCTCTCGACGTATACTTTCACGATGAATGCGTCGAGCTGCGGAATAATTTCTTGCAGCTCGTTTGCGCCTTCTAAGACGCAATCCACCGCGATTTGAGCGGTGTCTTCGCCGAGAATGCTCGTGCTCGCTTTCACGCACGCTGCACCGTCCGAACGCACTTTAGCGCACAACTTTTCAACATCCAAGCGCACTAAAATTAACTCATCTCCACCCGCTGTGGCGCCCCAACTAGAAGAAGACGTAACCATGGTGACTTTACCTTCTTCAGCATTCGAATCGGAGCTTTGCTGAACAGATAAAGCCTCGATGCCGGCTTTCACCCAAGTTCTATATCGCGACAACACCTGCGCAAACAGTCTAATAAATTTGTCCGTGAGGGCTGGAACGAAGACTTCCTCCGCCATGCATTTCGCCATCGTCAGCCATGTTTGCGTTGTCGGTGTGAGTAAAAATCCATCGCTCGCTCGCGAGGTATCAAGACCCGGCTCGTTCAGCTCTTCATCGACATCGCAAGCAAACTCTTGGAAGCGCAAATTAAAGTACACCGAAAGATTCCACCTCTTCATGTACGATTCCAAGTACCTGGACGCCCGGAAATGATTCAATGACGCCATCGTTGGTGCGAGATCTTCTAATATATCCACAAACTTCATCGCCGCGCGATAGTTCTTGATGAAATCCTGTGGGATTCCCGGCGAGTACGCTTTCTCAAAAGCTGAACTCAGTTGCGAATCAACCTCTGCGAGTACAGTTCCAGCGAGAAAGTCGTGCGACTGTAGGCCCGATTCGGCGACTCGCGTAAGATCAAGTACGTAAGAGCACGATGTAAGCGCAGTTTCACTTAGTTTTGGCAACACTGACGCAAAATCTTCCTCGGCAATCGATTCAAGCGTCTTCTCCACCGCTGGGCGGATCAATACAGTTCGAATCGCGCTTTCCACAACGTCAAACTTCCCGATCGCGGTGCAACCGTGCAAGCAATGACTTATAACGTTCGCGTTCTTTTCTTTTAAACCATCGATGAGCGCAGTTTGCGCCAAAGAAGTGAGCTTCAACTCGCAATACTCGATTCGGTCGGCGAGGTCTCGAATCGCCGAAAGATCTTTTCCTTGCTTTTGGTAAAACTTTAAGCGATTTACTTCGCTCGAAATGCGATCGAGCATCCGCGCGCGCTCGTTCACATCTCCACTGATGTGCTCTCGATGCATATCGTCCGTTTCAGCTCCGCTCGGCGTCGCTTGATCGTCCTCAAACGCTGGAGCCAACATCTCCAAGCCTTCGCGATCCTCCGCGCCGATCACCACCGAGGCGAGTAAGTCTCCAGCTCTCTCCCCACCCGTCGCACCATCGCTCGCCGATGACTTTCCACCGACGACATCTAACTCTCCGAGCAATCGCTCAACCTTTGAAACCGTATGTCCGCACTCATCCGCCAGGCGCTTGCTCGCGCTCGCGCGCGCCTGCGCCTCTCGCTCCTCCGCGCTCGCCTCCAACCGTTCCAGCGCTCGCACGATTTCCTCCCTCCCCTCGCTCACCTCTCGTTTCGTCTCAATCTGTCCCGGCATTATTTTATCCCTCAACTCCGCGTAATCCCTCAGATCATCCCCGAGCGACGCAAACTCCTCGTAGTTTTCGTTCACCAGTCGCTCCAGCGCCTCGCGCGTCTCCCGCTCGTGCCCGTCCAGCGCCTCCCTCAGCGTTTCCGATCCCACGAACGTCGTGATCTCCTCCACGTACTCCCACGGATCGAAATCATCCCTCTCGAACGCCCGCGCGTCGAACCACGTCGGCCTTCCATCGCGCGCGTCGTCGAGATCGCCCGTCCCGTTCGCCTTCGCGACGTCCGCGTCGTCGTCGTCGTCGTCGTCGTCCCGCCGTCGTCGTATGCGCACGTCCTCGTCGTCGCTCGACGTCGTCGTCGTCGTTCGCGCGTCGTCCTCGTCGCCGTCCATCGCCGCCGTCATCTATCGCGCGCCGCGTCGCGCGGCGTCGACGCGCGTCGCGTCGTCGCGCGCGCGCGCGAAATCCAATCCGTCACCACGAAACCCCGTCCCGCGTCGCGCTCTTTACGTCACCACGAAACCCCGTCCCGCGTCGCGCTCTTTGCGTCACCACGAAACCCCGTCCCGCGTCGCGCTCTTTGCGTCACCACGAAACCCCGTCCCGCGTCGCGCTCTTTACGTCGCGAACGGGCGAGTCGACCCGACGTCGACGCGCGCGCGCGCGTCGAC
>Ga0255753_1004807_pt1 | contig 13231 bp, 8 predicted proteins | sample 041ome_10_FD_179953 | JGI IMG/M metagenome (GOLD analysis project Ga0255753, IMG submission 179953) | Coastal salt marsh microbial communities from the Groves Creek Marsh, Skidaway Island, Georgia - 041412US metaG (version 2) | ecosystem: Environmental > Aquatic > Marine > Intertidal zone > Salt...
CCACCGCCCCGAGCGCGCCTCGCGCGCCGCGCGCGCGTCCTCGCGTCGTTCGCTCGCGAGAACGCGCGAACATCTTTTTCCGAATCCAATCAATCGAATGGAATGGAATCGAATCGTTCGTTCGTTCGTTCGTTCGTTCGTTCGTTCGTTCGTTCGCGCGCGCGCGCTTCCCGCGTCGTGAATCTCCCGCGACGCACCGTCGCCGTTCGCCGTCGCCGTTCGCCGCGCCGCGCGAAGCCGCGAATGACGCGCGCGCGCGCCCATCCATCCATCGCGCCATCGTGCGCGCGCGCGTCGAGCGAGGTGCGCACACCGAGACGGGATTTCATGATTCAGCCCTGTCGCACGGTTCGGAAGAACGCATAGCCATAAAAGTCACTCGAATGCGTATTAAACATCGATAAAAGTAACCGCGACGCGCCGCGCGCGATCCGATCGCGCGCGCGCGATCTCCGTCCATCGCGGCGATGGATATACGTATCGATAGATGGCGTTAAAACGGACTCGAATGCGGGAACCGTATAACGATAAACACCCCGCACGTCGCGATCGACGACGCGCGCCTCGCCGTGGATCGCGCGCGCGCGCGCGGCACACTCGACCACGATGCACGCCGCGCTCACGCAATCGACGACCCTCGCCGCGACCGCGGTCGCCGCGACGCGCGCGACGACGTCGAAGACGACGCGCCGATCGTTGGTGATCATGAATAACTCCTCGGGGCCGAAGCGGGTGCGCGACGCGACGCGACGACGGGAGACGCGACGGGAGACGCGCGAACGACGCGCGCGCGGATCGATCGATCGATCGATCGCGGGCGAGCGATCGATCGCGACGGGCGACGCGAGAAGCGCGCGAACGGAGGCGTGAGGGGGGGGAGCGGACGATGGGAAATTCAGCGATCGGTCGCGCGGGAGACTGGGCGCGGGCGGGACTCGGGGAAACGGCGAGGGGGGGGCGATCGCGACGCGCGCGGTGGGGGCGCGAACGAGGGCGCGCGGGGGGACGCGGGGAGACGGGGGGCGTGGAGCGACGACTGACGACGAGGCGCGCGCGCGCGTGATGTGTAGGGCACGAAGTCTGCGCCGGCGCAACGCGCGGTCGGCTACAAGGGCTCCACCGATGCCGGATCGGCGCCGAAGACGTGCGTGATGCGATGCGATGCGACGCGAGCGTATCTGGACGTTATCTCGCGCGCGATATGGCGGGAAGACGCGCGGCTGGGGGTGTGGCGACGATTGCGGGGCGCGCGAAGGCGAAAAAAATGGAAGAGGACGTAAAGATTAAGGCGCGCGCGCGCGATGGGTTGAGAGACTGACGACGACGACGACGACGACGCGTGACGCGCGCAGGCGAAGCGGCAAGGCTGGCTACGTCTACAAGCTCGGCTTGCGCAACGGCAAGGCGAACGTCGACGAGTACTCCCCGATCTGGGTGCCGCAAGACTTCAAGTCCGATGGTGATAAGTACGAAGGTAACTTGGTGTACTGGGCGGCGACTTTGGCCGGTATCATCGGTACGGGCGCGCTCGCGATTTACCTCACCTCTGCGCTCTAAGCGCGAGGCGACTTCATCGCGGGAGCGAATCCAAGTGATGTTTCGAGCGACGCTCGGCGACGGCATTATTCGGCGTCGGACGTCGGCGAATCAAAACTTTCACCTCCCATTTAGAACTTTGGCGAAACGGACGATAGAAAGCGAACGACCGCAACGAACACAACATGTAATCCCACACAACGCGTGGATCTTAACGCCTCTTTCGAAACGACTTTCGCCGCGACGGCACATCGCTCGAATTCGCGCGCGTTTGAGGAGACGACAGTGATTAACTAGTACTGTGTGTGTTCATTGACATCATCACGAAGTCGGAGTTGTGTGGTGTTATTGGCTTTCGGCGTTTTTTTGTTTGTTTTCTGGTGGGTGGGTATTTGGGATGTTTTTTTTGTTTTCGTATCGGCTCGAGTGCGCTCACTCCGAGCCTTGCTTGAGCTTGCTCGGATCGATGGATCCGATCATTCCGCCCATACCGTCGCCTCCGAACTGCTTCATCGCGATGCGTTGTTCCTCGAGATCGATGGTTTGCTCTTGGTTTTCGAGCGCCTCTCGCGCCTTGGCGCGCGCCTCTTCTCGCGCCTTGGCCTCGGCTTGCTTTGCGGCTTCTTCGGCAACTTTTTTCGCCTCTTCAGCTGCTTTCTTTTCCGCTTCCAGTCGCTCGCGCTCGGCTTGCGCCTGCGCCTCGTCCTCTTTTCTGGATTCGTCGAGTTGTTGCTTTTGTTGAGCCGCGGCTTCGAACTCATTCCACAAGTCATCCGGAATGGCATCCTGCGTCGCCGCTTGCGCGCTCGCGTTCACTGGCGCGTCAGAACTCGCCAGATTTTCCCAACCTGACGGATTTTGGACGTTCACCGCCGCCTTGGAGACGTTTTGTTTGATGCCCGGAGCCTCCTTGGCGAACTGGTTAGACGACTGGTCGACGGGCGCGGCGGCACCGGTGACGGCGGCGCGCTTCTCCGGATTACTGCCAGCACCTTCCGCGCTATCCATGCTCGAAGTGTCTGAATCCGAATCTCCGGAATCGGTGTCGGTATCGGAGTCGTCGTCGACCGGTTTCTTTGCTGGCTTTTGAGCCGACGGCCCGGCGCTGTTGAGATGAACGACGTCTTGGTAGCTTCCTCCGGTCTCTTGAACCTGCTGCAATGTTTGCTCGACAGCCGCAAGCTCGCGCGCGGCTTGCGCTTCACGCATTTTCGCCTCAAGAAGCTGCTCAGCGGCGTTGAGCTTACGCTTCTTCGGACGAAGCACGCCATTGACGTATTTGTGAAGTTTCCAGAGCGTGGCCGCGGGAAGCTCTTCGATGTTGATTTCGATCTCATCTTCCTCCCCTTGGCCCAAAGCTTGTTTCGCTTCACTAACAATTTGTACGACTCGATCCTGCTTGTCTTCGGGAAGTTCTCCAAGCAACATTGTGAGCTCAGACTTTTCATCAAAAGTCATATCGCGCGAGGGCGTCGGCGCCGGTCGCGGACGCGAGTAGCCTCCTTCGCTCCTGAATCCACGCTCTCGCTTGATTTCCTTTCGAATCCGGCCTTCCTCCTTGTACTCCTTGTAAGTGTCTTCATCCATGCGCGCGTCATCGAAGTCGAAGTCGGGATCTTCATCTGGGTCTCTTTGTCTTTTGACCGCCCCGCGAGACCGAGACTTTGGTCGCGGCATCGGTTCGTCGTCCAAATCATCTTCGTCGTCTTCCTTGTATATAACTTCTTGCTTGGCGCGCTTCAGTTCCTCAATCTCGCGTCTGACCTTTTCGAGTTCCGCTCTAGCGTCTTCGAGGACAGCCACCTCAAGACTGATGGGCGTGGCGGGCGTGTTGCGAATTTCAATGTCCTCGTGCTCTCGAATTTCGTTTTCGATTGAGACGTAGTCTTCGAGATCGCTATTCAACCACGCGGTTTCGAATAACTGGCGGACAGTTTCAGTCATGACGCCAGCATCTGACGCCGTGCCGTTGTACAGAAGGCCGTTTGAGAAGATTAAGCGCATGTCGGCGCAAAACTCAGCGGGGTTGAGATATGCCTTGGTGTCGAGCTTCGTCTTCACCGTGCCCATATCCATCGGGTTCTTGATGATGTCAAAGTAGTCTGGCACCCCATGCTTTTTCGGGTCGACCGGCACAAGGAAAATCTTGTGATACTTGTGCTTCTTCGACGCTATTAAAACTTCACGGCAACGTCTTATCATTTCCTTGCGTCGAGCGTCGCGCGCCTGCTCAACTTCGTACTCCTTTTGCAAACGCTGCGTCGTAACAGCGCGGCCATCCCTTAACTTCTTGACGCCCGCAAGATTTGCCGCGGAGCCCTTCTTCTTCGACCCGTAGGACGAGACGCCGTAACCATCGTACGGTTGCGTCGCCTTGATCGGTCGCGCCGACGCCGGACGCGGCGGAGGTAACCTGGCGAATTCTAACTGCTTCTTCGCCTCGATTTCCGCCACCTTGGTCTTGGCCTCCTCGATGGCCGCGAGACGCTTCGCCAACTCTTCCTTCTTACGACGCTTTTGCTCTTTGCGTTGCAGCTTCCGCAAAGCAAGCTCCTCTTCCGTACACTCTTCGTCCGGTTTTTCTGGAAGCTTTGCCGAATCGTCGCCCGGCGCCGCAAACATCCCGCCGCCCTCGTCGTCGCCCGACACGAACATCCCGTCATCTACCTTGGCCGACGGTCTACGCACGCGTTTCTTACTCTCCAACCAATTCGAGTCAAACGCCGCGTAATCACCCGCCGGCATGTACGCGTACCCTTTCGGCGCCTTCATCGACTGATTCAGCGTCAACAAGATCTCCCCGCGGGCCGCCGACACCGCGTTCGCCGGCCACGTCGCCGCCGCCGCGTTCGCACCCGCGGCCGCCGCCGCCTCCGTGATCGCCCCATCCTCCGCGGGCGTATTCGGCGCGTCCGTCATCGCCCCATCTCCCGCCTCCGTCGCGCGCGCGTCTGGTTTTTCCCCATCCGCCGCCCCCGCTGGCGCCGTCGCCGCCGCCGCCACCGCCGTCATCGCCTCGGAATCCGCAAGATCTGATCAAACAGTCACGACTTCGCCAACTTCTCCTACGCGTTCGATCGCACAACGTCGCGCCGTCAGTATTCGTTCGTTCCGCGGAAAATTCCACCGCCGCTTCGCCCTCGCGCGCGCCCCGCGTCGCGTTTCCCGCGCGATGAATGTTTCAGAAATTCAACCCTCGGAATCGCATTCGCGCGCCCCGCGCCCTCGCGCGCGCGTCCCGCGCCCGCCGACGCGTCGCGCGCGCCGGATCGCGCGATTTCGGATCGCGCGCGTCCGCGTCGCGCGCCCGCGACGCGCGCGCGCGGCGTAAACCGCGACGAATCGTCGACGATAATTCTTTGAGAGAATGACGTCGGCGCGACGATCTCGACGCCGTGTCGCCGCGCGCGCGCGCCGTCGCGCGTTGCGGACGTCGCGCGCGCGACGCGCTCTTCGCGTTTCGCGCGCGCGCTTCGCGCGGCGATCGAACGGCGCACCTTTGGACGGAGAGGAGGGGAAAAGAAGTGGCGCGAGGCGGCGGAGGGCGCCGCATCTGGACGAGCTCGCGAGCGACGGGCTCGACGCGACTCGACGCGCGATCCAGGTCGCGCCAGAGCGCGCGCGCGAAGTCCTGAGCGTAAAATACAATACAACGACGCGAGAAGCGTCGATGAGCGACGAGACGCGACGCGAACGCGCCGCGCGCGTCGATGGACGAGACGCTATTGAGCGGCGCCGAAGCGCGCCGCGAAGGAGCCGAGGCGGCGGTTCGGCCGAGGCGACGAAACCGCGCGTCCGAACGAACGATCGGCGACGCGGCGCATCGTCATTACCGATTTCTCGTCTCGAGATACGCCAACGCTTCGTTCGCTTTCGCGCTCCACGGTTCGCCCGCGGCGTCGAAGCACTCGACGAGTTCCCACACCGCGGCGTCGGGAACGGGACCGGCGCGAAGCGCGTCCGCGAACGCCCGTTCGGCCAACGCGGGAAGGACGCCTCGGCAGTACATGGACACGAGCGCCAGGTGGGCGTCGAGCGGCACGGCCTCGATCGTGAGCGCGCTGACGATTTCCTTCTTTAACTCTTGCGCTCGGCGCGTCTCGTCTCGCGCGCACGCGCCCATCAACTCGTCCACGTGCGGTTTGGCGCGAAGCGCCAGGTCGCGCGCGCGCAGCGCCTCGAGCCGCGCGCGTTTTTCTTCCTCGCTCAGGCGCCGCGAAGGCCCGTCGGTGGGGCGTCGAACGACGCGTCGGCGCGGCGCGGACGCGTCGGCGGCGTCGTCGCGCGTCGCCGCGCGCGATTGACGCGCCGCGCGCGCCGCGACGGGCGCCGCGCGCGGCGCCGCGCGCGGCGTCGCCATCGCGGCGACGCGACGCGACGCGACGCGACGCGACGCGACGCGGTGTGTCGAACGCGACGATTGGGCGTGGGGCGCTTACAGCTCGCGTTCGTCGAAACGCGCGGGATCTAAATCGTACAACTTCCGTTGCTTGGCGTCGCTCAGGGTGGCGTACGCGCGTTGCACGGATTTAAACGTCGCTTCAGCCTTGGCGGCGTCCTCGGGAGAGGCGCGGGTCCATTTGTCGGGATGCCACACGGCGGCGAGCTTGCGATACGCGGATTTCACGGCGCGGACGTCGGCGCCGGGCTTGACGCCGAGAATGTCGTAGAACTTGCCCCGGCGTCGCGCGTTGCCGTCTTCGACGGTGTAATCTCTTGATTCAGGGTCGTCGGCGTCGGCGCTCGAGCCGCGAAGCGCGCGAGCGGCGGCGCGACGAACGGCGTCGTCGACGCCCGGATGCGTCGGCGCGATTGTTTGCGCCGCGCGCAAATCAGTAAACGCGCCTTGGTGATCGCCGCGCGCCGTGCGTATCGCTGCGCGTAACGCATACGCCTCGTAATCGTTACCATTGAGTGATAAACACTCCGCCAGGTCTTGCGTCGCTGTGGCGAGGTCTGCGCACGCGTCAGGATCGTCGACGGCGGCGTACTCGTGCCGCTTGAATTGACACTCGGCGCGAACGCGTAAGATTCTACCACGGAATCTCGTCGTCATCTCGCCTTCGGGCGTTTGCAACAGTTTACTCAGTAGACGGATCGCGTTCGAATGCTGTTCGTCCTCGACGTCGCGCTCAGCACGCTTGATCAAATCTTGGAGATGCAGTAAACGCGCGCCGAGCTCGATGCATTTTTTGCTCGCAAATTCGTCGTACGAGTCTCGAAAGGATGCGCTTGATATCTCCGCCAGCGCGCCGTCGACGTCGCCCATGCGCCACCGTGTCTCGGCAACGATGTATTTGCGATCGAGCGAGTCTTCAAGTAAGGTTTCACACTGTTTGATCGCCGCCTCATATCTCTGACAGCACACGAGCGCCTCTGCGACGTTGGCTCGGGCGCCTTCCAAACTCGGATTCGCGCGTAAAAGAGCCTCCGCGCTCAGGAGCGCTTCTGCCGCGGTTTCTCGATCCACGTCGTGTCTCGGTAAAGCCGTTCGAGCGCCACGTTTCGCCGCATCACGCTGTCGCTCGACCTCAGCTTTCGCCGCCGCCGCCGCGCGCTCGGCTTCTAGTCTCCCTCGCGAAGCGCTCTCGTCCTCTGGATCGATCTCCAGCACCGCCTCAAACAGCTCCAGCGCTTTTTCTGGGCACCTCAACTTCAATTGCGCCGAAGCACCGCGCAAAAGCGCCTTGACGTAGCGTGAATCGCGTTCTATCGCGCACGCCGCGTCCTCCGCAGCCGCTCGAAACCGCTCCAATTTGAGCGCCGCCGCGGAACGGTTCGCGTGATACACCGCCTTCCGCGGCTCGAGCCTGATCGCCTCCGTGAACTCATCGAACGCCTTCTCGTACTCTTTCTTCTTCATCCGCGCCATCCCTCGATCGTTCGCCTCCTCCGCTCGCGTCTCGTCGTACTCCCCGTCGCGCCACCAAGGCGCCGTCGTCCCGTCCTCCCGTTGTTTCGCATCCATCTCCGCCAACTCGCGCGTCAAGCCTCCCATGCGATTCAATATCTCGACGAACCTCGGATCGCCCTCGAGTCCCGCGCACCGCACGCGCCATCGAAACTCACGAAACCGTTCCGCGCGCCACATCTCCCCCGCCTTGCGCTCATCCGTCACGAGCTCCACCTCCGCGCACGTCCCGATTCGCGCCGTCTCGCCGTCTTTCTCGGGACGCCGCGCCGCGTCTCCGTCCCTCGTCGCCGCGTCGCGCGCGCGCGCGCGCACCATCGCGCGTCGCCGTGTCCGAGGCGCGCCGACGACCGCGTCGGAAACGCTCGCCGTTTTCGAGCGTTTTCGCGAAAAATAAAATCTCAAGATGCACAACCCTCGCGTATTGCGTCACTCTCGAGCCAGATCATAGAATCAAGCGAAAAGTGAGGCTGGACGTCGTCGCCAGCGCGTGCGCTTTTCGTCCCGAGCGACGATCGACGCCGCACAGCGACGCGCTGGACGCGCACCGCGCGCGCGACGCCCGCGAGCATGCGCGCCGTGACGTTCCCGAACGCGCGCCCGACGGGCGCGACGCGAACGGCGCGAGCGCGCACGCAGGCGGCGAAACGCGCGACGCGGGGCGGCGATCATCAACGCAATCCGCGAAATGTCGAGAGGCATCGACGGCTGAGCGTCGTGATGCGACGCGATCGCGACGTCGCGATGCGCGGGGGGGTGAACGAAACGTTCGTGGATCTCGGAACGGCCTCGGGAGGGGTCGAGGAGGAGAAGGTGAGGGCGTCGGGGAAGACTCGGGACGACGAAGGGGAGATGCTGTCGTTCGTGGTCTTCGGCGCGAGCGGGGACTTGGCGAAGAAGAAAATCTACCCGGCGCTGTTCGCGCTGTATTACGAGGGACGGTTGCCGAAGAATTTCATGATTTACGGCTACGCGCGATCGAGCATGACGACGGAGGAGTTTCGGAATAAAATCGCGGAGTCGTTGACGTGTCGCATCGACTGGAGTAAGGCGGGGGAGAGCGACTGCGCGGCAAAGTCGGAAGAATTCTTCGCGCGGTGCGTGTACGTGCCGGGTCAATACGATCAAGCGAAGGACTTCAAGGCGTTGGACGCGTTGATGTGCGAAAACGAACGCGCGGTTAGCAGCGTAAAGCGCGTGTTTTACCTGAGCATTCCGCCGAGCATCTTTGTACCGGTGGCGCAAAACGCGGCGCGCGAGTGCCAAAGCAAGACTGGGGACACGAGAGTCATCGTAGAGAAACCGTTCGGGAGAGACTTGACGAGCTCTCGCGAGTTGACCGCGGCGCTCGCGCAAGACTTGAGCGAGGAGCAAACGTATCGCATCGATCACTACCTCGGGAAGGAGTTGATTGAGAATCTCACCGTCATGCGCTTTTCGAACATCATGTTCCAACCGCTTTGGAACAGAAACTACATCCGCAACGTGCAAATCAACTTTAGTGAAAACTTTGGCACCGAAGGTCGCGGTGGTTATTTCGATAACTACGGCATCATTCGCGACATTATGCAGAACCACTTGCTGCAAATCTTGGCGCTCTTTGCGATGGAGGAACCGGCGAGCCTGGACGCGGAGGACATTCGCAACGAAAAGGTCAAGGTGATTCGCTGCATGCGTCCGATTGAGATGGATAATGTCGCGTTGGGTCAGTACAAAGGACGAGAAACCGATGGGAAGAAGTATCCGGCGTATTTGGACGACGAGACAGTGCCGAAGGGGTCGCTTTGCCCGACGTTCGCCGCGATGGCTTTGTTCATCGATAACGCGCGTTGGGACGGCGTACCGTTTTTGCTCAAGGCGGGTAAGGCCTTGCACAAGCGTCAAGCGGAGATTCGCGTGCAGTTCCGTCACGCACCTGGTAACTTGTACGGGGAAAGACAAGGTAGAGTTGAGCACGTCACCAACGAGCTCGTGATTCGCATTCAACCAGACGAAGCGATCTACTTGCGTATCAACAACAAAGTCCCGGGTTTGGGGCAGCGATTGGATCAAACGATTTTAGATCTCCAATACAAGAACGCGTACGGTCAAGTTGAGCTTCCGGATGCGTACGAGCGTTTGATTTTGGACGTCATCAACGGCGACAAGCGTCTCTTCATTCGCAACGACGAACTCGAAGCGGCTTGGAAGCTCTTCACCCCGCTCTTAGACAAAATCGAAGAGCAAAAGATCGCACCGGAGCTTTACCCGTACGGATCTCGTGGTCCGATCGGCGCTCACTACCTGGCTTCGCGTTTCAACGTGCGATGGGGAGACACCGAATAAGCCCGCGCCCGCGCCGCAGCAGCAATTTTGTAAAACTTACGCAAGCTGGCAAGTATAAATAAAAACAACTTCATTAGATTTCATTAGTAATATTGGTTACGTGTGTTTTTCGACGGTGTTCGCGCTTCGTACGAGCTTGATCAATCACTAATCTCGTACAAGACCTTTCCGCGAGATTTACCGGCTTCGAGGTAGTTGTGACCCTCAACGCACTGCTCAAGCGGGAAGCAGCGGTCGACGGCGACTTGAAGCTCGCCAGAAGAAATCCAGCCGAAGATGTCGTTCGCGCGTTCCATGAGCTCTTCGCGAGTGACGGTGTAGTCGTTCAACTTCGGGCGGGTCAAGTAACCAGACTTGTTGATGAAGCGAAGCGGCGGGAACGCCGGGACGGCGCCGGAGGCGTTGCCGAAGGAAACGAAGATACCGCGGCGAGCCAAGACGTCGATGGAGGTCTCGTACGTGGCGAGGCCGATGCCATCGATGACAGCCTTGACACCTTCGCCCTTGGTGATTTCCATCACTCGCGGCACGAGGTCGACCGAGGTGTAGTCTTCGTAGGACGTACCCGGCGCTTCATCGTACACGATGAGCTCATCGACGCCCGTGGCGCGCGCGATGTCCTCCTTGCTCTTAGAGCACGTTCCAATGACCTTGTATCCTCGAAGTTTGGCCATTTGCGCCGCCCATTGGCACGTGCCCGAGCCGGTGCCGTGAATCAACATCCACTCGCCCGGCTTCACCAGCCCGGCGTGCGCCGAGTGCGTGAGGTAGTGCGCCGTCATTCCTTGCACCCCGCACGACACCGCGACGTCCAAAGGAATAGACTCCGGTACCGTGATCACCTTGCTCGCCGGCACCGCCGTATACTGCGCGTACGTTTGAAACACAGACGAGTAGCTCACGCGGTCGCCGACCTTGACGCCTTGCGCTATGGCTTCGTCGCTCGCTGCCGCGATGTATCCACCACCCTCTTGACCGCCGATAAAGGGTAACTCGCGCTTGTACAAACCACTTCGATGGTAGGTATCGATAAAGTTAATACCGGAGTACTTATTCTTCACGATGACGCCCCCCGGCGCGAGCTTCGGCGTGGGGTAATCCTTCTCGATCTTCATGTTCGACGCCGGTCCCGTCTCGCGGATCACCGCCGCGGTCTATATCGCGCGTCGCGTGCGTACGCATATCGTCAGTCGTCGATCTCGTCGCGCCACGCCGCCGCGCGGGGCGCGCGCGACGCGCACGCGTCGGTTTTCGTCGTCAAAAAGTGTCCCGGTGGATAAGCCGCCGCCAGACACTCTTTCGCGTCGCGTATTCGGTCGTTTCGAGCGCGCGCGCGCACCATGACATCGGGGACGCCCGACGCGAACGCGCGAACGCCCGTGAGGGTCTTGCGGAGCGAACGAGCCGATCGAGCGAGCATCGTGCGAGGCGAAGAGTGAGGTCGGGTCGGAGGGTTACAACCGGGCTGGCGCTCTGCGCGCGCGCTCTATGATACATACATTTACTCGTCGTCATCCGTGAACGAGACGGCGGATTCGGCGTCGGAATAGCTCGCTAGGTATGACGCTTCGTCGCGATCGGGCGCGGTGGGACGAGACCGACGCTTGGCGTCTCGAGAGGCGACGATCGCGCGTCTGGTGGATTCGAGCGCGCGTCTGTTTTCGGCGCTCAAGCCGTCGTACGCTGTTTCTCCGGCGGCGTTCGTGACACGCTCGTCGGCGCCTTTGCTAACCAGATACTCGCCGAGCTCGAAGTACCCGTAACCGTAGCAATAGTGCAACGCGGTGTTGCCTTGCTTGTTTCGAGCGTCGAGCGGGACGCCGGCGCGAACGCACATCTTGGTGACGCGCTTGCGGTTGTTTTGCGCAGCGACGATGAGAACGGTGTTTCCGAACGAATCTCGCGTGTCGACGTCAAATTCGGTGCTATTGTGCACAAGGATTTCTTGTGCTTCGCTTACGCGCCCGTTACGAACGGCGCTGAAGATGGGATGCTGAACGCCGTTCTCTCTGAGCGTCTTTGGGGCATCTTTCTCGATCGACGTCTTGGAAGACGCTTCCTCGGGAATGATCAACTTTGCGGGAGAAAACTTTTTGTACGTCGGGGACACAGAATCTGGTCCAACCGGGGACCCGAGATTCGTGTCTCGTCGCGCTGGCTCGGGCGAACGCAGCCACTCGGGCAAATCTCTGTCGTCGAGCGTCGTCCGCGCCGGGCTCGGCGAGCTCTCCGCTGGACTCTGCGCCGCCACCGACGAGTACTTACGCTCCGTTGCCTTCTCTTCCTTGGACCACATCTCGTAGTCTTTCTTCGTGTCCTTTAATTCGTCCGCGAGCGAGCGCACGCGCGCCTCGCTCGCGTCTCGAGCTCGACGCAGCGCGTTTATTTGCTCAATCATCGCGCGCTCTTTTTCGGTGAACTGCTTCGTCGTCTTTCGCATTCGACCGAGCTCCGTCTTCAACCCCGCTTCGCCGACGTCGCTCAAATCACCCTCTGGCGCCGCCGTGGCGTTCGTGGACGAATCCTGCCGCCTCTGCGATTGCGAGACGTTTAGCAATCGCTTTTCCTCAATCTGCAACTCGGCCAACCGACGCTCCGCCTCCGTCTCCTTATCCGCGGCGAGCCGCTCGCGCTCGGCGATTCGATTTTCCCTCTCGACGAGCGATCTTTCGCGCGCACGCAGCGCGTCTTCTTCCGAACGCAACCTAATTTCAAGCTCGCGCACCTCGCGTTCCATTCGCGCCCGGTCGAGCGCGACGCGTTCCCGCTCGCTCGAATCCGCGTCCTCTCCTTCGGCGACGCGCGTCGCCGTCACCACCGGCTCGACCACCGCTTCGACCGCGCGCGACGTCGACGCGAACGTTTCCGCGCCCTCGTGCGCCGCCTCGTCGTCTAAATCCTCCAAAGTCCGCGTCTCCTCGTCCCCCGCGCTCGCGAAACAAAAGCAACGCGCCGCCGCCGACGCCCTCCGACCCGTCGCCACCGTCGCCACCGACGTCTCCCGTCGCGCGCGCGTCGCCGCCTCCTCACGCGTCGTCTCGTTCGCCCTCGCCTTTTCGCGCGCGTCCGTCGCGTCCGCCCTCCCCTCCGTCCCGTTCGCCGTCTCGCCTCGTCGTCGTCCTCGCGCGTCGTCGTCCCGCGCGCCCGCCTCGCGCCTCCCTCCCGCGCCTTTCGCCGTCTCCCTCGCCCGTCGCGACTCCGCCCGCGCGCGCGCCATCGCCCGCCACCCCTCGTCGCCCTCGCGCCGCCGCGCGTCGACGCCTCGCGCCTCCGCGCGTCGTCGCGCGCGCGCGTTCGCGTCCGCCGTCGCCGCGCGTCCCGCGTCCCGCGTCTCTTCCCTCGCTTCGCGTCCCGCGTCGCCGCGCGGTGTCGCGCGGTGTCGCGCCATCGCGCGTCGAAGCGCCTCCGAGCGCTCGCGCGACGCCATCGCGTCGCGTCGCGTCGCGTCGCGCGACGACG
>Ga0255753_1004812_pt1 | contig 13221 bp, 19 predicted proteins | sample 041ome_10_FD_179953 | JGI IMG/M metagenome (GOLD analysis project Ga0255753, IMG submission 179953) | Coastal salt marsh microbial communities from the Groves Creek Marsh, Skidaway Island, Georgia - 041412US metaG (version 2) | ecosystem: Environmental > Aquatic > Marine > Intertidal zone > Salt...
GGACACATGGGGTTACAGCTCTAAGTATAGTAAGTCTGATGAAGTCAATACCTATCAACTGGAGGAGTTAGTGATTGACTATCCTCACAAAATCGCACAGCTACTTGATGCTTACGGCTTTACCCCGTACAGCCTCATGGAGGAGTGCCAGATAGATGATATGTCGCAATACTACAACTACTACGACAACTATGGTTCTAGGCGTGGTAAAAAATATTTAGGCTGACCCCTTGACAAACATACGAGTCAACCTATATATACTTTAAGTAACTTAGGGTATTTAATATTTCTATAGAAATAATATATACTTTAAGTATAACTATAAGTTTCTACCCTTAGCTCAACTGGATAGAGCAGCCGACTTCTAATCGGCAGGTTGTAGGTTCGAGTCCTACAGGGTGGGCCAACTTATGGAGGTAAACATGGACGATCCACATGATGACTGTTCACATTGGATAGGATTAATATGAGATTTAAGACAGCAGTAGATCAGTACTTACACACAAGACAGTTTGCATCACTTGCAAGATCTTCTCAAAAGGGTTATGAATTATCCTTAGCATCTTTCTGTCGTATGTCGGTAAATGGTAGAACTTTAGGTAACATCAGCATACACAATATCAATGTTGCTTTGTGTACTGAGATCTACGACACTTGGGAACTAGAAACATCTACCGCTAACGCTAACCATAATGCCAGAATATTTTCTGTCGTAATGAACTACCTGATCACTATGGAGAAACTTACTGTCAACCCTATGGCCAGGGTACGTAAACGCACCAGTGAACCACGTTCTGTAATCTGGACACACGACCAAGTACTATCATTCCTTGACAAAGCATTCACTAAGTTTGAATGGAGAAACATTGGACTGATTGTCCTGATGTGCTATGAGTGGGGCCAACGTCCAGTAGACATACGCAACCTTACTTGGGATCAGATAGATCTTGATCAGGCTGTAGTGACAATCACACAAACTAAACGTGGTGCTACTGTTGAGTTACCAATACCAGACAATTTAATCGCCATGCTAAAACAGCAGAAAGAAGACTGGGACTTCCAACCCTACGTAGTACCTCACCACAGGCCACAGGACAACGCCTACAGGCCGCTAACGATTGCCCAGATGGTCACACTGCTTACAGAGGTAAAGGCTGCTACTGGGCTTCCTGATGACCTTAGAGTGGGTGACCTGAGAAAGACAGCGATTGTACAAATGATTGAAAGTGGTGTAGACCATCTTGCAATTCAATCTGTTTCAGGGCATAAGAATGTACAGAGCCTAAACCCTTACAACAAGTTTAGTTTGAAAACCGCAAAGTCTGCACTGGAGAGGAGACAAAAAGGATGATTACAGCAACATACATTGACCACATGGGCAGTGACCTGTCTGTAGTAAACGCAGCACGGGTGAGCTTTGGTAAAAAGTCTGAGTACATTTACTCTGGGGTTGATACTAATGGCCCACTAGAGAAAGCATTACATCAACGTGACGTGAAGCTGATCCGCTACCTAGCCAAGCACAAACACATCAGCCCATTCGGTCATGCCTTTGCATCGTTTCACGTCAAGGCACCAATCTTTGTAGCACGTCAACTTGTGAAGCATTCCTATCTCAGATGGAACGAAATATCGAGGCGATATGTGGATGATGAACCTGATTTCTATGTACCTGACGTATGGCGAGGCCGTAGTGCTGATAAAAAGCAGGGTAGTGATGGTGTTGTTGATGGGGTGTGGGATCTAGAAGTTGCAACAGGAGCAATAAAAACAGATGCGTGGGGTGAAATGATCATACCATACGAGGGTGTTACAACTTGCACTATGAACTTTATGGAAGCCCAGATGCAATTCTACGCACAGTTATTAGAACATGGCGTAGCACCAGAACAAGCCCGTATGGTACTGCCACAGTCAACCATGACTGAGTGGTACTGGTCTGGATCACTGGATGCGTTTGCTCGTATGTGTCACCTACGGTGCAAGCCTGATACACAGTACGAAACAAGGATTGTGGCTGAACAGATTGATGATAAGATGATGGAGTTATTCCCTGTGTCTTGGGAAGCATTAAGGGCGTATGAAGAATGATGAATGAGGACGTAGGTGTAATTGGTGTCGAAACCGTAGAAGAACACGAAGATGGTAGTGCAACATACAAGTTTCACATGGATGCAGATGCCCGTGGATTACTGGCAGAGGAAGGCTTGAAGCTAGTCCTATACTGCGCAGCCGCCAAGCTAGACATGGGCTTGGTGTACGATTTTATCACAGACCACATGAGGTACGAGAATGACAAAACTACCTGAAGGACGTAAGCCACTACCTGACGAATGGTTTATTGATAGAGCTAAAAGGATTCAACCAGAAGAAAAGTTGCAAAAGTGTGTTAGTTGTGGTAAACCATCTAAGCTAGATTTTTGTGACTTTTGTCTGAAGGAAGAATGATGTATACGGTTGAGATGGATTTTGACTCTGCTGTAATAACTGTGCTAGATGAAAAGGCACGTCATGAAGATATAAAAGTTATTATAGAAGATAGTGGTGTGGTTTTTTTGGTACAGTATGATGAGAATCTCAACAAGAACCATGTAATCACCATATCTTTTCAGCAGTATGTTGATATGGTAGCTGCTCTACAAAGTCCCGAAGGAATATTTAAACTGGAGGTGAAACGTGGCAAGTAATGATAACCCACACTTAGCCTGTCCGTATGTTGATTGCGGATCAAGCGATGCATTTAATTGGAATGATGATGGCTTTGGCCACTGTCACTCCTGTTCGAGAGCCTATCCATCCAAAGACATGTCAGAGGTATTTGAATGGGTGAAGGCTGAATATCCACTCAAGGAGAGGAGAAACCCTATGGAAATACCTATAGTGTCACAGACACACCAAGGCATACGTGGGCTTGATGCTGACGTTGCTGAACTGTATGGCATTGCCTTACAGATGGGTGATGACGGTAGGCCTGTACGTTATGCCTACAAGTATCCGCACACAGTTAAGTACCGATTAGTTGACGACAAGTCTAAGTCATGGACGAAGGATCGGGGCATGGGTATGAATCACCTGTTTGGCCCAGAGTTTAATGCAGGTACAAGTCACCGTATCTATTTAACTGAGGGTGAGTTCGATGCCGCATCTCTCTATCAGATTCTGGGTAAGACATTCCCAGTAAAGTCCCTGCCTAGCGCATCTATTGGTGAGAAGTTCATCAAACACAATCACCTATACTTGTCGTCGTTCAAAGAGATCATCTACGCAGGTGAGCTTGATCCTGCTGGACGTAGGGCAGCTGATAAATTGTACCAAGCATTCCCAGATAAGTTCTGGTATGTTCCAATGTCCAAACACAAAGATGCCAATGACTTCCTGCAAGCTGGCGATGGCAACGAATTAATGTGGGCAGCAAAGAAACCTCAGCGGTATAGTCCTGAGAACTTCTTCTGTTCCCGTGACGATTTCTCTTTAGCTCTACGCACAGAGAATCCTTATGAGTATGTACCCACTGGTCATTCTGGCCTTGATGAAAAAATTCGTGGTATGGTTAAGGGTGGTCTGACGTTTATCAAAGCACCTCGTGGTACTGGTAAGACTGAGGTGATTCGATACTTCGAGACAGGCTTGTTACAGAATGATGGTGTCAAGGTGGCACTACTACACATGGAGGAAATGAAGTCCACTACACTACGTGCTATGGCTACGTATGAGTTAGGTGTCAACGTTCGTACTAAAGAAGATGCGGAACGTAATGGCTACACTCTTGATCAAGTTGAGGCAGCAGCTAATAAGATTGCTGATTCTGACAACAACCGCACGATCATCTTTGAGATGCAGTCACATGATGATCCACTAACATTACTAGACTATACACGTATGGCAGTTACTTCATTCGGTGCTGACTTTGTGTTTGTGGATCACGTTCAACGTCTTGCTTACCTGTCTAGTACAGGTGTTGATGGTGCTACCAGTACACTTACCACACTAGGCTCACGCATGGCTCAACTAGCCAAAGAGTTAAACATAGGTGTGATCTTTATATCACAGGTAAATGATGATGGACGTACAAAGTATGCTGCATCTCTTGAAGAAGAAGCCATTATTTGTGTAAAGATTGAACGTGATACTGAATCTGACGATGAGATAATTCAGAACACTACTGAATTTATTGTTGACAAAAATCGCCCATTTGCTAAATTGGGTAAAGCAGGGTCGGTCTACTATAATCCAGAGACAACGATCCTAAGTGAAGAAACACCTTATGAAAGGAGTGATATAGCAGCATGATTGTATTCGACGTAGAAGCTGATGGACTACTAGATCAGGCTACAAAGATACACTGCTTATCTTATACCCATGATGGTAAAGATTATAAAACTCTGTTTGACTATTCTGATATGCGTGATCTTATACTTACTCAGCGTGGGTTGGTTGGTCACAATATTATTAGATATGACATACCATTACTAGAAAAGATTTTGGGTATCAAGGTGACAGCACGTCTCTTTGACACACTACCAATGTCTTGGGTTCTAAATTATGATCGACCTAAGCATGGCCTTGAGTCTTTTGGTGAGGACTTTGGTATTCCCAAACCTCAAATTGATGATTGGTTAAACTTAACTCAAGAGGAGTATGCTCACAGATGCAGGGAAGATGTAAAAATAAACTGGTTCTTATGGCAAGACGTTCTAAAAAGATTCATGTTTATATACAAAGACAAGGAAAGCCTAGACAAATTCTTTCGATACCTAGAGTTCAAGATGGATTGTGCCTCAGTAGCAGAAAGAGTTGGGTGGAAGTTGGATATAGACTTAGCACAGAAATGCGTTGATGACCTAACTAAACAAAAGTCTGAGAAAGAACTTGAACTTGTGCAGGTTATGCCAAAGCGCAGGGTTACTACAAAAAAGACTAAACCAAAAGTTTGCTTCAAGAAAGATGGTTCACCATCAACTCACGGCCAACGTTGGTTTGATCTATTGCAAGAGCATGGATTACCTATGCACTATGACGGTGAAGTAGAAGTCATTAAAGGTTGGGAAGATCCCAATCCAAACTCTACCGATCAAGTGAAAGACTGGTTGTACTCCCTTGGTTGGGAGCCATGCACATTTAAGTATGACAAAAATAAGGAGACTGGAGAAGAAAGAAAAATACCACAGGTTCGTAGGGAAGGTGAACTTACTGACTCAGTAAAACTCATTGCCGAAAAGAATCCTGCTGTTGAAGTTCTTGAAGGTTTGACTGTTATGCAGCATCGACTGAAGATCTTCGAAGCATTTCTTGAGTGTGAATACAATGGCTATGTTCGTGCTGAAGTTGATGGTCTTACCAACACTCTACGTTTCAAACACAAAAAGCCTTTAGTCAATCTGCCTGGGGTAGACAGACCGTGGGGTAAAGAAATACGTGGTTGCTTAATTGCACCAGATGGCTATATTCTTTGCGGTGCGGATATGACATCCCTTGAAGATACGACTAAGAGACACTATATGTATCCATATGATCCAGAGTATGTACACGAAATGTCTCAAGAAGGTTTTGATCCACACCTTGACTTGGCTAAACATGCGGGTGCTATTAAACAGTCTGACATTGACGCTTACAATCAAGGTCAACGTCCAGAACTTAAGGCACTACGTAAGAACTACAAAGTTGTGAACTACTCTGCGACTTATGGAGTTGGTGCAGCTAAGTTATCTCGTACTACGGGTATGGCTATACCTCATGCACAAGCACTACTAGATGCTTATTGGAAACGTAACTGGTCAGTTAAAGCATTTGCTGAGGCTCAAAAGGTACGTAAGATCGGTGGTGAGATGTGGGTACAAAACCCTGTCAGTGGCTTCTGGCATTCACTTCGTTATGAGAAAGACGTGTTCTCTACACTCAACCAATCTACTGGGGCATATTGCTTTGATAAATGGGTTGCTTATTATCGGACACGTAGGCCAAACATTATCGGTCAGTTTCATGACGAGTCTATCAACCTGGTTAAGGTTGGCGAACAAAATGAGCACAGTGCTGTACTGCAATGGGCTATCGAAAAACTTAACCAAGAACTTAAATTAAATGTTGACTTAGGTATTGATATTCAGTATGGTCAACGCTATAGTGATGTACACTAACTATGGAGGGCCAAATGGCTACACGTAAAGTAAAACTAACTGGTATTGCTGAATGGGCAAAAGTATTCACACAGAACCGTGATATGGAGGGTTTTGATGGAGCTTACCGAGATTGCAACGGTGCTTGCACTATCGATCTCATCCTTGACGATGAAAACCTAGCTTTGTTAAAAGCTTCACGTTCTATGAAACGTGGTGTACCTGATACAGAAGGACGTGGTACTAGAGTAAAATTGGTACGTAAGTATGACACAGGAAAGGATTGGGACAGTGGTGCACCTATTGTTAAAAAGTCTGATGGTAGTAATTGGGATTACAGTCTTGATGGCACCATTGGTAATGGATCTACTGTAGAGGTTGTCCTCTCAGTCTATGATACTAAAATGAAAAGTATTGTAGGTACACGGCTTGATGCGGTTACAGTTATTGACCATGTTGAGTACGTTGCGGATGCTGTATCAGATGATGCTTCGCCATCTGTTGCGGTTGAAAATAAACAAAGCGAAGTGTTATTTTAACCTCCTCCCAAAACAACTAGTGGCCCCCTTCGGGGGGCTACCCTTTAAGGAGATAAAATGAAAAAGATTGATACACTAGTACAAGACCTTGAGTCTGTAATCTACGGGCTTGGCGGATGGTCTGGAACCGTAGGTTCAATATTGGGCACTAACATTGCCATGTCTGCCAATAAACGATTTAGTAAGCCACAAGAACCCCGTGGGTATCTATCTCTTTCGTCTATTGGAACGCCATGTAAACGTAAGTTATGGTATAGAGTAAATAAACCTGACTTTGGTGAACCCCTTGCAGCTAACATGCTGTTAAAGTTTTTCTACGGCGACATGATCGAAGAGCTAATCTTAGCTATGGTCATTGCCTCTGGTCACGAACTCAAGGGTACTCAAGACCGATTAAATGTTCACGGTATTCGTGGGCATCGTGACGCAGTGATTGATGGTATGACCATTGATGTTAAGTCCTGTAGTCCATATGCATTTAAGAAGTTTAGGGATGGTGAGTTACGTGACAACGATCCTTTTGGTTATGTCAGTCAACTAAGTTCTTACGTCTACGCAGGTAAAGATGATCCGTTAGTTACTAATAAAACACACGGTGCATTTCTTGCTGTTGACAAGGTTAACGGTGACATCTGTTTAGATGTGTATGACTTTAGTAAAGAGTTAGAGACTAAAGAACAGGAGATGCTAGATGCTAAAGAACTGGTAGCTGGCGACATACCTACTGATCGTATTCAACCTGTACCTGCAAGTAAGGCAAGTCCTAATACTAAGTTGGACAAGTCATGTCAGTTCTGTGAGTATAAGAAAGTTTGCTGGCCTAACCTGCGTATGTTTAAGTATTCCTACGGTATTGAATACCTAGTACATGTAGAAAAAGAACCAAAGGTTGAAGAGGTGTTTGATGACACGGGCAGCTAAGGCTAAGGGACGTGGTGGACAGAATGAAATCAGAGACAAACTGTTGGAAACGTTCCCTGAGTTTGAACCTGACGATATAAAGTCTACAACTATGGGGGACACTGGGGAAGATATCCAGCTGTCCCCTGCAGCTAGAAAAAAGATCCCCATTACTATTGAGGTTAAGCGTAGAAAATCTGGAATGAAAATGGCCTACGATTATATAGAGCAAGCAAAGAAACACAGTAAAGGGGAGCCAGTTGTATTCTTTCGTGCAGATAGAAGAGATTGGATAACAATGATTAGTCTTGATCATTACATGGAGTTATTAAAGAAATGGAAGTAAAGATATGGGGAGTCACTGAAGGTCCGATAGCTATTGAAGAAGTTTCTGATGAAGATTTTCTTTTAGCACCAGAAAATGCAAAGTATTTTATGGTTTGCAGAACAGAAATAGACGGTGTTATCGGTGAAGATAACTTTTGGTTCGAAGACTTTGATGATGCTTATGAATGGAAAAAGCATTTTATGAAAAACATTGAACCCATCGTTGTTGACATGGATGCCACTAGTGAGTATAACTAGGAGTCTTTCTGATGAGGTTTGAGCTATCTATAAAAATTAAGGTAGATCCTGAAGCAAACTTTTTAGAAACGTTTGGTGATAACTGCGATGTTATTTCCGAGCTTGTTGCAGCTAGTCTATACGATATAGACGATATTATTGTAGAGGAATGTGAGGTAAAAAGTGTCGAATGAATCCAACTTAGAGGTGTGGGAATACTACAATCAGGCGTACAAAGAGCGCATGACTTTAAATCAGTATCAAGATGCTGCATCTAAAACTGCTATCTATAACAGCAATCACAGTATTCTGTATCCTGCGTTAGGACTTGCTGGTGAAGCTGGTGAAGTTGCCAACAAAGTTAAGAAAATGCTTCGTGATGGTAACTTTGATCGGCAAGGTATTGCAGCAGAGATTGGCGACGTACTTTGGTATGTAGCAGCCTTGGCTAGAGATCTTAATATTGATCTGCATGATTTAGCCTTTGCCAATTTAGAAAAACTTTATAGCCGCAAGGCTCGTGGAACTTTAGGTGGATCGGGGGACAAAAGATGAGCAACTACCTACCAACAGACTATCAATCCTTTATTCACAAGTCACGGTATGCTAAATACTTTGACGGTAAGGGACGTGAGAACTGGGACGAAACAGTTGAGCGTTACATGGATAACGTTGTACGTCCAGTAGCAGGTGACGACAGCTATATTAACCAGATCCGTGATGCTATCCTTGGTCTGGAAATCATGCCATCTATGCGAGCTATGATGACTGCTGGCCCTGCCTTGGAACGGGACAACACAGCAGGTTATAACTGTTCGTATCTACCCGTAGATGATCCCAAGAGTTTTGACGAGGCTATGTTCATCTTGTTGTGTGGTACTGGTGTTGGGTTTTCTGTTGAACGTCAATTCATCAGCAAGCTGCCAGAAGTACCACAACTGTTCGAGAGTGATACCACAATCATCGTTAAGGACAGTAAAGAAGGTTGGGCTAAAGCTTTCCGTCAAGTATTGGCTCTCCTCTGGGCAGGTGAGATCCCGAAGTGGGACGTATCAAGGGTTCGTCCTGCAGGTGCTAGACTAAAGACGTTTGGTGGTAGGGCATCAGGTCCAGCACCTTTAGTTGAGTTGTTTAACTTTGCTGTATCTACATTTAAGGCCGCACAAGGACGTAAGCTATCCTCACTAGAGTGTCATGACTTGATGTGTTTTATCGGTCAGATTGTCGTAGTTGGCGGTGTACGCCGCTCTGCAATGATATCTCTATCTAACCTATCAGATGACCGTATGCGTCATGCTAAGTCTGGTCAATGGTGGGAGACAGCTGCACACCGTGCCTTGGCTAATAACTCTGTAAGCTATACAGAGAAGCCTGACGTAGAGACATTCATGCGTGAGTGGACAGCACTAGTAGAGTCTAAGTCAGGTGAACGTGGAGTATTTAATCGTGAAGCATCTAAAAAACAAGCTGCTAAGTTTGGCAGACGTGATCCGAACCAAGAGTTCGGGACTAACCCGTGTAGTGAAATCATCTTGCGCCCGTATCAGTTCTGTAATCTTACGGAGTGCGTTGTCAGATCGACGGATAATATCAAGGATCTGGAACGTAAAGTTCGGTTGGCAACAATCCTTGGCACTATACAATCTACATATACAAAGTTCCCGTACTTGCGAAAGGTGTGGCAGCGAAATACCGAAGAAGAACGACTGCTCGGTGTGTCTCTCACGGGGATAATGGATAACCCTCTATTAACGGTAAAAAACAATGGACTACAAAAAACTCTTGAACATCTTAGACAGATTGCAGTGGATACTAATAGTGAATGGGCTGATCGTCTTGGCATTGAGCGTAGTGCTGCTATTACGTGTGTTAAGCCAAGTGGAACAGTATCCCAACTCGTTGACTCTGCCTCTGGGATACATGCACGACATTCACGTTATTACATTAGAACCGTTAGAGGAGATAACAAAGACCCACTTACAAAAATGATGATAGACCAGGGCATACCTAACGAGCCTTGTGTATTCAAAGGGGACACTACTACAGTGTTTAGCTTCCCACAGAAGTCACCTGACAATGCTGTAACACGTAACGATATGACAGCTGTCGAACAGCTAGAGACATGGCTAACATATCAGCGTCATTGGTGTGAGCATAAACCCTCTGTGACTATCTCTGTGCGTGACCATGAGTGGCTAGAGGTTGGTGCATTTGTGTACAAACACTTTGACGAGATGTCGGGTGTGTCATTTTTGCCACACTCTGATCATACTTATCAGCAAGCACCGTACCAAGACTGTAGCAAGAAAGAGTATGAGGAACTACTATCATACATGCCTAAGTCTATTGACTGGTCTAAGCTATCAGAGTATGAGCAAGAAGATAACACTGTAGCTATGCAGACAATGGCTTGCTCTGGCGACTCATGCGAAATCGTAGACCTCGTGTAGGTAATGTCCCCTCACCCTGTGTAAAGGTTTGTCGTATTGATGACGATGGCTTTTGCATAGGGTGTAGAAGGACACTAAATGAGATACGTGACTGGATGATAATGTCCGAATACGAACAAAAGAAACTTAAGTATGAATTGCTGTGGAGGCAAGAAAATGTGGGTAGTAATATCTCGAAACCAGTGTAACTTCTGTGACTCAGCCAAGGCCTTCTTAAAAGGTCAGGGCCAATCATTTACTGAGTACAATATTCAAACAGATAGCAGTAGGTGGCTATTGACATTACTTAAAAAAGCAGGGTATACTACAGTACCACAAATCTTTAAACCCGATGGTACTCATTTAGGTGGGTACACAGAACTAAAGGAGTTTCTCATTGAAACCAGTCCGAAAGAGTTTTAATCGTGCTTTATATGAAGCATATGATTCACAAGCCAAAGATGCTCTTACAGAGTACCTTATAAAGAAAGGTCATACACTAGTTAGTACTGAAGAGAATTATCACGTCGATGTTGTATCTCAAAAACACGGCTACACATATTTCAATGAAGCTGAAGTTAAGGTGGCTTGGGATGGTGATTGGCCTGTGGATTGGAGAGAGATACGTATCCCCGAACGTAAGCAACGTCTACTTGATAAGTATCAAGGTGAGAACGGAGTGTTAAACTTTTACGTCTTTCGTAAAGATCTTAAACAAGCTTGGCGTATCAGAGACTTCCTACTAACTAAAGAAAGTCTTGGTGAAGCAAAAGGTAGATACATTAGGCAAGGTGAGTTGTTCTTTCACATCCCATATACAGAAGCGGAGCTTATAATTCTATGACAGACAATGTAAATAAACCTCTTCACTACGGTCAAGGTGATATTGAATGTATTACTTACATCAAAGATATCTTGACGGATGATGAGCTAATAGGTTATTATCGTGGTAACGTCACGAAGTATTTACATCGTTGGCGCTATAAAAATGGTTTAGAAGACTTGAGGAAAGCAAGATGGTATCTGGACGCACTTATACAACAGCAAAGCAAAAAATAAATCCGTTTAACGAGGGCTATCAAGCCTTCCTTATGGGAAACTTGGTTAATCCCTACCAAGATAACACAAAAGAGTTTAGGGATTGGGAAGTGGGCTTTAACAAGGCTTACTTCAAAAATAAGGAGCTAACGGTTGAAAGGGAACTTAGAGAAAGAAGCCAAGAAGTTTACGCAGCAAAAGCGTAAGGCTCCTGCAGAAAAAAGCCTAACCCCCAGAATTTACTTGGCGGGTCAGGCTTTAAGTGGTTTATTGGCAGGTGCTAGGGCAAGTAATGACATGCGTGAAATAAAAAGACAAGCGTATGATTGGGCAGATTACATGTTAGATGATGAGACATAAAAAGAGGGGGCCATGAAGCCCCCTTTTATTTTATTTACCGTATTGACCTGCCCCAACTTCTGCAGGAATTTTTAATAGTTTTATTTGATCTATTGTTGAGAGGTATTCTTTTAGAACATACAGTTCACCTCGTGTCATATCCCCAATCTCACCATCAAAGTTTAGTTCTTCAATGGCATCATCAAGTTTTTTATTACTGTACTTACCTGCTAATTCATACTGCAAATCTATAGTATCAAGTGGTCCCGAATACTGTAAATATAAAAAAGTTTTGGCTAACTCTTGAGCTTCAGGTAGTACCTCTTTTTTCCAATATAATCTTTGATCTTCAGTTGGCATTTTTCTAAATGCTTTACTATCCATCAAAGCAGAAGCTTTTGCTTCAATAATATCAAACAAGATACCGTTATATTCATTAGCAGCTTCTGGTGCTTTTGTTCTTACTGCTCTAGCAGCATTAATATCAAACTGATTATAACCCATCATGTTCATAACACGTTGTGTATCAGTAAGCCTTATAGTTCTTACACCTAATGACTTTGTAGATGTAATATCAGCTTCCCCTGTCGCCGCTTGCTTGAGTGTCTCACCGACTGGTTCACCAGTAAATAGTGGAATAATATTATCAATATAACGAACAGAGTCATTGTAGAATTTATTACCTTGATACCTATCAATAGGTCTAGCTTGTTCACCCCTAGCAATGCCAGCCAGTGTATTTACAGGCTCTACAAAACGTGTAACAGCTGAAATTTGTTGTGATGCAAGACCACCCATAGATTTACCAAAAGCTCTCCATGAGTCTTTCATATCACCTTGGAACATGTGGAAGAAGATGCTTGTAACATCTTGTTGAGTTCTGTCTAAGTTTCTCAAAACACCTTCCAGTGTAAAGTCTTTAGCAACTTGTGTAAGTAGTTCTGTAGGTGGTTCTTCCCCGTCCATATAGTAGGAACCAATTCTTGCCCAAGCTTTAAAGAATGAAACTGGGTAGTCATACTGACGAGTTATGACCTCACCACCAATAGATTCTTGATATAACCCTAAACCAGCTTTACGATTCTCACTTTCTTTTTGAACCATAGCAGAGGCTAGACCCCAAGATACTGCAGCCTTAGTAAACAATTCACCATAGCTTTTATCAGAGTATTTGCCCACTGCTTTACCTGCAATAGAAAGTCCAGTGGATTGTAATCCAAAATCAACAGTGTTGTTGAAGAATCTACCGAAAGGAACAAGCAAACCAATACCAGGAATGTTTCTAGCATCTTCAATTAC
>Ga0255753_1004813_pt1 | contig 13221 bp, 23 predicted proteins | sample 041ome_10_FD_179953 | JGI IMG/M metagenome (GOLD analysis project Ga0255753, IMG submission 179953) | Coastal salt marsh microbial communities from the Groves Creek Marsh, Skidaway Island, Georgia - 041412US metaG (version 2) | ecosystem: Environmental > Aquatic > Marine > Intertidal zone > Salt...
TGAAGTTATGGACTTGAACGAGGATCAAAAACTAGTAGTAGACGGCATGAGTCTTATGTACTTGTTTGGTAGCACTATTGATCTAAAGAAAGATGTTTTTGGTACAGTATTGGAGATTACAAGTCCAGCGGCAAGCAGTAGTTGTGGTTGCGGTGAGAGTGTAAACTTCGATATGGATTATATTGATCAGCATTGGGACGAAGCAGACCGTTGAAACGTGTAGCCGTCATTGGTTGTAGCCATAGTGACTACACCCTAAGACCGCATAATTGGGTACGCTTTTGTGCCCAGGATTTTCCTGACATACATTTTGATGTATTTGCTCAGGGAGGACATGGGCATCTTTATATGGACATTGTACTCAAAGATATCTGGGATACATTTGATCATTACATAGTACAACTAACACAGCCTACTCGTTGGTTATTGGGTATTCAAGGATATCTTAGTACACCAGCATTTATAAGATATGATACAGACCAAACAAACATCAGTGATTGGAAATTTAATCAACCTAGAGTTGCTATGCCAGGTAGTAGTCAGTTAACTGATCAAGAAATAGCAAGTGATTATGGAAAAATATTTCATGGTCACAGAGAACAAACACATGGTGGTACATTTTATAATTATACGCCAGGAGACGACAGCACTAAGGTAACACTAGAGTTTAAAAACAATATAAATCCAGTAGCCTATCATTTTAGTCGTGTTTTTGTTAAAAACTTAGTTATGTACGGAGACCGGATAAGTTATTTCAATCACGGAAGTATCGGATTAGATCAATCTATAAAAGTCGATCACTGGGAAAAAAGTGAGAGTGTTACTAACAATATTGGAGTAGAACAAAATGTATTTCAATATCTGGAAAAGAATCACTACGATAAATTTTTAGATTACTTGGATGAAACTAATCATTTAAATCTAACAGGAAGCGAAGTACTCTGGCAGGAATATTTAAAACCAAGTAAACTTGGTGAGAGGTTATATAATTTATGAAAAGAATAGCAGTTATTGGGTGTAGTCATAGTGATGCTGATTACCATGATAGAATCACCTGGAGTGAAGTTCTAGCAAAGCAATTTCCAAACTTACAATTTGATAACTATGCTCAAGGTGGTCACGGACACTTACACATGAACATGGTTTTAAATTATTGTTTGTATGTCGCTGATCCCTATGATTTAATTATTGTAGGATGTAGTGGAATTTCCAGATGGGAAGTAGGTGTAGAAGGTTCGTTTAGTGGTGATATGAACACATCATATAATACTAAACCATTTAATCAAGCGAAACAAATTATCAAACAAAATCTGTTTATGGATAAACAAATGAAAACCAGTAATCTTTGTAAAAAATTACCCAACTGGCCTAGACTACAACAGTGGTACCCTTTCACTGAAGACCAAATCGATAACATTAATGAATTTAATCTAGTTGATCAAAATGGTGATTTATTAGTCGCATACACAGATAATATCAGAGAAATACAAGGCGAGAATAATCCAAAAGTAAAAAATTTTCGTAAAAGGATTACTAAAGGACTCACACATGAATATATTAACCATACTGCCAAAGTTTTTAGTTGGTTGTTTAGATGTCAACTTGACACCCTAAGTCATCAGTATCCTATATACTGGTTTAGTACCTTTCAAAAGATGGGTAATAATATTGGTTACCCTCAACATACAACTGCCTTTGGTCATATGGGAGAAATACTAGGAGCAGATGTATTGTTTGATCAGTATATGGATGATACCCGTCATCTTAATGAAGAGGGTCACAAATACTTTGTTGACAACTATATTATGCCAAGCGAACTAGGTAAAAAAATTGTTGACTTATCAAACAGTTAGTGTATAATAAGAAATATACCGCGAACATAAGGAGAATGAATGAACATGAAAATCCTGGCTGGCAATAGTAACTTGCCCTTGGCAACAGCAATAGCAAAGCATTGCTTCGCCAGTTTAGTCCCCGCCAATGTAAAAACATTTGCTGATGGTGAATGTAGTGTAGAGTTTTTGGAAAACATTCGCGGTGAGGATGTTTTTATTATCCAAAGTACAAGTTCTCCAGTCAATGATAATCTTATGGAACTTATGGTTATGATTGATGCGGCAAAACGTAGTAGTGCTAGACGTATCACAGCCGTTATTCCATATTTTGGTTATGCTAGACAGGATCGCAAGAGTGCTAGTAGGACGCCAATTACTGCTAAACTAGTTGCCAACTTGCTAACAACAGCAGGTACTGATCGTATACTGACAATGGACCTTCACGCAGGACAAATTCAGGGCTTCTTTGATATTCCAGTTGACGACTTGACTAGTAGAATTGTGTTTGCTGAGGATATTAAACGCAGTATTGGTATTATTGATGATCCAGAGGTATGTCAACAAGGCACAGTGTTTGTAAGTCCAGACGCTGGCGGTGTTGTTCGTGCCCGTAAGTTTGCTGATATGTTCCGCGGAGATATTGCTATTGTAGACAAACGTAGACCAGAAGCAGGCAAGAGTGAAGTAATGAACCTGATTGGCGATGTCAAAGGTAAACATGCTATCCTAGTTGATGATATGGTAGACAGTGGCGGTACACTCTGTAATGCCGCACAAGCAATTATGGATGCTGGCGCTGTTACAGTTAGAGCATACATTACACACGGCGTACTAACTGGCGAAGCATGTCAAAAAGTAGAAAAGAGTGTACTAGATGAACTAGTAGTTACAGATACAATTCTAGATCACTGTCCAAAGAACTGTAAGAAAACTAGACAGGTGAGCATTGCTCCACTTGTAGGTGAAGCAATTCGCCGTATTACTAACGAGGAATCAGTTAGTAGTTTGTTTCAATAAGAAAGAATAATAACAATGATGAAACTTGTAAACAAAATTGGTCAGACACATGCCAAAGTTTTAACTTGGGTGGCTGACAAAGCAAAAAATAGTAAGGTGTGGGCAATCGTTCTCACACTTCTAGTTCTATATGAACTAGTGGAACACCTAGTGTATCCGTGGCTAGTGCCACTATTAGCATATAAGGCGTATGGAGGTTAACTTGAACGCAGACTTAAATAAGTATAAGGACTTTGTAGCAGAGGTTACGAGTTTAGAATCAAATAGCACAATGGTGCTCAATAACACTATGATTGAATTAGAAAAAGAATCAGGTGTTAACATTGCTCTACTATTAACTGGTGCTATTGGTATGGCGTCAGAAGGAGGCGAGTTCAGTGAAATTGTTAAAAAGTGTGTATTCCAAGGTAAGCCACTCAATGATGAAACTAAGTTTCATGCTAAACGAGAACTTGGCGATATTGCTTGGTATTGGATTAATAGTTGTAGGGCACTTGGCTTGGACCCTAACGAAGTAATCGCAGAAAATGTAAAAAAACTAGAAGCACGTTATCCTGGTGGTAAATTTGATGTGTATTACAGTGAGAATAGACAAGAAGGTGACTTGTAGTGTACAAGTATGAAGGTAAAGAAATTGAAGAACTTGACCTAAAAGAAGTGTTTGAGTTTGAAAAAGACCTTTACAAAAAAATACTTACGGCACATAATGCCGGAATGAGTGGTGGCATTCAGGACCAACTTAACTTTGCTATGACACTGTTACGTCAACGCAAACAAGAGTTACTGTATAAAGAACGAGTAAGTTGGGAAGAAAAAAGCCAGGAAAAACACAAAGATGGTTTAATAATTGGTGAAAATGAATTTGAACAATCAGATGATACTGAAGGAGAATGACGTCATTACTGGCTGGTTAAGCGATCGCGATGTTACCGAGGCAGTATTTGATGATGTTTCTCCGATAAATATATATAACGACTGGTGTCTTAAATATGATATTGATGACACCATTAGTGCTTTAGAACAAGACACTGGTGATAATTTTGTTGAGCGTTGTTTAGCAAATTGGAATATGCCAGAAGATTATCATGATCTTGATGTAGTAAACTATCTTCTAGAGTTAACGACAACACCTGAACAGCGTGTTAGAGTACTCACAGAAATAGATTTATATCAAGAAAGAGGTATGATTATTGTGCTAAAGTTTTTGAAATATCTAGTAGATATTTGTGAAGAAAACAATATTGTATTGGGTGTTGGTAGAGGAAGTAGTGTAGCAAGTTATTGTTTGTACTTGCTAGGCGTACACAGAATAGACAGCATCAAGTATGATCTTGATATCAAGGAGTTTTTAAAATGAGGCAAGTTAAAACCAGAAGAGGTAGAATTCTCGACATGGGAGCATTAGCCGCAAAATACGAAAAAGAAAGAGCAATCAGCAATGTCCCAGTCAATGCTCGTGGTGACATTATTGATAGCCGTGGCAATGTTAAAGTACCAAAAGATAAAATTCTTAATGAGTACTACAAAGACACTGTACCCGGTCAGACTACTGAGGTTCCTATTAAGGAAGATGATTCAACTCCAGCACCTGCTCCTGAGCCTACTCCTGAGCCGACGCCTCAACCTGAGCCAGCGCCTCAACCTGAGCCCGTAGTTCAAGAAGAAGGAGTTACAGAAATTGGTCGTAGACAGCGTACAAGAGAAGACGGATCAACCTATTGGGAGATCGAATACAGTGACGGAAGCATGGAGATTGAAGAAAATGTATAAACTGTTAACAGCACTAGTAGCAACATTACTAGTAATTTCGCCAGCACAGGCGGCAAAAGAGAAAGAAGGAGTGGTATATGACTATCCTCTTACCAGAGTCATTGATGGCGACACAGTGGCTTTCAAGGCAGACTTCCTTCCAGATCCAATTAAAAAAGAACTAAGCATTAGAGTATTTGGTGTTGACACACCAGAAAAAGGCTGGCGTGGTAAATGTGATAGTGAAAAAGCACAGGGCGAAGCCGCCAGTAAATTTACTAAGAGTCTAGTAGACAACAGTAAAGATATAAAAGTCGTAATCATGGATTGGGACAAATTTGGCGGTCGTGTATTGGGTGATGTCCTTTTTGATGGCAAGAGCTTACGCAAAATGCTAATTGAAAAAGGCTATGCCAGAGAATACTACGGCGATAAAAAAGAATCTTGGTGTAACTAACTTAAAAGGTGTAATATGACTGTAAGAGCATTTGGTGATCGCATTCTAGCGATTATGGCAGAGAAGCCTACTGGCTATAAAAAGAGCAAAAGCGGTTTACTTATCGCAGACAAAGACAAAGATGCGAGTGGTATCCGTCCACGTTGGTTTAAAGTTCATTCTGTTGGAGAAGAAATTGACTGGGTTAAACCAGGGCAATATCTATTTGTAGCACATGGACGTTGGAGCAACGGTATTAAAGCATTCGAAGACAGCGAAGAAAAACTTTATCTTTTAGACAACAAAGAGTGTTTGATGGTCAGTGACGACCGTCCTGATGAATTAGAATTTGAAGAGGAAATCTAAAATGAGTACACATGAACAAATCGTAGCAGAATACGAAGCATATATTAAAGAACACGATGCCTTTGAAGGCAAAGGAACCAAAGCGGCGGCTGCAAGAGCTCGCAAAGCACTGGGCAACTTGGGTAAACTAACCAAGACTCGCCGTTCAGAAATCCAAGAGAAAAAGAACGCAATGTAATTTGCGTTCTTACTTGACAAATCTTAAAAAACCCTTTATAATCAATAGATTAAATGATAACTTGGCATGATCACATACTCAGCGGTAGAATTGACTCTATCGCAGAATGGCACAGGAAAAGACACACTGGTCCTTGCTATGAGTGTGTGACTAACATAAACATCGAAATACCACAGGACGAACTAGACTTTAAAGTACATGCGTTTTGGGGATTGAATGGCGATAATTATGATGCTAATCGTTTTCCTGGAGCAGATGGTAGTGAACTTGCTGTAAGTATACTGGACAATGAACACGAACTTACAAGGCAAGTAGCAGACGCTCTGGGTTTAACGAAAGCAAATCTAAGGATTACAAGACAACGCCCTGGTAAAATTACTGTGTTTCATGTAGATATTAATCGAAATTTTTACATAAAGCGATATCCAGAAGAAACAAAACATGTTTTGCCAGATGACACTAAAAAATATATTATCTTTCCACATGATCAAAGGCCTGGTGAGTTCTTTGGATTTGGTAAAGAAAGTATAACTTGGAAGGCTGGAGACGTTTTTACATGGCCCTGGTATATGGATCATGGTGGCGCCAACAGCGGATATGAATACAGATACGCAATAGTAGTAATAGGATATTAAAATGGCAAAAGAACTTTGGGTAGAAAAATATCGTCCAGAACGCATAACTGACTATGTGTTCAAGGATGTAGCACAACGCAAACAGGTACAAAACTGGATTACAGACGGCGGTATTCCACACTTGCTGTTTAGTGGATCGCCTGGCACAGGTAAGACTACACTAGCCAAAGTTCTTATCAACGAGCTCAATGTTGAAAAAGCAGACGTGCTTTACATTAACGCCAGCCGCGATAATGGTGTGGAAATGATCCGTAAAAAGATCAGTGCGTTCAGTGAAACGATGCCCTGGGGTGACTTTAAAATTATCCTACTTGATGAGGCTGATCACATCTCACCTGAAGGACAAGCGGCATTGCGTGGTGTTATGGAACAATATCATGCTAGTGTGAGGTTTATCCTAACCTGTAACTATCCTAACATGATTATTCCTGCCCTACACAGTAGATGTCAAGGGTTCCACATTGAGCAACTTGATCAAACAGACTTTACAGTTAGAGTAGGAGAAATCCTAGCAGACAACGATGTAAAGTTTGATATTGAAACACTTGATGCTATGGTTCGTGCTAACTATCCTGACTTGCGTAAAACTATTAACAGTGTACAGATGTTGGTGGTTGATGGTGTACTACAAAAGCCAGAAGAGGAAGGTGCGAGTACTGAGTGGCGTATGGCGATGGTAGAATTATTCAAAACAAAACGCATCTCTGATGCTAGAAAATTAATCGTTAGTAAAGCAAGAACGGATGAATACAATGACATCTATACTTGGTTATATCGTAACTTAGACTTATACACTGATACTGATGCTCAGTATGATGAATGTGTACTGGCTATTCGCAATGGATTAGTAAAGCATACGCAGGTAGCAGACGTAGAAATTAATCTTAGTGCTACTATGATTGAGATTGCCAGAGCATTAAAGTGACAGGCGAAAGGTTTATCTTTAGCAACAGTATCGCATACAGCGACACAGCAGACTATCTGATAAGCCTTAGTACAGATATTGGTTTAAGCAAAACAGTTTCCCCCCAGAGTAGACCCAGTCTTTTTGTTAACGGCATGCCTTATAGTATGTCTGATACAGCACAAAGACTGGGTCTCTCACTTCATACCAAAAAGAGTAACCAGGATCCAGCAGTATGGAATTTGGCTGTACAAGAAATCCAGTCTGAGATAATGTCTGGTAAAGACTTTATTGGAAACAGTATACAACAAAGCAGTTTTAAGTTTTTAATCACTGACAGAGTTAACTTTCGTTTAAGTAGTGATATCTTACCGGGTAGTAAAAATTATCTAGCACTGTTTGAACATCATCCTTATCTAGATATACTCAGCTCAATTGATGTAGACTTGACACCTTTTGACGAAAACTTTAACACAGGACGTTTTGACTCTGAAGTAAATGAACACTTGCCTGATGAACGTATTGTGTATTTTACCACTGGCAACAATGTATCAGATCTAGCAGAAAATTTATATCAATACCGTACAAAATCACTAAGCATACCTGAACTAGAACAATTATTAAGAGGACAACCCTGGTATTTGGTAAAAGCATTCATACTAGAGCAAGCCAATATTAGCAAACTTTCTGACCCTGATAAGTTTGTTGAACTAGAACCTAAAATTAAAACGTTCCAGGAAAAGGTTGCCGGAAAATTAAACAAAACTGACGATAATCTAGTAAACTTTGATTTGGGCATGTTGTACCTAAGCGACTACAATCTTGCTCTTGAACAATACACCAACGTCTGTGACAAACTGGGTATAACACCAAACATTAATTTGTTTAGCCAGTATCGTAACACTATCTGGAGTCATCGACAAAACAGTGTGGGTATAGATTCTATACCAGATCCCTGGTGTGATACATTTACAAGTATAGCACAGGTTATACTTAACAGAAACGACATTTATCTCGACAGTAGTTTAAGCGAACTAGGCTGGAATATCGCGGCACAAATTGCCCTTCGTTGTTCTAGTAACAGCAATCTAGATTTAAATTTCACAAAATATGAGACAGTAAAAGATCTGATAAATCAGATAAATATCTGATAGGGGAATTTAAATGACTACATTCTTTTTAAAATGGTGGTTTGTTTTCGTAATACAAGCCATCTTAATAGGTATCGTTGCCTGGTTTGGCGGCTCTCAATTTCTATTAGAAAACGACAGAACTTTTATTAGTTTTGGTATTATTAGTATATGGTTTATAAACAGTCTAAGTATTGGCTACTACATTTTCCGTAAACGTATTACTAGCGACTTTCAGTGGTTCGTTGCCGACAGTTGTATGAGTTTAGGTATGATCGGTACTGTTATTGGTTTTATTTTTATGCTGGGTAGCAGTTTTGAAAATATTGATCCTAGCAATATAGTTGCTATGAAATCAGTGATCAGCGATATGGCCAAAGGCATGAGTACTGCTTTGCTTACTACTCTTAGTGGTTTGATTGCTACCTTAATGCTGAGGGTTCAGCTCGTTATTGCTGATTTAAATAACTATGAGACGTAATTACGGCAACAACTTAGCATATATTGACATACTATTCAACACACTTGTTGGATTTGTTATGTTGTTTATCATTGCTTTCTTGTTAATTAATCCCATTACAAAAGACGGTGACATTCCAAGTAAAGCGGAATGGATGATTACTCTAGAATGGGATAACAAAAGTGCTGATGATATTGACGTATGGATTTGGCCAGAGGGATACGAAAAACCCATAAGTTTTCAATCAACTGACGTAGGTTTTTGGCATTTGGATAGAGATGACCTAGGAATCAGTAATGATTATGTACTAATAGATGGCGGTGCTATACTGTTACAGTATAACAGAGAGATTGCTACAATGCGTGGTATTTTTCCCGGAGATGTTTATATAAATGTCCATGTGTACGGTAAAAAACAAGATGAGCCTACAAATTTCACAGTAACATATAGTGATATCAATCCAGTATACACGGAAGTTTACAGATATGAAGGAATTGCCCAAACTCAAGGACAAGTATTTGCGTTACCTGGTTTAAAAATAGACAGTGAGGGTCAACTTGACGGATTGTTTGCCAGTGATAAAATTTTTGCCGCTAAAAGAGATCACATACCGCCTCCGGGTGGACCAGGAGGATATGCTATTCCATGAACATGATATATTTTTACATCTTTGGTTTATTTTTATTAGCAAGTGTTAGTATCTATGCTGTTATACAAAGCAGAACAAATCGCTGGATAACATTCTTTCTTGTGCCACTGATTCTCTGTATGAGTTTGTTTACCTGGCAGGCTATTGTAGCATTACAAGGTACTCCTATAGCAGGAAGTCCTGATGATAAAGATATTGAGGTAATGTGGGTACACAACGAGAAGCCTGTGATATTACTAATATTAAAAATCCCTGGTGAAGACATCCCCAAATATCATTACATACCCTGGAGCGAACAAAATAGCAGAGAAGCAAGAGAAATGGGCGAAAAAATGGAACAAGGCATTCCAGTTACCGGTGAATTTAAGAAGTTACAAGAAGGGTATACTGGTAGAAGCGGAGACATAATTTTCAGTCCAGTAGAACGCTTCAGCAACGACAATCTAAAAAATAATTCCCATTGACGCTTGACATATACTTGGTATTACACTATATTAATACTATAAGCAATGTTAGGAGACATATTATGTGCGTAAAATTATACGAAGCAGGTAAATCTATACTTGAAATGGGTTACTACAAAAACGAGAACGCTAAAAGCGGAGACTACAATCCCGGTCATGAAGACGCTGTAGCAAAAGTCCTGGACAATCATGGTTTTAGTGAAGTTACTGTTCCTGCTTTAACCAGAGGTATGCTTAAAAAGTGGTGGGATAACGGTTTTGACAACAGTCTAGATAGTGTTATGTCAGATACACCTGCGGGTAGTTATGTACTACAGCCAGGCGGTACACAAAGTTTTCCAGATCTACTAGTCAAGGACTTTAACGGTAGAGTAGTTGCTCTTGAATGTAAAAGCGGCAAAGGTACGCACCCAATGTGGAACGATAGCACAGCAAAACACGGTGCCTGTTATATAATGAGCAGTGCCAAAACCAATAGCACAACATTGTTTATGGGAGAAGACGTAATTACTGCTGAAGAACTTGATGTAATTAACAAGTATCACGCATTGTTTGCCGAACTCAAAGCACAATGCGCCACTGAGATGGCTGGTGTTACTAGCAAAAACAGAGGTTGGCTATACAGCCACAGACAACAGTTTTTCCAACAAGGTGGTGGTGTTAAAACAAACTACTTTACACACGTTGATAGAAACAGTTGTGAACAATCAGCATTGGAGTTTTTACTGGCTTGACATTAAAACCTGTAAACCTACATTTAGATAGTGTAACACTCACTGACATTGAGAATCACAAACTCATAAGCACTGGTGAGCTCAGAAAAGACCTGGATAACTTGCGTAAACTAGACACTAGTGTAAATCGCAATAACTTTTTTGGCAATCCTTTCCTGTATCATTATCAGTTTAAGAACCTGTTACGTTGTAGACGTGACAAAGGTAAAACTATCTATGACATCTGGGCAGACGCAGACGAACGTGCCAAACTAATTCACTATACCCGAGAAAAGAATCGTGGTGGTAAAACTGCCGCTGGTAATGTGTTTGAATGTTTCCGTATCAATACTGGTAGCATTGTTATGTTCAAAGCAAGCACTGCCAAATATCTTTATCAAAAGTACAAGGCAAAGAGTGTGCTTGATCCAACAGCGGGTTGGGGTGGCAGAATGCTGGGTGCCTGGGCATTGGGTATAGACTACGTTGGCATGGATACAAATGTGGAAATGAAAGATGCCTACACTGGTATGATAGACTTTCTAGACGAGTATGACAGCATGGGTGGACTACTAGAGCCACAAAGACAACTCAGTATGGTATGGGAGGACTGTCTCCAAGCAGATTTCAGCAAAATCCACTATGATTTCGTACTAACTAGTCCTCCTTATATAAACATGGAACTATATGAACACATGTCTGCCTGGGGAAGCGATGCTGACTTTTACAACGACTTCCTAATACCACTGTGGCAAAAATGCTACACTCACATACAACCTGGAGGACATGTAGCATTTAATATTAGTCCTAAAATGTATGAATCAGCACTTAAACATGGACTAGAACCCGCACATGACAGCGAGGATCTAAAGCAACAACTAGGGCAACAAACAGGTAAAAAGAAACAAGACAAGATTTATCTGTGGAAAAAGTGAAAAAAAGTTAAAAAAAAGTAAAAAAAGTATTGACAACCAAAGCGTCTTACTATATTATAAAGGTATAGTTAGAAAAGAGGTGTAGATATGTTCCGTATTCCAAGTTTTTATGTTGATGCTCCAAGTTTTGAAGAAGCAGTTCGTACTATTACTAACCGTGGTAGTGGTGATTTGCTCAAGGGCATGGAGAGCATGAACAAATTGTGGGACGAATATTGTTCAGGTAAACTTGCTGATAGTTATGAAGATGATGAAGATTTCTTCTACAATTGGTCATATGAAACCAACGCCTACAATGTTGTGTTTGAAAATATGGCACCACTTTTTGCGGAGGCGAAATAATGTTAAAATCAACTATTGCTACTGTTGTTTGTATCATGGCTATGTTTACTGCCATTGATTATGCTCTGGTTATTCCAGATGTTCATGTAAGTTATAGCACTGGAAACTGTGTTGGTGTTACAACATATCAGGGTGTGTTTTTTGATAGCCTGGGTTATTCATGTGAGAATATGCCAGAAAAATATAATCACGTTAACGTCAAATAAAAGGCTTGACAACCAAGGCATCTTACCTTATAATAAAGGTATAGTTAGAAATTAACAGGAGTTAACACTATGAAAAACGAAATCAACACACTGCTCGAAACTATCAAATCAGACTTTGTTAATTGGGCAAGTAAAGGTGGCAAAGAAGAACTTAGCGGTTACTTTGCTGAGAAAGTTGCCAAATATGATGACATTTTGTCAGTCAAAGAAGGTAACAAATACATCAAAATTATTAGTGATGGTAGTGTTTGGGGTTTCATTGTTAATACTGACAATGATAAGAAATTTAAAAAGGGTGATATCCTAAAAGCGGCTGGTTATAATGCTCCTGCTCGTAACGCAGCTCGTGGTAACATCATTGATGGTGGATACACAATTCGTTGGACAGGTCCTGAGTACCTGATCTAGGAGGTACATATGACGACCATTACACAAGCAAAAATGTTTGGTCGTGCTGCACATAACAAGCAGGTCAGAAAATACACTGGCCTGCCTTATCATACGCACACTGAAGAAGTGGCTGATATTGTTAAGGCGCATGGCGGCACAAAAGAAATGATTCAAGCGGCTTTACTACATGACACAGTAGAAGATACCAGTGTTACGTTTGAAGATATTCGCAGTCGTTTTGGTGATGTTGTTAGTTTGCTTGTTTGGGAACTGACTGACGTTAGTGTACCCAGCGATGGTAATCGTGCTGCTCGTAAAAAACTGGATCGCGAACATAACGGTCGTGCTAGTCGTGAAGCACAAATCATTAAATGTGCTGACCTTATTAGTAACAGTAAGGACATCATTACCAATGATCCTGGCTTTGCAAAAGTGTACATAGAAGAGAAGCGTCTAACACTTGAGCTCTTGACAAAAGTCAAAGATACTGCTATCTTTAAAGAAGCAGATGATATTGTAAGGAGTTATTTTGACGCCACCTAACAAAGTAGCATGGGATCTGGAGAGAGAAGGGTAAGGTGGTAACGTATAGCACCAACTGGATGGGACCAATCAACGAATGCTGGATTTCAAAGTACGGCACAGAGTGGAGCGCAGGACGCATTGATATTCGTGATGACACCAAGCACGGATATGACGGTTGGGATGAATACAGTGTTGCGCCAATGAGAACAGAAGATTGGAATGCACTTAGCGACTATTTGTGGGACTTGACAACAGAAGAACTTTTGTCTTATAATGATCTCATAGAA
>Ga0255753_1004832_pt1 | contig 13172 bp, 12 predicted proteins | sample 041ome_10_FD_179953 | JGI IMG/M metagenome (GOLD analysis project Ga0255753, IMG submission 179953) | Coastal salt marsh microbial communities from the Groves Creek Marsh, Skidaway Island, Georgia - 041412US metaG (version 2) | ecosystem: Environmental > Aquatic > Marine > Intertidal zone > Salt...
GGAATATAATGATCACCATCTGTAATTATAAAATAACTTGCTTCTTCTCCTTCTAAAAACTCCTCAATGATAAATTTTTTAGATGATTTAAATTTACCATCTAAAATTTCTTTAGCGCATTTTAACGTTTCTTCAGTGGAGGATGAAATTGTGACCCCTTTTCCCGCTGCCAGGCCATCGGATTTAATTACCAATGGATGTTGATTTTCTTCTATAAACGATTTTGCTTTTTCAAAATTGTCAAATTCTTCATACTTTGCGGTTGGAATATTGAAATCTTTACATAATTTTTTCATGAATGCCTTAGAACCCTCTAGTTGAGAGGCTTTTTTACTTGGACCAAAAGCATAGATATTTTTTTCAGAAAGGAAGTCCACAATCCCTGCAACAAGTGGAATTTCTGGTCCTACAATCACAGTATTAACGTTGTTTTCTTGCAAAAATGAATAAAGTAAATCAAAATTTAAGTAATCAATATCAATATTTTCACATATGGTTTTTGTGCCAGCATTTCCAGGAATACAAAATAATTTTTTAATTTCTTTAGATCTTTGTAATTGAAAGCATATAGCATGTTCTCTACCACCACTTCCAATTACTGCAACGTTCATGTTAAACTATTATTTATATTAAAATGAATAATATTCCAGAATATTCTGTATCTGAAATAACCCATCTAACCAAAAATATATTAGAAGAAAATTTTGGTTTAATTAAAGTAAGAGGTGAAATTTCCAAGGTAAAAGAATTTAAAGGTCATTACTATTTTTCATTAAAAGATGAAAACTATGTTTTAAATTCAGTATGCTGGTCAAGAAATATTGATTTTTTAAATATTAAACCAGAAGAGGGTCTCGAGGTTTTTGCTCAAGGAAAATTAACTACATATGCAAAAGGAAGTATTTCTAATTACCAACTGCAAGTTGAGCAAATTGATGCTCATGGAGAGGGAGCCTTATTAAAAATATTTGAATTGAGAAAAAAAAAACTAGAGGAAGAGGGGCTTTTTGATGCAAAGCATAAAAAATCAATTCCATTATACCCAAAAAAAATTGGTATCATAACCTCACCGTCAGGATCGGTTATTATGGATATTATAGATAGAATTAAAAAAAGATACCCAACACATTTAGAGTTATTTTCAGTTACGGTACAAGGCGCAAAAGCAGCTAATGAAATTATTTCAGGCATTGATTATTTTAATAAACATTCAAATGCAGATATTATTATTATAGCAAGAGGTGGGGGCGGTGCAGAAGATTTCCTTCCATTTAATGATGAAAATGTTGTTAGAAAAGTATTCGATTCAAAAAAACCAATTATTTCAGCTATTGGACATGAAACAGATTTTACTTTAATCGATTTTGTTGCAGATATTAGGGCGGCAACACCTACAGCTGCCGCCGAAATTGCTGTTCCAGATATTAAAAATTTACAAAAAGAATTATTACAACAATATAAGAGCTTAAATTTTGCAATAAATACTTTTTTAAATAAAATGTTAAAAAATTTATCTAATATGAAAAAGTTATTAAATTTCAAAACTTTATATAGCTCGTTAAATCACAGTAAAAAAAACGTAGAAGTTTTAAAAAAAAATTTACATTATTTCTTTTCAAATATTAAAAAAAATAGAACTATACAATTAGAGAATACAAAAAGTAGATTTGAAAGCTTAAATATAAAAAATGTTTTAAAAAGAGGTTATTCAATAGTTAGGGGCCATAATAAAAAAAATATTATTAAAACTCATAAAATAAAAGCAGGTAGCTTAATTGATATCGAATTGTCTGACGGTATAGTGGTAGCTAGTATTAATCCAAAAACATGAGCAAAGAAGCAAAATTGAAATTCAAAGCTGGTAGTTTTGATATTATTGAGCATGGTGATCATGTTTTGTGCTCAGTATCAGGTAAAAAAATTTTATTGTCAGATTTGAAGTATTGGAATGTAGAGCTTCAGGAGGCTTATTACTCTCCAGAAGAGGTGGCTAAAAAATTTTTAAATGAATAATAAAATTTTCCTTACTCTAATTTTTTTTTTCTTTATTAATACTATTTCATATTCATTTGAATTGAATGGTAATTTTGTTCAAGGAGGTTTGATAAAAGGCAAAGTTCATCCTGGAACTAAAGTATTGTTAGATAACAAACCTCTTAAAGTATCAAAAGAAGGATTGTTTGTTTTTGGAATTAGTAAAGAAAGATTATCTAACGTAAAATTAGAATTTCAGTATAATTCAAAAAAAAATATAGTCGTAAAAGAAATAAAAAAAAGAAAATTTGTTGTTCAGCGTATTGATGGTCTACCCCCTCGAATGGTAACTCCAAACGAAAATGATATGTTGCGAATAAAAGCTGAAGCTAAATTAATTAACACCGCAAAATTAATCGATTCTAATAATATTTTTTTTTACTCAGATTTTACCAAACCAGTGGAAGGAATTATAACTGGCAAATATGGTAATCAAAGAATTTTAAATGGCGAGCCCAGAAGAGCACATTATGGTATTGATATAGCTGCTAAAAAGGGGACACCGGTCAAATCTCCAGCTAATGGAGTTGTAACTTTAGTTGAAAAAAATCTTTATTTTACCGGCGGCACAATTTTCATTGATCATGGACATGGTGTTAATTCCATTTATTCTCACTTAGAAACTGTCAATGTTCAAAAGGGGCAAAGTGTTGTGAAAGGCGATGTTATAGCAACGGTTGGTTCAACTGGAAGATCGACAGGACCTCATTTAGATTTTAGAATTTACTGGAAAGATGTGGCAGTAGATCCTGAGTTAGTTTTAAAAAATTAAGATTTCCATCTATTGTGAGTCCATATCCATTGACTAGGATTTTTATTAATCATTGACTCAATTATTTGATTAATTTTTTTTGTAATACTAATTTCATTGTCTATTGATTTATCTAGTTTCATTGGGGCGTAAATTGTCATAGTAAAATAATGATTTTGAATTCTTTCGAGATGAATTGGGATAATTTGATAATTATATTTTAAAAATAGTTGAGCAGGAATTAACGTGGTGTAAGCCTCATGATTAAAAAAATTAATTTTTTTACCCTGAGTTATGCTCTGATCAACCATAACTGCAATGTTCATATTATTTTTTGCAGCTTTGATAAATTGTCTAGTCCCATCATTTTTGGTACCAGGTATATTTTTTGGTATTTGATTTGGACAAATAAATTTTTTTCTCCAGTATTCCATAATGGGATTTAAAAATTTATTGTTTAAAGGCCTATAAATTGCAGCAATATTGGCATTATTTTTTTCTAACTCCATAGCCATAAGTTCAAAATTTGCAAAATGGCCAGAAATAAAAACAGTTGGTTTATTGCTGTTGATTGCCGAATGAAGGATATCCATACCCTCAACTTTAACAATATTGGTTTTTTTTCGGAATTCATTCAAAAAAACATATTCGGCGAAAGTTCTTCCAAAATTACACCACATATCGTTAATTATTTTTTTCTGCTGCGATTGATTCAATTTAGGGAATGCCAAATTTAGGTTATCTTCAATTTTTTTGGTTGGTCTAAACAATGAGCCAAGTAGTCTAGTCAAATTGCATCCAATATCAGACGCATTTTTTTTTCCAATTAATTTAAAAAAAATGAATAAAGTAATAACTATTATAAATTCAAAAAAATATTTAATTATTTTCATTTAATAACTTTCTTAAAAACATACTTTCTTTTTCTATAAATAGATTAACTTGAACAAAGTCTATATTTTTTCTTTGGGCATTGTTTATTCTTAAAAAATCTTTTTCAGTAGTTATTAGATTTAATTTTTTTTGTTTAGCTATGTTTTTCAACAAAGCTATATCATTTAAGGAATAGGGATAGTGATCTGGAAAAAATTTATAATCACTATATTGGATATTATTTTTTTTTAAAAGATTTAAAAAATTAATATTATTTCCAATTCCAGAAAAAGCAAAATATTTTTTTTTATAGAATTTTTTAGGCTCATTAATAATGTATCGTGTATAAAATATACTAATATTTTTGTTATACTTTTGGAGAATTTTTTCTAGCGATTTATTTTGATTTCCATTAATAACAGCTATATCAATTTTTTTAAGATTTAATAAAGAATTTCTTAAAGGTCCACTAGGTATTATTTGACCGTTTCCTATTCCTTGCTGTGAGGTAAAGCAGGCAATTGAAATATTTTTTTTTATACTAAAATCTTGCAGGCCATCATCAAGAACCACACAGTTATATTTTTTTTTTACAGCCTCTGATATTGCCAGGTATCTTGATTGGCTCAAAAAGACTTTATTATTTTTTTGTAAAAATAAAATTTCATCTTTTTGCTCTTTGTAATTTTTTTTTATAATTGCTACTTTGTAATATTTTTTTAACAGCTTTGATATTTTATCAGATAAAGGTGTCTTTCCAGTTCCCCCTAGGTAAATATTTCCAACACAAATAATTTTAGTTGGAAAAATTTTTCTTTTACTAAAAACTTTCTTTATGTTGAAAATTAAGTAGTAAAGCAAAGTAATTGGTAAAAGCAAATATGCGCATAATGTTAGATTTGGCTTGTCCCAAAAAAGTGGTTTTTTCAAATACATCTTTAGTTGATATATGGATTAAGGTAGTTAATGTGATCAAGCAATATTTTTTGACCCCTTTTTTTTATTATTCGTTTAATTGCACTTTGTTTGTTCGATGATTTGAAACAGGTAATTAATTGATCAGCCAATTGATCTTTATTTTTTATTAACTTTGATATTTTATTTTTTTTTAAAAAATCAAATATTTCAGTAAAATTTTGAGTAAAAGGACCATTAAATATACTGCAGCCTAATCTTGCAGCTTCCAGAGGATTTTGACCACCATGATTAACTATTGTGCCTCCTATGAAAACAGCGTTAGTTTTTGTTAAAAATTGATTAGCTTGTCCATAGGAATCGACAATAAAAAAATCACTAGTTATATTCCTTGTTATCTTTTGACTTTGCAAAGTATACGTCAAATTATTTTTCTCTATGAGTGACTTAATTTCATTCACTCTATGAATATGCCTAGGTATTAAAAAACATTGTGATTGAATTTTTTTTTCTTTAATTTTTAAAATTGTATCAATAACAAAACGTTCTTCGCCATCATGTGTGCTCATAGCAACCCAATTATGAATTTTATTTTTTTTAAGATTTTTTAATTTATTGAAACTATCAATATTTTCACAAAATTTTAAATTGCCTAGATACTTTATTTTTTCAATTTTAAATTTTTTTATTAAAAATTTAGTTTCATGACTTTGGGTTAAAATTATATCAAATTGATTAAATATTTTATATGCAAAATTTTTTATCTTAATCCATTTCCCAAAAGATTTCTTAGATAATCTTGCATTTAATAAAATAATTTTTGAATTTTTTGCACTTTGAAATAATAAATTAGGCCACAGCTCTGATTCTACAAATATTCCCAAATAAGGCTTCCAATGATTTAGAAATTTATTTACGATTATTGGCGTATCCAGGGGAGCGTACTGATGAATAATATTTGAATTTTTTTTAAATATACTTTTGCAATATTCTGCTGAACTTTTGGTAGCAGTAGTTATTAAAATTTTTTTATTTTTTTTGTTGTAATAAAATATTAGAGGCAATATTGACTTTATTTCTCCCAAACTCGATGCATGAAACCATAAAACATTGTCTCTATTTTTTAATTTATAAATTCCAAGTTTTTCTTTGTATCTAGCCGGATCTTCTTTTTTTTTATAAATTCTTATTTTTAAAAAAATTTCAGCGAATACATGAAATACATAACTTAAGCATAAATAAATACTATGCATGTTCTTGATTATTTAGTTCTTGATCGTATAATTTTTTGTAGGTATTTGATTTTATTAAAAGTTCATCATGCGTTCCTTCATCTTCAATGCAACCATCAGACATCACAATAATTTTGTCAGCATTTTTAATAGTTGATAATCTATGAGCTATTATAATTGTTGTTCTGTTTTTAATTAAATTGTCTATAGCAAATTTAACTTTTGATTCAGATTCTGTATCTAACGCGGAAGTTGCCTCATCTAACAAAATAATTGAGCTATTTTTCAACATTGCTCTAGCAATTGAAATTCTTTGTTTCTGTCCACCGGATAATTTTACTCCATTTTCTCCTATGATTGTATTGTAGCCATTTGGTAATTCTTTTATGAATTCATCAGCGGCAGCATTTTTGCTAGCCTCAAATATTTCCATTTCATTTGCATCAATTTTTCCATAGGCAATATTAGATTTAACAGTATCATCAAAAAGTATTGTATCTTGCGATACAAGAGCAATTTCTTTTCTCAAGGAATGAAGATTTATTTCATTAATATTTTGACCGTCAATTTCAATACTGCCCGATGATAAATTATAAAATTTCGGTATTAAATTTATAAAACTTGTTTTTCCAGAGCCACTTTTGCCAACTAAAGCAACTGTGCTTCCACCCTTAATTTTTGTTGATATTTTTTTAAGCGCTTCAGTACCGTCCGGGTATGTAAAACTTACATTTTTAAGCTCAATATCTTTATTTGTTACATTTAAATCTTTTAAATTTAAATTTTTATTTACTAAGTCTTGATTATCTAAAAGTTCGTAAATTCTTTTTGCGGCGACTAATCCTTCATTGATTCCAATGTTAACCCCCGAGAGCGCTCTAACAGGTTGATAGGCTAGCATCAAAGCTGTTAAAAATGAAAAAAAACTTCCAACTTCAATTTCATTTTTTATACTCAAAAATCCTCCTGCCAAAACAACGATAGCTATAGCGATACCCGTAATTGTTTCCATTACAGGAGCTGCTCCGAGCCTAGTTCTTTCAACTTTGGTCATTTTTTCAATTCTATCATCAATAATATTTTTGAAATTTTTTAGTTCTATTTCTTCTTTTTGAAAAATTTTAATTACTGAAGTTGCTTTTAAGATCTCAGATAAGAATTTTGTGAATAACTCACTTGCTTGCAAACTTTGATTAACAAATTTTCCCATCTTTTTTCCAAATTTTTTTGAAAAAAATGCAGCTACTGGGATCATAATAACTGCAAGCAAGCTAAGTTTCCAATTTTGGTAAAACATTAACCCCATGAGAGCTATTAAAGTAAAAAATTCTTTTACTGAAGTTATTGCAATACCGTTGATAACATTCAGCAAGGTTTGTGTATCATTTGTAAAGTTTGAAATAAATTTTCCAGAATGCTTGCTAGTAATAAATTCAGTATCTGATGTTAGTATTTTTCTTGCCATCAGTGATTGAATATTTTTAGTTACATTGAATGAGATTTTAATTGTTTTAATTCTAATGATATAAATTGAAATAGATTTTACAATAAAAGCTAAAATAATTAGACCGGGTATAACAAAAAGCAGAGTTTTATTTTTTTCTATAAATATTTTTTTTATGGCAGGATCTAATAACCAGGCTACGGATGCTGTTGCTAAAGCCGAAACAACTATAAATAAAAAAATAATTAATATTTGTGATAAGTATTGTTTTACTTGTGTTTTAAAAATTCTTTTTATTAGGTTAATTTTTTCCATTATTTTCCGGCAATAGTCATCTGTTCAATCAAAATTGTGGGTGCATTAGTTGAATATAATAATTCGAGATCATCTGCTAAAAATAAATTTGAATACATCTCCAGCAAATTACCAGCAATTGTTATTTCATTTACAGGCAATGTAAATTCACCATTTTCAATTATTATACCTGATGCTCCAACACTATAATCTCCAGTAATTGTGTCAGAACCACGTCCAATTAGATCAGTAATATAAATTGCCTTTTTTTGATTTTTGACCATGTCTTGAAAAGGAATATTTCCATTTTCAAAAAATAAATTTGTACTTCCTCCACTTCTATTATTATTTTTTATTTTAAGGATATTAGAATTGTAGGTATCTAAGAAAAGTTCTTTAAGTTCTCCATTTTTTACAAGTTGAATTTTGTCATTTGCACATCCCTCTCCATCAAATGGTTGCGATCCTAGCGCACAAGGTATTAATGGATCATCAAATATATTGATATTATTATTAAAAATTTGTTTATTTAATTTATCTTTTAAAAAACTTGTTCCCCTGGAAAAAGCTGAACCATTAATTGCCGATGCAAAACTTGATAAAATTGTTTTAGAAACTCTTTTATCAAAAATAACAGGTAATTTTGTACTACTTATTTTTTTTGCACCCAATCTTTTTACTGCCCTTGTGGCTGCTGATGATCCAATATTTTTTGCTTTTTTTAAATCATATGAAAATCTCTTTGATGAAAAATCGTAATCAGTTTCCATTGAATTTTCATCTTTAGCGACAATTGCACAAGCTGCAGAAAACATTGAAGTTTTATAACCTTGAGAAAAACCAAGGGAGTTAGATAAAATAAAATTACTTTTTGACTCAGAAAAAGAACAGCCATTAGAATTTATTATCTTTTTATTTAAAAAAGCTTCACTTTCCATTTCTTTTAAAAAAATTATTTTATTTTGAGTTGAAATGCTATTTTCATCAAATAATTTTAAATCTAGTACTGATTTTGCTAATTGATCTTTTTTTGGCATCGAGACATAAGGATCTTCAGGAGTTACCTTTGTCATTTCAACGCATCTTTCAACTAGCAAAGATAATTCTTTTTTATCAATTCTAGACGTAGCAACGTTTGATCTTTTTTTGTTTATATATGTTGTTAGTCCTACTGATAAATTTTCCGATCTTTCAGATTGTTCAACCTCATTGTTTCTAACAGTAATACTTTCTGAAAAATTATTTGAAACAACCACCTCGCAATCAGTAGCGCCAAGTTTTTTTGCAAGTTCCAAACAGTAATCTGAAATATCCTGGAAAAAATGTTTTTCTTTAAGCATTATTTTTTATAAGTAAAAGTAAGATAAATATCGATAGTCCATAATATGTGTTTAATGTAAATAATTGCGAGTAATTTAACTTATTTTTTTGATGACAATTAATAACTTGATACAAGAGAATCGCTCCTGCACCTAGTGAAAATACATAGGTCAATAAATTAGCATTTAAGAGGCTAAGAACTATTAGTATAAGCGCAAAAGACAAAAGATAAACCACAAATAAAAACGGTTTAATATTTTTTTCAAATTTAATTGATGTTGATTTTATTCCAACCATTAAATCATCTTTGATATCCTGCAATCCATAGATTGTATCGTATCCCAGAGTCCAGAGGACTGCAGAAAAATAAAGAATAAAGGGAAGTATGCTAAATTCATTTTTCATGACTAGCCAACCTAAAATAACACCCCAATTAAAAGTTAGTCCTAAAAATAATTGTGGCCAATAAGTAATTCTTTTCATGAATGGATATAGAAGCACTAGAAATGCGGATCCAAGACCAAAAATAATTGATTTTAGATTAAACTGAAAAAGAATGATTAAAGAAAAAGAAATTAATATTAGAATTAACATCCAGGCACTAGATAATGGAATTAAGCCTGTTGCAATTGGGCGATTTTTAGTTCTTGTAATTTTTATATCTATTTTTCTATCAACTATGTCATTGTAAACACAGCCAGCGCTTCTCATTAAAATAGATCCAATCAAAAATAAAATTAAATATTTAAAAAATACTAGATTATTAGTCGGTTCTGCATTGGCCAGGGCAAGGCCCCAGGCGCATGGCCAAAATAATAAAAATATTCCTATAGGCTTATCTAGCCTCATTAATCTAATATATTTTTTCATTAATTTTTTTTATATAAATTTATTTAATTCATATAAATTTTTAAATGTAGCTTTTGGATAATAATCTAAATTATCAAAAATTTTATTTGCCCTATTAACCCAGATAGATTGAAATCCATACAATCCTGATCCAACTACATCCCAGCTATTGGAGCTTAAAAAACAAACCTGGCTAGGTTTGCATTTAAATTGATCTGTAACTAATTTATAAACTTTCGGATCTGGTTTATAAATTTTTATTTTCTCTATTGAAATTATAGAGTCAAAAAGATTTTCAATATTTGCGTTATTCACTAAATGTTTAAGTAATGAAGGAGTTCCATTGGATAAAATACATGTTTTAATTTTTTTTCTTTTTAGCTCTTGCAGAGTTTGTTTAAGCTCAGGATAAACACTTAAATTTTTATACAAACTTAATAATTCTTTTTGATATTTTGCATTAATATTATGAATTTTCATTGAATAATTGAGAGAATCTTTTGTTATTTTCCAAAAATCAGCATGTTTCTTCATTAAAGTTCTTAACCAGGTATATTCAAGCTGCGTAGTTCTCCAGGTGTTAGAAAAATCTAACCATGATTTTCCTATTTTATTTTTAATAGTTTCTGCAGCAGAATTAATATCAAAACACGTGCCATAAGCATCAAATGCGCAAACTTTAATATTAGAAAATTTTTTTTTCATATATACATATATACTTAATTGTATGGAGAAAAAAATTAGAATTTTTTTAAATAAAAATTTAAACGAACAAAGTGAAATTATTCTCAGTAAGGATCAGTCTCATTATTTATTAAGTGTAATGCGTCTTAAAGTAGGGCAGAAAGTTTTATTTTTTAATGGAAATGACGGTGAGTTTGATGGAATTATAAACTCGATTGAGAAAAAAAAAACAACAATTAAAATTCTATCAAAAGAAAGAGAAGTGAATGATCAGCAGAAAGTAGTATTAGCTTTCTGTCCTCCAAAAGGAAATAAGTTAGACTTTTTAATTCAAAAATCTACCGAGATAGGAGTGAAAGAGTTTATTCCGGTTATCTCCGATCACACTATTAATAGAAAAATAAATATAGATCGTTTAAATAAAATAATTATAGAGTCTGCGGAGCAATCTAATCAAATACAACTTCCTAATTTACAAAATCCATTAAGTTTTGATAGCTTTGTGAATAATTTTTCAAAATCAACAATCTTATTTGCGGATATTAATTCACTTAATAGTTCGCTGGATGAAATAATAGAAAAAAAACAATCAAATTATATTTTATTCATTGGGCCTGAAGGAGATTTTTCGAGTAAGGAGAGAGAGGTGATTTTGCAAAATAAAAATTTTAAAAGCTTTTCTTTGGGAAGCACTATTTTACGATCTGAAACTGCGGCAATTGCAGGACTGGTTTTAGTCAATCATTATTTAAACTAAAGTTGTGTTCCACCAACGGTAATCTCATCTACTAAAATAGATGGTTGTCCAACTCCAACTGGCACCCATTGACCATTTTTACCACAAGTTCCAATTCCAGGATCAAGCTGCATGTCATTTCCAACCATAGATACCTTGGTTAAAATATCAGGTCCATTACCAATTAATGTAGCACCTTTAATAGGCGATCCAATTTTACCATTATTTATTTCATAAGCTTCCGTGCAAGAAAAAACAAATTTTCCGTTTGTAATATCTACCTGACCCCCACCAAATGAAACTGCAAAAATTCCTTTATCAACTGATTTTATCATTTCATCCTGAGTATGTTTTCCGTTTAACATAAATGTATTAGTCATCCTTGGCATAGGCATACATTCAAAACTTTCTCTTCTTCCGTTACCTGTTGATTTAGTTTTCATTAAACGTGCATTCATTCTGTCTTGCATGTAATTTTTTAAAATTCCATTTTCAATTAATACAGTTCTTGAAGATGGAGTTCCTTCATCATCAATTGTTAATGAGCCTCTTCTGTTAGCAATAGTTCCATCATCGACAACGGTAACATGCTCGCTTGCAACTTTTTCATTCATAAGATTATGAAATGCAGATGTTTTTTTTCTATTAAAGTCTCCTTCCAGTCCATGACCAATGGCTTCGTGTAATAAAATCCCTGGCCAGCCTGGTCCCAATACAACTTTCATTTCTCCAGCAGGAGCTGGCTTACTTTCCAAATTAACCATTGCTTGACGATAAGCTTCATCACAAATTTTTTTCCAATTATGACTTGCTATATATTCATCATAATTCATTCTTCCACCAGTTCCATACGATCCTGTTTCTTTTCTTCCATTTTTTTCAACCATGACAGAAACATTAAATCTTACTAGTGGTCTGATATCTTGAAAGTTTTGATTATTCGATTTAATAATTTCCACTTCTTGATATTCTCCTGAAATAGATGCCGTAACTTGTTTGATACAAGAATCTTTTTTTCTTAAGTATTCATCTACATCTTTAAGAATAGAAATTTTTTCATTAAAAGGCTTGGCTTCAATTGGATTGATATCTCCATACATTTTTACATTCGACCTAGATGAGGAGTTATCTATAACGCCATTTTTATTTCTCAAACTTGCTAATAAATTCTTAGATGCTTCCGTTAAAGATTTTTTAGATATTTCATTAGAGTGAGAGTAGGAAATTACATCTCCCGTTACACCTCTTAGACCGTATCCAATCGATGAGTCGTAACTTGTGTTTTTAATTTTATTATCATCTAAAACAAAAGACTCACTTTTGCAGTGTTCAAAAAATAACTCACCGTCATCACAGTTTTTAAGGGTTTCCGAAACTAGTTCTTCTGCCTTTTCTCTAGTGAGGTCAGTATCCGAAAAAAAAGTGTTCATTATCGCTATAATTTTTTTAATTTTAAGTTATCCTTGTACACTTTTTGTCAAAGTGTCGCAAAGTTAACTAGAGTAAGTTTTGTTATAAGATCGATATTTTATGAAATCAATTTTAACTACTATTATTTTATTTTTATCAGGGCAAAGCTTGTATGCAGCTCAGCCTAAAAACTGGCAATTAGGTTATCAAGATAGTGTCACTTCTATTATGGACGATCTTGTTTTCATGCATGATTATATTTTGCTTCCAATCATTACAGCTATTTCAGTTTTTGTTTTATTTTTAATTCTTTATGGTGTTTATAAATTTAGAGCTTCTAAAAATCCAAATCCGTCTAAAACTACTCATAACACCACTCTTGAAATTTTGTGGACGGTAATTCCTTGTTTGATACTTGTAGTTATTGCAGTTCCATCTTTTAAATTACTTTACAAGCAAGATGTAATTCCAAAAGCTGACGTAACTATTAAAGCAATAGGTTATCAATGGTATTGGGGATACGAATATCCAGATCAAAAAATTGCATTTGAAGCAACAATGGTGGAAACGAAAGATTTAAAACCAGGTCAGCCAAGATTATTAGCTACCGATAAGCACGTTGTGGTTCCA
>Ga0255753_1004845_pt1 | contig 13142 bp, 14 predicted proteins | sample 041ome_10_FD_179953 | JGI IMG/M metagenome (GOLD analysis project Ga0255753, IMG submission 179953) | Coastal salt marsh microbial communities from the Groves Creek Marsh, Skidaway Island, Georgia - 041412US metaG (version 2) | ecosystem: Environmental > Aquatic > Marine > Intertidal zone > Salt...
TTTGTCGCCATGGCTCATCCAAACCCGCAGCATGCCGTGGCCTTGGTCGGTGCGAAAGTCTTCTATGGCTTGCAACAAGCGGGTGTGGCCGCGTGCGCGTACCTCGGCGTAGCCGAATTCGCGGGTGCTGCCGCTTTGCACTTCGCCGCCGAGTTGCTGTGCCATGGTTTGCATGCCGTAGCAAATGCCCAGCACCGGTACGCCGAGCTCAAAGACGGCCTCGGGCGCGCGGTCGGTGGCCGCGGCGTATACGCTGGCGTGGCTGCCTGAGAGCACAATGCCTTTAAGCGTGCCGTCGGCGGCTTGCTGGCGCAACCAATCGTTGCTTACGTCGCAGGGGTGTACTTCGCAGTACACATGCGCTTCGCGAATGCGCCGGGCAATGAGTTGCGTGACCTGCGAGCCAAAGTCGAGGATAAGTATTTTGTGGTGAGACATGGCGGGCGGTTGATCAGTCGGCGCGGTAGTTGGGCGCTTCTTTGGTGATTTGGACGTCGTGGGCATGGCTTTCGCGCATGCCTGCGGCGGTGATTTGCACAAACTGCGCGTGTTGCTGCATGTCTTGCAGGGTGGCCGCGCCGCAATAACCCATGGCGGCGCGCAGTCCGCCGGCCAGTTGATACACGATGCCCACCAACGAGCCTTTGTAGGGCACACGGCCTTCAATGCCTTCGGGTACCAGTTTTTCGGCGTTGGGGTTGTTGCTGTTGACCTCTTGAAAGTAGCGGTCGGCGCTGCCTTGCTGCATGGCGCCCACACTGCCCATGCCGCGGTAGCTTTTGTAGCTGCGGCCTTGGTACAGAATGACTTCACCCGGTGCCTCTTCGGTTCCGGCAAACATGCTGCCCAACATCACGCTGCTGGCGCCTGCGGCAATGGCTTTGGCAATGTCGCCGCTGTAGCGTATGCCGCCGTCGGCGATCAATGGAATGTCGGTGCCCGCAAGGGCGGTGGCCACGTTGTCGATGGCGGTGATTTGCGGCACCCCCACCCCGGCCACGATACGTGTGGTGCAAATGCTGCCTGGCCCTATGCCAACCTTGACGGCGTCGGCCCCGGCGTCGGCCAAGGCGCGGGCTGCGTCGCCGGTGGCAATGTTGCCGCCAATCACATCGAGTGCGGGGAATTCGCGCTTCACCCAGCGCACGCGCTGCAGCACGCCTTCGCTGTGGCCGTGTGCGGTGTCAACCACAATCACGTCTACCCCGGCACCAGCCAATGCCGCCACGCGCTCTTCGGTGCCTTCGCCCACGCCCACCGCAGCGCCCACGCGCAGGCGTCCTTGGTCGTCGCGCGCGGCGTAGGGAAAGGTGAGTTGTTTGGTGATGTCTTTTACCGTTACCAGGCCGCGCAGCTCACCCTGTGCGCCCACCACCAGCAGGCGTTCAAGCTTGTGTTGGTGCAGCAGCGCTTTGGCTTGGGCCGAGGTGGTGCCTTCGGGCACCGTAATCAGGCGCTCGTGCGGCGTCATGATGTCGGTAACGGGTGCGTCCATGCGCGTTTCAAAGCGCAGGTCGCGGCCGGTAACAATGCCAATCACGCGCTGCCCATCGACCACAGGAAAGCCCGAAACCCCGAGTTGCTCTGACATGGCCTGCACCTGGCGCACGGTGTGCTGCGGGGTAACCACCACCGGGTCGCGTACCACGCCGCTTTCGTAGCGCTTAACTTTGGCCACTTGCGCCGCTTGGTCGGCGGCGGTCATGTTTTTGTGGATGATGCCCATGCCGCCCTCTTGCGCCATGGCAATGGCCAAGCGGGCTTCGGTAACGGTGTCCATGGCCGCCGACAACAGCGGCAAATTAAGTGAAATACGGCGCGAAAGTCGCGCGTTGAGCTGGGTGTCTTTGGGCAGCACCCGCGAGTGGGCGGGAACCAATAAAACGTCGTCAAAGGTCAGCGCCGACCCAAGTAATTGCATGTTGTTACTCCCAAAAACCCGATTTTACCGGGCTGCTCAGGCCGGCCTTAATAGCCTGGCTTGGCCCCTGGGCGACGGGTGGCAAATAAGCCGGCGCGGCGGCTGCCTTGGGCTTCAAAGCGTTGTCGGCGCGCGGTTTTTGGGTCCACCAGCAAAAGTCGGCACAAACTGAGCTGGTCATGTGGCTGCAGCGGTTGCGCCAGCGCAACCCGCCGCCCGGCGATGCCAACGCTCCAGCCGCTTACTGGGGCAGGGTGCTGCGGGTGTTGGGCTTGCCAAGCGGCCACGGCGTCTGCCACGGTGGCCGCAGCAGGCAGCAACAGGTGGGTAACCACACATTGGCGTGGGCCCACGCTGGCCAGCACCTCTATGTTTATTGGGTTCATTGGCTGGGGTACACGCGCTCGGCGCGCTGCACAAAGGCCTGCACCAAGTTGGCCGCGATTTTGTCAAACACCGGTGTCAGCCAAGCCGCCAATGGCCCGCTGGCCATTTGGTAGCTAAGGCTCAGCGACACTTTGCACGCCCGGCCGTCGTCGAGTGCGTCAAAGCGCCAGTGACCTTCAAGGTGGCTAAAGGGGCCGTCAACCAAAGCAAGCTGCACCCGATGCGGCGCTACGTGGGTGTTGCGTGTGGTGAAGTGCTGGTTAATACCCGCCACGCCCAAGCCCAGTGTGGCGGTTACGCCATCGGCGTGCTGCTCCACAATGCGGGCCTCGCGGCACCACGGCAAAAACTCGGGGTAGCGCGGCACGTCGGTTACCAAGTCGTACATTTGCTTGGGGGTATGCCACAGGAGCACCGATTTTTCTACCGTCTTCATTACAATGCAGTTTTTGTGTTACGGGCCATGCGGGGTCGATTGTAAGTAGCCCACGCGCACCGGTGCGTTGTGACCGCTTGATTCCCCGTACGGTTTGGGCTTTATGTCGCGACGTTCCATACCCACCACCACCGCCGCGCCGCCCAAAAAAAAGGCGGCCAAGCCTATGCCTGCGCGTATTGCCGATAACCGGCGCGCGTCGTACAACTATTTTTTTGAAGAAACCCACGAGGCCGGCGTGGTGCTGCAAGGTTGGGAAGTTAAGGCGCTGCGGCAGGGCAAAGCGCAGATCAGCGAGGGTTATGTGGTGGTGCGTAACGGCGAGCTGTTTCTGATTGGTTGTTTGATTTCGCCGCTGCGCAGCACGTCCACCCACGTAACTGCCGAGGGCGCACGCACACGCAAGCTGCTGATGCATAAAGACGAGATCAAGCGGCTGATGGGCAAGGTGGATCAACGCGGGTTTACCTTGGTGCCGTTGAACTTGCACTGGAAGGGTGGCCGGGTGAAATGCGACGTGGCGCTGGCGCGTGGCAAGGCCGAGTTTGACAAGCGCGCCACCATTAAAGAGCGCGAGGGCAAGCGCGAGGTGGAACGCGCCATGAAGCAGCGCATTTAACCGCCAACCGTCGAGGCACGCCGTGTATTTACCGCGTCAGTTTGCTTACCCCGAGCACGCCGAGGCGGTGGTGCGTGCCCACCCGTTAGCCAGCCTGATTACGCACGACCCCCAAGGGGGCAGCCGTGCCTGCCATGTGCCCATGAGCTTGGCGGTGTCAGACGATGGCAGCTGGACCTTGCACGCGCATGTGGCCAAAAACAATCCGCAGGCCGATGACTTGCACCGCGCCGACGCGGAGGTGCTGGTGCTGTTCGTGGGGCCGCATGCCTATATGTCGCCAGCGGTGTACGACAGTGAGCAGCACGTGCCAACCTGGAGTTACGTGGCGGTGCACTGCCGGGCGCGCGCCCATGTGTTGCAGGGTGAGGTGGCCAAAGACGCGTTACTTAAAACGCTGATTGGTGAACACGAGCCTGCGTACGCGGCGCAGTGGCGCAGTTTGCCCAAAGATTACACCGAGCGCATGCTGGCCGGCGTGGTGGCTTTTGAGCTGCGTGTGCACGATGTGCAGTGCGCGGTGAAGCTGAATCAGCACCGACCACAAGCGCATCGCGCCATGCATCAGCGCTACGCCAACGGTAACGCCAACGAGCGCGCGCTGGCGGCTTGGATGGAGCGTTTGGCGCTGCTTGATGCGCCCCATGCATCTGACCCCACATGAACGGCCAAGGCTGCTCAAACAACGACGCGCACTGGATGGGCGTGGCGTTGCAGCAGGCCCAGTTGGCCGCCGAACGTGGTGAGGTGCCGGTGGGTGCGGTGGTGGTGCGCGACAACCAATTGGTGGCGGCTTCGCACAATGCACCCATTGCCTTGCACGATCCCACCGCGCACGCCGAAATACGCGCGTTGCGCGCCGCTGGGCAGGCACTGAACAACTACCGGCTGAACGACTGCACCCTTTACGTTACGGCGGAGCCCTGCGCCATGTGCGCCGGGGCAAGCTGGCACGCGCGCGTAGGGCGCGTGGTGTACGGTGCGGCGGAGCCGCGCACCGGGGCGTTGGCCTCGGTGGCGCAACTGTTTAACAACAGCCTTAAGGCCGGCGCGCCCGAGGTGGTGGCCGGCGTACGTGCCGAAGAAGCCGCCGCTTTGCTTCAGCATTTTTTTGCACAGCGGCGGCGGCCCGCGCCGTGGCCGTTGCGTGACGACGCGCTGCGATCGCCCGAGTTTGACCTGCCCGGCTGGCCAGGCGAAGGGGTGGAATCGTGCCACGTAGCCGATTTGCCGGCACTGGGTGGGTTACGGCTGCACTACCTAGACGCTGGCCCGCGCGACGCCGCCACCACCTGGGTGTTGTTGCACGGTAACCCAACCTACAGCTATGTGTGGCGGCACTGGATCAAGCCGCTGGTGGCCAGCGGCAGCCGGGTTTTGGCGCCTGACTTGATTGGCTTTGGGCTGAGCGACAAGCCCAAGCACCCAACCTGGCACAGCTGGGCCGCACACCACGCCGTGTTGCAGCAGTGGTTGGCGCACGTGGGTGTGGAGCGGGTGCGCTTGGTGGTGCAGGATTGGGGTGGTTTATTGGGCCTGACGCTGCCTGCCAAGGCGGCGTGGACGTGTGAGGGGTTGGTGGTGTTAAACACCATGCTTCCGCAGCCCAACCAGCCGCTGCCCGAAGGGTTTGTGCAGTGGCGCACGTTTTGTGAGCGGCAGCCGGGGTTTGACGTGGCGGCGTTGCTGCGCCGGGCGTGTCCACACTTAACGCAAGCCGAGTGTTTGGCCTACGCCGCACCGTTTGCGCACACGGGTTTGCGCGCGGCGCTGCGGGCTTTTCCGGCCATGGTCCCCGATGGCCCCGAGCACGCCGGGGCACCGTGGGTGCAAGAGGCGCGGCGTTGGTGGGCTGCCAACCCAAGCATGCCGGTGCGCATGGTGGTGGGCGGCGCCGACCCGGTGTGTGGCACCGAGGTGATGCAGGCGCTGCACCGTGCCTGCTGGCCGCAAGCCAGTGTGCAGCACTGGCCAGACGCTGGGCATTTTGTGCAAGAGTGGGTGCACCCCGCCCTGGGTGACCCCAGTGCGCTGGTGCAACAGGCGTTGGGGCCGCTTATGTCACACTCGGCGCCATGACAAAGGTTTATGTTTGCTCGCCAAGCAGCGCGGTGCGCCGGGCGGCCGAGGTGCACCGTGGCGTGCGGCGGCTGCAAGCCATGGGCTTAACGGTGGAACTTGATGCCAGCGCATTGGCCCGCGACAGCCGCTTTGCCGGCAGCGACACGCAGCGGCTTGAGGCACTGCAGCGTGCCGCCACCAGTGGCGCCGATGTGGTGCTTACCACCCGCGGCGGCTACGGCTTGTCGCGCTTGCTGCCGCGTTTGCCGTATGCCGCCATGGCGCGTTCGATTGCGCGCGGCACCCAGTGGGTGGGGTTCAGCGACTTTACGGCTTTGCAACTGGCGTTGTTGGCCAAGCGCGGTGCGGTGACATGGCAAGGCCCGGCACTGATCGAAGATTTTGGCCAAACCGAAGCACCACACGCGCTCACCCTAGCGTGCTGGGGTGATGCACTGACCGGTGTGGGCGAGGGTGTGGGTTGGCGCGTGCCCGCGGCGCAAGCGGCCAACCGCAGCTGGCAGCCGTTGACGCTTTGGGGTGGCAACTTAAGCATGGTGGCGTCGTTGGTCGGCACCCCGTATTTGCCAAACGTGGCGCGCGGCGCGTTGTTTTTAGAGGACGTGGGCGAAGCGCCTTATCGGGTGGAGCGCATGCTGTCGCAGCTGGCGCATGCGGGGGTGCTGCAAAAACAAAAGCTGATCTTATTGGGCGCGTTTAATCGGTTCACCCCCAGTCGGCAAGACGCTGGCTTTGGTTTAACCCAGGTATGGCAGTGGTTACAAGCCAATTGCAGCGCCACGGTGCTCACGGGCTTACCGTTTGGGCACGGTCGGCCCAAGGTCATGCTGCCGGTTGGTGCCAGTGTGCAAGTGCGCCAAGAGGGGCGCGAGGTGCTGCTGCACTGGGGCGAGGTATCGCGCGCCTAAGGCTGCGCCACGCGTGGGCTGGCGCTGGCCAACCAAAGCGCCTTAAGTTGCAAATACACCGCGGTGTCCAGCGGCAGCATGTTGCGCGCTTGCAGCGCTTGTTGCAACGCAATTAATGGCGCGTCGGCGGTGGCGCCAACCCGGTTGCGATACACCATTTGCAGTCGCGTGCGCGTGTGCGCGTTGTCGTCGCCGGCCATGGGTTCCACCGCATCAATGGTGACAAAGTCCACCTCTGAAATATGCACCACAAAGTGCGGCGCCGCGTCTGAGCCCGGGTAATTGCTGCGCAGCACGTAGCGCGCGCGGTGCTCGGCGCGCACCCCGTGCCACGGCGCATCGTGGGTTAACCGCTCAAGTACCCAGTTGCGGTCCATGCTGCGCACCAGTGCTTGGTGTTGTTCGCGGGTGATGGTTGTGTAGCTGGTTTGGCTGAGCAAATCAATGGGCTCGTCCACGGCAAAGGCGCGGTTCACCCGCATGTGCGCCTCAACCTTGGGGCCTTGGGTGTGCACCACCACGCCCCAGTCGTTTTTTAGTCGCTGCTCGGGTTCAAATTTAAGACGCTCGTGGCTATGCCATGCGCGCCAGCTGTTAAGCGCGCCCAGTGCGGCAAAGGCCAGGCTTACCAGCAGCACGCCACCGCTGGCGTTTTGCATATCGGGCTCGAGTGCCGCACGCCAGCCCGGCACAAGCCACGCCACGCCAGCCACGACAGCCAGCGCAAGCATGAGCCAGCCGATGCGCTTGGCGCGTCGCTGCGCCCGGTGGTGAATCACGAATTGCCGAAAGGCGCTTTGCAGCGACGTTTTGGCGGACTCCGGAAAAACAACCTTGTGCTGCATGGTGGGCGGGTTGAGCCGTTGCTTAGGCTGGTTCGCTGTGGCGCAGGCGTCTTTGCCATAGGTTGTTGGCCATCAAGGCCAACATCACCACGGCCGCGCCCCACACCTCGGCGGCATGCAGTGGCACACCTTCTAGGGCGCGTATGCCAAAGGTGATCACCGGCATTAAGTTAAGCACCAACATGGCGTTGAGTGTGCCAATGCGAGCGGCGCCCGCGTTCCATAAAAACATGGCCGCCACCACGCCACCCAAGGCCAAAAAGGAAAGGCGCAAAGCGGTTTCGGGCCAAACCTGCGGCTGCGGCAGAAGCGTGTGCCCAAGGGCTTGCGCCAGCAGCCAAAAAACCGCCAGTGAAGGCAACGCCGTGATGCACGTAACCGCCGTGATTTGCAGCGCGCTCCAAGGCCGTAGCTTGATGCTGGTCAGGGTGTAAAACACCCACGAAGAGGCGCCCAACAAAATAAGCAAACTGCCCAGCAGCTCTTGCCCGGCTTGTTGGCTGGGCTGAAGCAGCAACTCGCCACCTCGGGTGACCGCCCACGCCACACCGCCAAAAGCAGCGACCATGCACAACAAGGTAAAGCGCGGCGGACGGCGGCGGTACAGCGCCCATTCGGCAATGGCCGTCATGGTGGGCTGCAGCGCAATGAGCAGCACGGCAATTTCAGGCCGTGTGTATTGCAGCCCCCAGTAAACCAACGAACCCGAGCCGGCCATGCCTAAGCCACCGGCCCACCACACCATGGGCGCGCGCAGGCCCTGCACAATCGGCCGCCAACCCGCTTGCTGCCAAAGCAGCACAACAAAAACCGCTGAGGCAACGGTGTAGCGCACCAAATTAAGCGTGGCCGAGTCGATGTGCTGCATGGCACCGGCGGCAATGGGCAATTGCGCGCCCCAAGCCAACACAGCAGCCAGCGTGATCCAAAGGCCTTGGGTGGCAGGGTGCATAGTGCTTGCACTGTAGCAGGACGGGGCGCGTTGCGTGCGCGACCCACGCGGCCTTACTTTGCCGTACCCTAGGCGCTACGCGTTGGCGGCACACGCCACGCAGCAACGACTTAATTGAGGAGTAAAGACATGCGGGTGTTGATGGCCATGATGATGCACGAGACCAATACCTTTTCGCCGGTGCCCACCGATTTGCAACGCTTTGCCCTTACCCAAGGCGGCACGCCACCGGTGGGACAAGAGGCGGTGCAGGCCTTTCGTGGCACGGGTATGGCGCTGGCAGCCTACATCGATGAGGTGGAGCAACTGGGCTGGGCCTACGACGTGGCCCTGGCGGCGCACGCAGCGCCAAGTGGCGTGGTGCAAACCGGGGCCTTTGAAACCATGTGCCAAACCATTGTGCAGGCGGTGGCCAGTCAGCCCTACGATGCGGTGCTGCTGGACTTGCACGGCGCCATGGTCACCGCCGAGCATGACGACGGTGAAGGCGAGTTGTTGCGCCGCATAAGGGCCGTGGCGCCGCAGGTACCGGTGGCGGTGGCCTATGACATGCACGCCAACATTTACGCCGACATGGTGGAGCTGGCGCAAGCCGTGGCCGGGTATCAAACCTACCCGCACGTGGACGCCTACCAAACCGGTCAACGCGCGGCGCGCGCGGTACTGGGCATGGTGCAAGGCAAAACCAAGCCCACCAGTGCGTGGGGCCGGGTGCCCATGATTCCGCACGTGATGCGCCAAAGCAGCGAAGATGAACCCAACCGTAGCTTGCAAGCCCGAGCCCGTGCCATGGAGCAACAAGGGGCGTTGTGTGCCAGCGTGTTTACCGGCTTTCCTCATGCCGACATTGAGGGCGCGGGTTTGAGCGTGGTGGTGGTGACGGACAACGACCCCGCGCTGGCCGCGCAATGGCGCGACGAGCTGCTGGCCATGGCGTGGGCCCAGCGCGCCGCGTTTGTGTATGAAATTGAACCACTGGCGCAAGCGGTGGCGCGGGCGGCCAGTCTGAAGCCCCCGGGCCCTGGCCCGATTGTGTTGTTGGACCATTACGACAACACCGCCTCGGGCGGCACCATGGACGCAACCCGTGTGCTGGCAGAAATCATGGCCCAGGGTTTGCAGGACGTGGCCGCGTTTGCCATTTACGACCCGCAGGCGGTGGCGCAATGCATGCAAGCCGGGGTGGGTGCTCAGGTGAAGCTTTCGGTGGGCGGCAAACTGGCCATGACACAGGTGCCGCACGCGCACCCGGCGTTGCCGCTTGAGGGCGTGGTTAAGACGTTATCGTTTGGGCGCTATCGTGCCAAAGGCCCCATGTCTAAGGGCGCCCGGCAAGACATGGGGCACGCCGCGGTGGTTGACACCGGGGCCGTGGAGGTGGTGCTGATTTCGCGGCACGTTGAGCCTTTTGATGTCAACGCCTTGCTCTCGGTGGGCATTGATCCGATGCAAAAACGGTTTGTCATGCTCAAAAGCCGCGTGCACTGGCGCGCAGGGTTGGGGCAACTTGCCGCCGCCACCGTGGATTGCGCCGGCAATGGGGTGTGCACGTCGGACTACAGCGACCTTACGTTTCATCGCTTGCGCCGCCCGATTTACCCGCTTGACCCGCTGACCGAGTGGCAGCCCTAAGGCAAGGTTGAGCGCAACTGGGCCGCGTGGCGCGCAATGCGATAGCCAAAGGTGAGCGCGGGCCCCAGCGTGGTACCCGGCCCTGGGTAGGTGCCTTGCATAACAGACGCCATGTCACCACCCACGGCATACATGCCGCCGATTGCGGCGCCTTGGTCGTTGAGTACCTGGCCGTTGGCGTTGGTGGTTGCGCCGGCGCTGGTGCCGATGTCTGCCGGCCACACGCGCAGCGCCACAAAGGGGCCTTGCTCAATCGGCGCCAAACACGGGTTTGGCCCGGGGTGGGCGGGGTCGCCGTTGAAGCGATTGAGCTCGCTGCTGCCTTTGCCATGGGTGGTGTCCAGGCCGCGTTTGGCATCGGTGTTGTAAAGCGCCACGGTGGCTTGCAGTGCCGCCGCATCAATGCCTGCGGCGCGCGCGAGTTCATGAAGGGTGGGCTGCAGCCACAGATAGCCAGCGTCCACCCAAGGTTGCAACCGCCTGGTGCCAGGATGGATGGCGCCCAAACCGTAGCGCGTGACAAACCGACTTTCAACAATCAAAAAAGCCGGAATCGACGCCTCACCATTGGCTTGCCGGCGGTACATGCCTTGCACGAAGTCGTGGTAGGAGTCGGCCTCGTTGACAAAGCGCTGGCCAGCGGCGTTTACCGCGATCAAGCCGGGCTTGGCGCGGTCAAGAGACAGGTGCGGGTACCAGCCTTGGCTGCCATTGGCGCGGCGCACTGCGGACACCGGTGTCCAAAAAGCGCCCGGGGCCTGCTCGGCCACATTGACTGCCGCCCCCACAGCAACCATGGCGTCTAAGCCGTCGCCGGTGTTGCCCTCTGCGGCGAGCGATTGGCTTGCCACAGGGGAGGGTAGGGCTTGGGCACGCCAAGCCGCGTGGTGCCCAATACCGCCGGTGGCCAACACCACACCAAGGCGGGCGTTGATGCGGTGCAAAGTTTGCCCTTGTTTTAAGGTTGCTCCAGTTACGTGCCCCGATTCAATATGCAAAGCGTTGAGTGCGCTTTGCCAATGCACCGTAACCCCGCGCTGCAGCAGGCTGTGGTACAGCCTGGCCACCAGCGCGTTGCCCATAACCAGCCGGGTGCCCCGCCGGTGGCGCAAGCGATCGCTGAGGTAGCGCAAAAACAAACGGCTGGCGTGCGCAAATGCTGGCCACGATTGAAAACGCCGCACCAACGGTTCAATGTCGGCCTTGCCTACCATCATGCCGCCCAGCACCATGAACTCGTCAATCGGCGGCCGTACGTGTGCGAACGCGCGCCCCAACAATCGACCATCAAAAGGCTGTGGAATGATGGCGCGCCCGCTAACGGCTGCCCCAGGCAGGGTTAGGTAGTCTGGGTGACGACCACATGGCATGAATTGCACCGCGGTATGGGTTTGAAAAAACTCCACGGCCTCGTTGGCGGTTTGCAAAAAAGCCTCGCGCACGCCGCCTGGATCATGACTGCCAATGAGGTGCTGCAAATAGGTGCGGGCGTCGTTAACGGTATCGGCATAACCGGCCTCTTGGCTAAGCCGGTTACCCGGAATCCAAAGGGTGCCGGCCGAGGTTGCCGCGGTTCCACCCACCGCCGACGTTTTTTCGCACAGCGTAACCTGCAAGCCCATGACACTGGCCGCCAGTGCCGTGGCCATGCCACCGGCACCGCCGCCAATAATGAGCAAATCGGTATCTGGGGGCAAACTGGGCTGGGTCATGCCTGCAAGCGTAGCGAGCGCGCGGCCACTTGGGTGAAACCCGGGTGACAAGGACGGCTGTGGGGTTAAAGGGGCTGCCGGCGCCATGATGGCGTACCATTCGCCCACGCCATGCCCTCTGTTGTGATTACCCGAGAAAGTATTTTGCGCGGCGACCTGCACGCCTCGGTGCGGGCGCTGCTGGGCCCCGATGTGCCCTTAATGGACGATGCGCAGCGCGAGGCAGAAATCGACGCCATGTTGCAGCAGCTTGTGCCGGGTGAACGGTTGTGGGTGTTTGGCTTTGGGTCGCTTATTTGGAACCCCGCTTTTTATTTTGATGAGCGTTGTCCCGGGCAGGTATTTGGCTACCACCGTGCTTTTTGTTTGTGGGCACGCAGCGGGCGAGGCAGCCCGCAGCGCCCGGGTTTGATGCTGTCGCTCAAGCGGGGCGGGTCGTGTCATGGGGTGTTGTATCAATTGCCCCAAGGTGGCGAGCGACAAGAAATGGACGTGCTGTGGCGGCGCGAAATGCTGACCATGGCCTACAAGCCGGTGCTGACGCGCGCGCGCTGTGGCCACGGTTGGGTACGCGTGCTTACCTTTACGGCCAACCGATCGCACGAGCGTTACGTGCCTGATTTGGGCGCCGAACAAGAGGCGATGTTGTTGGCCAGCGGCGAGGGGCCGCTGGGGCGGGCGTCGGATTATTTGTTTGACACCCACCGCCACTTGTTGCAGCTGGGTATCACCGATCAGCGGTTGCAGCGGCTTTGCGGTCGGGTTGACGCGTTAATGAAAGCGCAGTCGTGATAGGGGCATGGCGCAGGGCGCTACCATTCGCCCTTTTGAAGGAGATGCTATGAGCCTGCTGCAGTTTATTTTGGACATGGTGTGGATTCCGCCCAAGCGCACCAGCCACCCGATTGAGGCCATTATTCGTGTGCGTGACGAGCGCTTGGCGCGCACCGCCGAGGCTTTAAAGCAACCGTATTAATCGGTGCCACGCCGCAGCGCGTTGTTCATGTTTTGCTGCAGCAGCAGCGCCTCAAGAATATGAACCAGCAGCGGCGAAGCGTTGCGCAGCATCGCCGCGGCGTCTTCGGCGGCGATTTTGGCGCAGGTGGTTTGGCCTTTTGCCCGGGCACCCGCACCCCGAATGCCACCGCGCAGAAAAGCCTGTTCGCCAAAAGACTGCCCTACCGGGACTTGGGCAAACGCCTGACCATCGGCTCCCACCAATTCAACGCAGCCGTCCATTAGTATGTACAAATTACCGGCGTTGGCGCCAGCCTCAAAGATGTGCTCGCCGTCTTCGTACACCACTTTGTAAAAATCAGCCATCTTTTGGTAACCCCAGTGTACGGCCCGTGATGGTCGAAAAAATGCCCTTCATCGTCGGTTGCAGGTTAGCAAAGGCTGCATCGGCTTGAAACAGCGGGATGCTCATGGCCCGAGAGTTTTTTGTTGCAACTACAGTAAAACGCATAGGACGCCTGGCCATGCCCTCTGCGACGCCGATGACGGCGCCCGGCCCGAGTCGATAAGCGGTCTGACCCGATACATACATCGCTGCGCCGTCGATTAAGAAATAACCGGTCGAGACGTCGTCGCCCTCAGACAGTATTCTTTGACCCTCGGATAAGTTCACTGCACTGAATACGCGGCA
>Ga0255753_1004847_pt1 | contig 13141 bp, 15 predicted proteins | sample 041ome_10_FD_179953 | JGI IMG/M metagenome (GOLD analysis project Ga0255753, IMG submission 179953) | Coastal salt marsh microbial communities from the Groves Creek Marsh, Skidaway Island, Georgia - 041412US metaG (version 2) | ecosystem: Environmental > Aquatic > Marine > Intertidal zone > Salt...
AAGTTGGCTAACATGTTTATTAAACTATGTGAGCGTTATGCTACTAGATCAAACTGGCGTGGTTATACCTACAATGAAGAAATGCGTGGACAGGCGCTACTTCAGCTATCACAAATTGGTCTACAGTTTGATGAGTCAAAATCAGACAATCCATTTGCTTATTACACTGCGGCCATTACCAATTCATTTACTCGTGTGCTTAACATTGAAAAGAAAAACCAAAGTATTCGTGATGATATCTTAGAAATGAACGGATTGAATCCAAGTTGGACTAGACAAAACGCAGGGATAGATGTTAAACTAGAGGAAAGAGCTAAAAAAGAAGCAGAAAAAGAAAATCAATCAAAATAACTACTAAGGAAGGTTATGGCGAATCTATTTAAAAAGGCGGCTGTCCTTACAGACATACACTTTGGATTAAAATCCAATTCAACAACACACAACGAAGACTGTTTAAATTTTGTAAAATGGTTTATTGAAAAAGCCAAAGCGGAAGGTTGTGAAACCTGTATCATGATGGGTGACTGGCACAACAACCGTGCCGCTATCAATATCGTTACACTCAACTATAGCCTGACAGCACTAGAACTACTGGGCGATGCTTTTGATCGTGTGTTCTTCATTCCAGGCAATCACGACTTATACTACAGAGACAAACGTGACATACAGTCAGCGGCCTGGGCTAAACATATCAAGAACGTACACATCATGAATGACTTTTATTCTGAAGGTGATGTACAGTTTATACCTTGGCTGGTAGGAGATGAGGCAAAGAAAGTTAAAAAGATGGAAGGCAAGTATGCCTTTGGACATCTAGAACTACCTCACTTCTTTATGAATGCTATGGTACAGATGCCAGACACAGGCGAGATACAGCGTGAAGACTTCCGTGGCCTAGAACATGTGTATACGGGACACTTCCATAAGCGACAAAGCCATAACAACATTATCTATACCGGTAACTGTTTTCCGCACAACTATGCTGACGCAGGTGATGATGACAGAGGCATGACCATTGTCGAATGGGGCAAAGATCCTATGTTTTATTCATGGCCCAACCAGCCTAGATATCGTGTCTATAACTTAGATGAGATGTTAGACGATCCAGACAGTCTATTAAAAGAAAAGATGCACATTCGTGTTAACTTAAACATTGACATCAGTTATGAAGAAGCAAGTTTTATTCGTGAAACATTTGTTGGCAAATACGGACTAAGAGAACTTACACTGATACCTGTCAAAAAAGATATAGAATACGCAGAGGCACAGCCTGGAGAGCTCAAATTTGAAAGCGTTGACACCATCGTAACGAATCAACTGACCAGCATTGAGTCAGATCATTATGACCCTAAATTACTATTAGAGATCTACAGAGACCTATAATGAAATTAATGCCCACACATGATTTAACTTGGATGCTTTCACCATGGTTACGGAATGCCGTCGAGTCTCGATATAATGTTATCACAACCGGATGGCTAGCATTGGATTGGGTGGACAATCTAAACGGACTTGAAGAAAGGATCCGATCCAGCAAAAAGGACCAATACGACATCACTGATAGATACATCATAATGCACGAAGAACCAGACTATTACATGCCAGGCGGTTCCTGTGGCCTATGGATGAATCGATTACTAAACATTTTCATCTCGCACGATATTCCATTATGGACTTTGATCTTGATAGTCGACTCGCCTGACCAAGCAGATAAGGAAATAGAGATGATAGTTCCTAAGAAATTGCTTGAGACCAACCAACCTACGGTATTGTCAAAATGGTCAACTATTCATTATGCGAAAGAAACGGAACCCGCTGATGTTGATATAGATGTTGATGCCATACGCAAGCCAATGATGGTTATGATGGGTAGGTCTAGACAGTCAAGGGCTATATTGTATCAGCACATCAATGACAAAGGCCTATTTAACAGCATAGCAGTATCTTACGCAGGCAAGGACAAGGAGGGCATATTCGTTGATCCCAATAATCCTACCTAATCCTCCTATGTGTACTCGAGACGACTGGAACAAGGACGGCAGATTTCCAGTGGGAGAGCATGAACCATATCGAGATCCACTATTTGAAAACATTCCTTTTGGTAGAGACGCCCAGGAAGCCGCATTCAGTCCCTACAACGCATTCTTCGATCCGGAATACAAGAAGTTTGCCATTGACATTGTTACTGAATCGACATTTGACTTTCCCTATCCTTATTTTACAGAAAAGACATTGAGACCATTGGCCAGCAAGAGAATGTTCATTATGATTGGACCATGTGGCCTTTTGGCACGTCTTAGAAAGCAAGGATTTAGGACATTTGATCCCTTCATTAATGAGTCTTATGATTTGATAAAGGACCCGGGAGACAGGATGTCTGCGGTGTTGGAGGAAATTGATCGCCTTTGTTCAATCTCTCTAGACGATGTTAAGGAAAAGATGTTAGAATATAAAGACATATTAAATTACAATCAAAAACATGTTCAGATATTTAAGACACAGCAACAGGAAAAGGATAAGATTTGTTTAGGATAAAAACTCTTACAGTTAAAAACTTTATGAGTGTGGGCAATGCCACACAGGCAGTTAACTTTGATCGTAGAGACCTAACACTGGTGCTGGGCGTAAACGTTGATCTAGGTGGTGATGACTCAGGTGCTCGTAACGGAACTGGCAAGACTACCATACTAAACGCACTCAGTTATGCTTTGTACGGACAGGCACTGACCAACATCAAACGTGATAACTTGATTAACAAAACTAACGCAAAAGGTATGTTGGTCAGTCTAGACTTTGAACACAACGGACAAACATATAAAATAGAACGTGGTCGCAAGAAAAACGTCATGCGTTTCTTTGTAGGAGAAGACGAGCAAGAAATCACAGACATGGCACAGGGGGACAGTCGAGAAACACAAAAGGCCATTGAACACATGCTGGGTATGAGTCATGAAATGTTCAAACATTTAGTTGCCTTAAACACTTATACAGAACCATTCCTTAATCTAAGAGCCAACGATCAAAAAGATATCATTGAGCAGTTACTTGGTATTACCATGCTTTCAGAAAAAGCAGACGCACTAAAAGAACGGTTAAAAGAAACCAGAGATGCGATTAAAGAAGAGGAATATAGGATACAGGCACAACAGGAAGCCAACGAGAAGATCAAAGATCAGATAGAGAGTTTGAAACGTAGGCAGTCCATGTGGGAATCCAAACATGCGGAAGACATTGAGAAATTAGAGGTAGCATTAGCCGATCTAGGCAAGTTGGATATTGATGTTGAATTAGAGGCACACAAAGAACTTAAATTGTGGCTAGAACAAAGTCAACAAGTGGAACAAGTTCAGACAGCAATTAAACAGGCAGAGAAAGATTACCAGCGTGAAGAAATTGCTGTCCAAAAACTACAGGCAGATATTGACTTATTACAAGAACATAAATGCCATGCTTGCGGTCAGGAAGTTCATGATGATAAACATGATAAGTTATTGAAGCAAAAACAAAACAGTATAGATGACGCTAAACAGCAATATGAAAAACATTTTAACACACACAAGGAACTGTGTGAAGCAGAGAATGATTTAGGAGAGCTAGGCAAGCGACCAGAAACTTATTACCCTAACGCCGAAGATGCCTATGAACATAAGAACAGTCTAGGTAAGTTACAGTCGCAACTAGAACAACGCAGAGAGGAATCAGATCCTTATAAAGAACAGATAGAGGAAATGGAAAATACTGCGGGTGCCGACATTGATTATAACAGTATGAACACGCTAGAGAAATTGCGTGAGCATCAGGAGTTCCTACAGAAATTATTGACCAATAAGGATTCGTTCATACGTAAGCGGATCATTGATCAAAACTTGAGTTATCTTAATTCACGGTTGAGTTATTATCTGGACAAGATCGGACTGCCACACACAGTCACCTTCCTTAGCGATCTGTCAGTTGAGATAACTGAACTTGGCCGTGAGTTAGATTTTGACAACCTGTCCAGGGGTGAGCGTAATAGGCTAATCCTTTCACTGTCATGGGCATTCCGTGATGTCTATGAGAGCTTGTATGACCCAATAAATTTATTATTCATCGATGAGTTGATTGACTCTGGTATGGATGCTAGTGGTGTTGAGTCAGCATTGGCCATACTCAAGAAGATGTCTAGAGAGCATAAGAAGTCAATATGGTTAGTATCACACAAGGACGAGTTAGCAGGACGTGTTAACAACATAATGACAGTGACCAAGGAGAATGGGTTTACTACCTATGGAACAGATGTCGACTCAATTTAGGTATGACAATATTGATGAGTATCAGTTAGAGATTACCACACACTGTAATGCTTCATGCCCACAATGCCCCCGTAATGAGTTAGGTGGTAAAATCAATCCGTATATGGATCTCATTCACTTAGAACGTGATGTCATTGATCAAGCATTTACTCCGGAATTGTGTAGCAGGTTAAGACAGGTATTCTTCTGTGGCAGTTATGGAGATCCTATAATACATCCAGAGTTCCTAGACATATTAAAAGACTTTCGTAGAAAGAATCCAACACTATGGTTGTATGTACACACCAATGGTGGCGCACATAACACAGCATACTGGCATGAGATGGCTGAGATAATGAATGGCTATGGACAAGTAGACTTTGGCCTAGATGGATTGAGAGATACTCTACACCTATATCGTAAACATGTGGACTATGACAAAGTTATAGAGAATGCCCAGGCATTTATTGACGCAGGCGGCCGTGCTATGTGGCAAATGATCGTGTTCAAACATAATGAACATCAAGTAGCAGAAGCAGAAAAGATATCAAAAGATATGGGATTTTTCAAATTTCTAGCTCGTAAGACTGGTCGTTTCTTCCATCATGGAGAGGAAAGTGAGTTAGCTCGTTGGCCTGTCCAAAACATGAAAGGTGATATAGAATACTATTTAGAACCACCAGAGAGTGAGGAGTGGCGCAATCAAAGTGTCATTAGATTACCCCAACTTAAGAAGCAGTATAACGACCTACAGCAATACTTTAAGACCACGGACATACATTGTGATAGCCTACACGGTAAAAAAGTTGCTATGAACGCACAAGGCGTGTTATTGCCCTGTAACTTTTTCAATCATAACCTCTATGATGCCCGTTTTAGAGATGGGACACTGCCTGGTGCTAACAAGGGACACACAGTAGATGGAAAGAATCAAGTAAGAACATTTTTAGAACAGTATGGACTTGACAACTTGGACATACACAATTATAGTATAGAGGATATATTTGCGAATCCTTTCTGGTCAGACTTGGTCACAAGTTGGACTGAGGGCGAAAGAATTTTTGAATGTGCCATGACATGTGGTAAACAATTTACAAAGGTATGGGATCAGACCAAATGAAGATATTAGTAACAGGTGGCAATAGAGGCTTAGGATTAGACATTGTTAATAAAATGTCTGCTGATGGTATAAGTAGGCAGTCGGGCTTTGACATTACCAAGGACATCCAGGCAATAGCAGAGAAAAGTTTAGAGTATGATGTCTTTATCAACAACGCATTTGATGGTCCCCCACAAGAAGACTGGGCTAACTTTGGCCAAGTCAACTTACTGCTAGAAGTATACAAGCAGTGGAAGGAACACAACAAAACAGGTTGGATATTTAACATAGGCAGTGTTGCTGAAAAACACACAGTGGCACCTGATCCAAGTTGGGAAACTTATAGAGTTAGCAAGGCCGCTCTAAAGCAGGCCAGTCAACAGTGTACCTGGGCCTTTAAGGAAAATAAGGTCAAGTTTAAGACAACACTAATTACACCTGACAGACTAGATACTCCATTGTCAAAAAGCAGAGATAACTGGACTGGAAATGGAATCCATACCGGAGATATTATTGATTTTATTAGATATTCTCTTAATATCAATCCAAACAGCGTAATTGATGAAATAGTGATGTACTGTAATTTTAACTATGAAAGTTAATGATAGAAAATATCAGCTAGGTTGGTTTGAGGATGGATCTGTTATAAGACAAGATCAGGACCTATTAGACTACATCCAAACGAACGGCTTTAAGTCAGTTAAGATCAAAGGAGATATTTTCCTCAAAGAACAGATTGGAGATGGTCAGTTACCTTTTGACCTTTGTGTATACATGGTTACTCAGCCATTTAGGTTTGATGAATTGATCAATGATATAAATCAGATCATGCGTGATGAGATGGATCAGAGAGGCATCATGTATCTTGCGATAAACAAGTATCTAGCAACCGCAGACAACTATGACAATGATCTATCTGATGACTATACAGACGCCATACTAGAGTATGTGTCTGAGAATGTTAACGCAGAAATAATAGAATATCACAGACATTTAAAGGACGACGGTACTGGTTTTAACTGGGTACACCCATTAACTATTTTTTACCTTAGAAAAAATGATAATTAGCTCATACAAAAATGCTATTCAATCACCAACTGTGCTGTCACAGAGAGCTCATAGCATGGTCTATCCCGTTAGTGACGAGCTGTGGGAGCTGATACAAAAAGATGTTAGCAAAGATTGTCTAATGTTGTTCAGTGGCAGTTGGAGATATGAACTGGATATAAAGTATATCGAACATCAGATGTTTGAAGAGGCAGATCTAAAATTTCATACTAATACTATTTTTGTTGATCCAAATAGTGACATTTTTAAATATGCCATTAGACAGATCAAACCAAAAACTTTGGCAATAATACAGAGCGGACTTTTCTTTAGATACAGAAACATAGAAGACATAATGTTAGATTTGCGAGAATTTAAGGAACTGATAGGGGGAGGAAAGGTCTTAGCCACTGTTCCCCAGGAGAGAATTGATTTCAATAGGCTAAAGATGTCGCTGGAGCAAATGTCTGAAAACATTGGCGCTATCCTATTAGGAAATGATCTGGTAATTGAATTATGAGCTTGACAATATTAAGATGGAAAGGCGGATTTGCTGGAGACATGACTTTAAGGATGATACTAGATTCAAACATAGACTCCAAAAGCAACGTTGGTGTTATGGATATGAACGAGTCTGCTGGCATGGAATTAACGGCGCCTACTACAGGAACTGAGCTAGATAGTTTACTAAAACAGCCTGAAGGAGATCCAAACACTGACGTAGTAGCACTTCGGACGGAAGTTGACAGGCTACGACAGAGTAGCGATCAATGGTTTCTCAAGAGTCATTACTATGGTGCTCCAGAGTTTAACTCTGATACTGTTGATATCATCGCAGATAAAATGAGCTTGCCTTTTATAGTTAAGAGCAACATATTGAAATGCCCTCCTCCTCGTATTGACGAAAATGTTAATGCTATAATTAAGGATGACACCATTCGAAAAAAGTACTACATGTATTGTCTTGCCGAATACTTTTTGAATAATATTAATATCAGCGACAGAACCATAACTGTATCTACTATAATATCCGGACATGATACTTTGTCCTACGCACTAGAGAAGCAAGGAGTCAACATCAACAAGTCTACTAAATCGTTCTATCAAAAATGGTCTGAACGGAACAAAGAAAACTTTCCTAGTGATAGGTATACAGAGCTTGTTAAAGAGAAAAAATTTGATTATTTGGATCAAACTTTGACATTGTCAGAGAGATACAGCCTGCTGGCGCAGTCGGGTGATAAGTTTAAGATTTTAGCGTGATCAACCTAAAAATTTTCCGGCTCTCTGTATCCGATGATAAATGAATGTGTTAAGTAAAGGAATCAATTTGTCATACGAAAATCCATGGATGTTTAAGGAAAAGGTCTTCGACTCTGAAGATATAGGTGACAATTACGGTTTCGTCTATAAAATCACAAACACTACCAACGGACATGACTACATCGGCAAGAAGTTCTTTTGGCGCAAGGTCACACGTCCACCACTCAAAGGCAAGAAAAATAAAAGAAGATCATTGGCAGAATCTGATTGGAAGGAATACTGGGGCTCCAGTGACCGACTACAGGCAGATATAAAAAAACTAGGCAAAGACAAATTCTCAAGGCAAATAATCCATTTGTGTAAATCCAGAGGCGCAACGAACTACATGGAATGCTACTACCAGATGAAGGAACACGTGCTGTTACGTGACAACAACTACAACGGCATAATCAACATCAGACTGGGCATAGGTTCCGTAAAAGATGTATTACTAGAAGAAGTAGAATAAACAGTCGCTGATGCAGATGTATTCTGTGTCCTATGAGGTGATCGTGTAAAGCACGTGGAACTCCCGAGAGAAGACTCGGGAACGGGACGACAACCAAACAATTAAGTTTAAAAGCTAAATGATGTAGGCTCTGAGAAAAAGCAACCTACGTGCTTAGATAATTTCGCTAACTAGGGATTATCAAGCATCCGCCACATGAATCTAGAGTAGGGAGTACCGGGTGACCGCTTCCGTTCGTAAGAAATCTCTTTTAGTTAGTACGATACCGAACACGGATAATGTGTAGGTTGTAATTTGCCTGCTCTAGGTGAATTACGACTTGAATCAGGATAATACGAGAACAGACTGTTTAGAAAACAAGTTTCGAGCGTAAGCGAAGAAACAGATGTCGCAAGACATCTTTAAAAGGTATAACCAAATTGCTCTATCTCAAACTTACTGCCTTTATTAACAACATCAATGCACTTCTGATCGACATAGTAGTCCTGGTAAGTCTCTGAACGCACACGCCATTCTGTCTTGTGTTTAGGAAACAATTTCCAATCTATCTCTATTTGTAAATGTCTAGCTAGTTCTTCCAATTGATCATGTAAATTCTCATACTTTATCACATAGTCAATCTTAAATTGATCATCTAAACAGAATCTATCTTTCTCATCTGTCATTAGATAATGATTATTCTTGTTGCGTATGAACTTAGTGAACAGATGCTGTATCTGTTTGAAGTTTGCGACTCTAAGCTCTTCTAACCTGTGCTTGTTGAAGTTCCAGAACATGCTGACCATCTTGTCCCAGGGATTGCGTGTGTTGGCTATTAGTTTAAAGCGGTCAAAAGGCCAAGGGCGTTCATGTGCTATTCTGTCTCGTATCTCGTGTAAAGGCATGTGATTATAAAACTTGTCTCCAACCCTAACGCCGTGATATCTTCCTCCTACTATACCGTACTCTGTTACAGACATAATCCTAGAATGCTCACCAATGTCAGTCACATCTGGTGGTAGGCAGTAGCGTTCTAACCATGCTTCGGTACTAGTACCTGCGGTTTTCATGGTTTTAACGTAGATAAACTCTTTGCTGTAACTGGCTAACATACCAATATTTATAGCCATAAAAAAAGGACCATCTTTCCTCATGATCCTTTTTAGTTAGTTTTACTCTAGATTCAGAATGTTACTTCTTGTCCCAGATTGTATATAAAACCCATACTGCGATTAAACCAGCTAAGCCTTCGTTGCCTAGTGATTTAACGATGCCAGTCACAGAACCAATTACATCTGTTCCTGGAAGAAATGGTACTGTGTTACCGCCAAATAAAATTTCTAAAGCGATGAACATTGCCATCAAAGTCACTGCTAAATGAGCGATTTCGTTAGCCCACTTCTTTACGTTTTCTAATACTTTCATTAATATTTCCTCCTAAAAAGAGATCAAGCGTTGCCGCCTGAACTTTACCGCTGTATGCGGTGTATGCTACCTCTAACATCGTTGTAGCATTCGTTTATTTAGAGTCCTGTTCTCCAACAAACAATATAGTTTTTACTTTTGTGTTGTTGGCATAATTATAGACTCTAATGCGTTATTATAGCATTAAATGGTGTTTTTGTCAATCTAAAAGAAGGGCATTTTGCTCTTTTTGGTGGTTTCTAAATTTTCTTTGATTATCTCGTTGATGAGCTCTCGTTCCTGTACTCCAAGATTTGCGGCCTCTTCATAAGTAATGCCTCCCCTCATGTACCACGTCATCTTAAGTAAATCCTGCTTTATGGCCTTAGTGGTTTTCTCCATAGAATCCACTAACTGCTCGATCTGTTCAGGAGTCGAGGTCAGGAGCCTTATTCGAAAAAATTTGATTGATCCAGTGTATACGGAGTATCAAATTCCTTGCCACATTCTTCATTGGTACATTTAATGTGTAAAGGCTTCATGGTTGTAGCATCTCTGATAGCTAGCAGATGATCTCTGATAGCATCGTATACCTTCTTGCTGGCATTGTTGAGGAAGTCTTTGATGTGTTCCTGATCTTCCACAACTGTTTCAGGAGTTTTAATTGCTGTTATACTACTTGCTAAATTTTGATTGCTGAGTTTAGTTATCTCTTCTAGTGCTAACCCTAATGCGTTGAGGCGTTGTTCTTCAGTCATCTCGTTATTGGTGTCACTAGTGACTGACAACAGTCTGTTGTTTTCAAACTGTGCTCTAGCAGTATCATTTATGCTCTTATAGCTCAACGGTTTAAAGTAAATTTCTAACTCGTCCACATTGAGCGATTTATTGTAATCGGGCGATTTGATGCTGTCCACTACTTGTCGTAGATCTAGTGCGTATTCCTGATCTTCCTCACAGTGCGGACACTTGACTGTCATGTCCATCTCATGTCCATAACTTGCAATCCTTATGGACGTTAGCAACAGGTCAATGTCGGTATTAGGTATGGCCCAAGGGTCGATGATGTTTGGTACACAGCTCTTAAATAGTTTGATGTTTGACACACCGTTGAACAAGGCATCTGGTGTACGCATGATGATCTCATCCATCGCAGTCATGGGATATATGGGAATCTCGCCATTTGCTGGCATGTCCAATGTGCCCGGTGGATATCCCTTGCCTCCGGATGGCAACTGTACGTAGATCGCAGGTTGCCTAAAGTATTTCTGTAAAGGGTTATTTTCCGCCATTTTTTAAAACCATAAATAGTTATGTAAGACTAATATTTATATGCGTATATAACCAGGTATTTAATTAATGGCAGATTTCGAAGAAGAACAACGGAAGTATGAGGAGGCCCTTGCGAGTGCAACCAGGGAGTTACAACGCAACGGGTCGGTAACCTCTGAAACCAACGCAAAGCTCAGAGAGACCAATAAGGCCTATGCCGAACTCAAGAAGAATTTGTCAGCCATGGGCAATACGGCAGTCAAGGGACTCAAGGGAGTGGGCAAGACGGCCGCAGATGCCGCCACTATGTTTGCCAGGGGCAATAGAACTTTTGACAGTTTGATACCCATCGTCGATGGACTGGGCGGTACCCTACAAGAAGTGATGAAGGGCCTACCATTTGTGGGCGGTGCGTTGGCGGGAGTGGCCAAGGGCGTGACAGAAGCGTCCAAGATCATGGTCGGCAAGATGGGAGAGATCAATACCGGATTCGATGCCCTAGGTAAGTCAGGTGCCATCGGAGCGGACGGTGCCACTGGGTTAGGTGAGCAATTCACAAGAGCCGGTCTAAGCATACAACAATACACAGAAGTAACATCAAGGAATTCTAGGGCATTGGCCGCAATGGGCGGAACTGCCTATGATGGTGCGGAACGATTTAGCAAGGCAGTGGGCGATCTAACCCAAGGTCCGTTGTCGATGAGCATAAGAACACTGGGGTACAGTGCCGAGGACATCGGTGAAATCACCGGTAACTTCATGACGCAACAGACTAGATTAGGCTTGTCACAGGGCATGACGCAACGCCAACTGGCCGCGGGCACCGCACAATACGTCAGGGAACTTGATACACTAAGCAAACTCACAGGACAGAACGCTAAAGAACTCCAAGACCAATCATTGGCCATCCAGATGGAGACGCAGTTTAGATCCAGACAGGAACAGATGATAGCCGAACAAGGCGAAGCAGGCAGAGAGGCGGCACGCAGGCTCGAGATGTTCTCACAGAGCATGGGCAAATATGATCCGAGCGGACAGATAGGATCACAGATCAGGGAGATCTTCGCAACAGGCGGAGCACCAATCACTGATGGTGCTAAGTCACTGATGACTGCCACCAATGGAGCCATAGGTCCCATCATTGATCAGGTCAAGAACGGCACGCTCAGCATGGACGAGGCATTAGGGCAGGTCAGGGGAGCATTGAACGAGAACAAGACCATATTGACCACCGCGGGTACCATAACGATGGAAGGATCCAACGTGATCAACCAAGGCACGTTGCCTGCGTTGTACAACCTCATGAACGGTACAGAGGCAACGGTAGCGGCCATAGAGGAAACCAGGACCAGACAGGTAGAGGCGACTGATGAGATAACGGCAGGCCTCAAGATGTCCGCCAAGAACATCGAGGCAATGAACATAGAGATGGATAAGTTGTTCTTACAGGCAATGCCTGGTGCGGCAACCGTGACCAAGGGATTCACTGATACCCTGGTACTGGGAATGAAGTCAATGAACGAGTTCCTCCAGGATGTTGACTGGAAACAGCTGGGAACAGACATCAAGGAAGCATTCGGCGGCGCCAAGAAAACCAAAAAAGATGATAAGTGGTTCGACGACGCATTTGATTGGGCCACACTGGGCGGAGGATTGTTAACAGCACTCGGTACTGGCTTATCCTTTACCGGAGTTGGCGCCGCTGTGGGAGTTCCGTTGGCATTAACTGGAGCGTCAATAGCGGCAGGAGCACAGGTGGGCGACTATGCTGTTGAGAAGGCCACAGGGCAGAGAGCCAGTGGTGGCCCAGTGCAGTCTGGACAACCATATGTTGTAGGTGAAAAAGGCCCAGAACTGTTTGTTCCTGGCAGTCAAGGACGGATATTAAAAAATTCAGATTACGAGACTCTTTTTTCGTCATTATCTCAGAAGATTGAAAACATGGCAGGTCCTAACTTAACGGCACAACCAATGACCATACCAACTCCTCGCATTGAATCTGCTGAAAGCACAGACACTACTAGAGAATCAGCACAGGCAACAGAGAATGACAAGAAACTTATGATGCAACAGAACGAAAAACTTGACGAGCTAATATCAGTAGTTAAGAAATCAACAACTATTCAAGGCAAGATGTTGTCAGCCAGTTATTCTTAATTGGTTAAATTTAATTTGACAGACCCATTTTAATCAGTTACTCTATTAGAGTCGATAAATATACGCAGACACTAGGATAAACGGATGGCAACATACAGACGAAATTTTTCATCAAGAACAGACGGATCACTAAGCCCAATT
>Ga0255753_1004859_pt1 | contig 13118 bp, 19 predicted proteins | sample 041ome_10_FD_179953 | JGI IMG/M metagenome (GOLD analysis project Ga0255753, IMG submission 179953) | Coastal salt marsh microbial communities from the Groves Creek Marsh, Skidaway Island, Georgia - 041412US metaG (version 2) | ecosystem: Environmental > Aquatic > Marine > Intertidal zone > Salt...
AGACGCAAAGTTTCAGCGCTGGTTTGAAGAAAATCCTTATATGATACGGTCATTCCCATGACTTCATCAAGCATGGGGCCATCAAGTTGCGCATTTACCATGCCTTCTGCCTGTAACGGACGATTGAAGCTCCTTTGCCTAGCAGCTTTTACTCGCTCTGCCACTGTCACCGTGTTTTCTGAAGCTGAAGGATAGTTAAGAACAGAGATTGGTATCTCCTCTACCTCAATCATCATGTCAAAGCGATCTAGCAATGGCCCAGAAATTTTAGTCATATAATCACGTCCACAACGCGGCGCTTTAGAACAGGCACGCGAAGGATCGCCAAGATACCCACAGCGACAAGGGTTCATCGCCGCAATCAACTGAAACCTAGCCGGATACGTCACATGGTGGTTTGCTCGGCTAACCACAGAGCGTCCAGTTTCAATCGTTTGCCTGAGAGAATCCAATTGATGTGACGGCCATTCTGCCAATTCGTCCAAGAACAACACACCGCCGTGAGCTAAGCTAACCTCCCCGGGTTTAGCCTTGGCCCCGCCACCCACTAATGCGGCAACAGAAGAAGAATGATGCGGATCGCGAAAAGGACGCGAAACGATTAATCCGCCTTTGTCTAAATGACCAGCCATAGAATGTATCATGGTAGCTTCTAGGGATTCTTTCGCTAACATAGGCGGCAGGATACCCGCTAGTCGTGAGGCTAACATGGATTTTCCTGAACCGGGTGGCCCAACCATTAGCAAATTATGGGCGCCAACCGCAGCGATCTGAAGCGCGCGTTTTGCCATCTCTTGACCTTGTAAATCTGCAATATCTGGAAAGTCTGATTTTGTTTCTGCCACTCGCCCTTTGGGATCAGGCAAGACCTGATCTCCACGCAGATGGTTTATTAAAGCTATCAAACTAGGGGCAGCAATGATCTTATATCGCCGCTCCATGCCGCTTCTGCCCCGTTAATATCTGGGCAAATCATTCCTTTTCCATCAGCCGCCGCACTAAGAGCCGCCGCCAATATTCCATTAACCCCGGTAATGCCGCCATCAAGAGACAGTTCACCCATTACAATCATATTATCAACGCTGTCTGAGGGAATAGCCCCCATCGCAATCAAAAGCCCAAGCGCAATAGGCAGATCATAATGTGAGCCTTCTTTCGACAGATCCGCAGGCGCTAAATTGACAGCGATGCGTTTTGGCGGCAAAGATAGACCGAGCGAGGATAACGCCGCCCGAACCCTTTCTTTCGATTCCACAACAGATTTATCAGCAAGACCAACAATCGCAATATTTGGCAGACCGTTAGACAAATGCACCTGAACATGGACAGGAACCGTTTCGAGGCCACGAAAGGCCAAAGTGTGAAGTGATGCCTGCATAAATTTAGGTTTCTTTTTATTTTTCGCGTTACAGTTGAGCCTGACACGAAAATAAAAAGCACGCAAGCTGAAGGCTTCAAGAAATCAAATCAAAACCAGAAAGCTAAATGATTAGCGCCGCGTCAACATTTGGCCAAGAGGGGCGCCGCCAAGCACATGACCATGAAGATGGGGCACTTCCTGTCCACCATGACCACCAACATTGACAATTACTCGATAGCCTTCTTTCGCCACACCAGAGGTTTTGGCGACACGCGCTAATGCTCTGACCCATGCTGCTAATTCGGCATCACTGGCACGATCAGCAAAATCCGTTAAATCTGTATAAGCCCCCTTAGGGATCACTAAATGATGCTGCGGGGCTTGGGGGTTGATATCAGCAAAGCTGAAAGTCTGTTCATCCTGATCCACGGGCTGAGACGGCAAACGACCATCTAGAATGCAGGCAAAAACGTTATCAGGATCATAATTGCTTTGACTCATGGTGTTCTCTCTTTATCAAAATTAAGATGTTGTATTATCCCGACCTGCCTTTTCGGCAATCCCTGATTGCTCTCGGCGGCGTGATAATTCTCCCCATAATTCTTCGAGGGTAATATCCGCCGCCGCTAGCACAACCAACAGATGATAAACCACATCCGCGGATTCTCCCAACAGCGCATCACGATCCCCTGACATTGCGGCAATAATTGCCTCGGTGGTTTCTTCACCAAGTTTTCGTGCAGGCAACTGAGGGGCTTCGAGCAGAAGTCTTGCTGTCCATGAAACTTTCGGATCTTCCCCCTTACGCGAGAGAATAATCTGATAGAGCTCATCAAGAATGGAATTACTCATTGTTGTTCTCCTTCTAGAAGACGCATTTCGATACCATGTGATGCCATAACGCATTTCACGTCGTTTAGTTTTAATAACCCAAAATGAAAAATAGATGCTGCCAACACCGCTGATGCGTGTCCTTCGCGTACGGCATCCACCATATGTTCGGCTGATCCTGCCCCGCCTGAGGCAATGACCGGAATTGAAACAGCATCGCTAATAGTGCGTGTCAAAGGCAAATCATAACCGTTTTTGGTGCCATCAGCATCCATAGACGTCAGTAAGATTTCACCTGCGCCAAGTGTGCAAGCCCGCGCGGCCCATTCCACCGCGTCCATCCCAGTTGGGGTTCTTCCCCCATGAATGACCACTTCATACCATCCTTCTGGGTGACGGCGAGCATCAATAGCCAGAACCACACATTGGCTTCCGAATCTTGAAGCCGCCTCAGACAAAAGTTCAGGGCGATTTACGGCTGATGAGTTTACAGATACCTTATCAGCGCCAGCCAGAAGAAGCCGACGGAAATCATCCACTTCACTAACGCCGCCGCCAACTGTGAGGGGCATAAAGCAATGGTCAGCTGTTCGGCTGATAACATCAGCCATCGCTTTTCGACCTTCGATGCTGGCAGAAATATCAAGAAAACATAGCTCATCTGCACCAGCATGATTATAAATCTTAGCCTGTTCCACCGGGTCACCAGCATCAACCAAATCAACAAAGTTAATGCCCTTAACAACACGGCCCTCATGCACATCAAGGCAAGGGATTACCCGAACCGCAAGCATCAGCCTGCCTGCCTATGGCTGATGGCTTCAGCTAGATTAATGCGTCCATCATAGAGCGCACGGCCAATAATCACACCATTCACAGAAGTACCATCAAACACCGTCACATCCGCCATTCCCGCAACACCGCCAGAGGCAATGACGGGTATAGATACAGCATCAGCAAGGGTTAAGGTCGCAGCACTATTAACCCCAGATAAATCACCATCGCGGCTGATATCCGTAAAAATCACTGCCGCCACACCGCAGTCTTCAAAACGGCGCACCAAATCAAGAACCGGTATAGTTGAGGTTTCTATCCAGCCTTCGGCGGCAATCATGCCATCTCTAGCATCAGCCCCCACAGCGATACGACCGGGATAGGCCTTTGCCGCCTCAATCACCAAGGTTGGATTTTTAAGCGCCACCGTGCCAAGAATGATGCGTTCCACCCCTTGATCTAGCCATGCTGATATTCGCGCCATATCACGGATACCGCCACCAAGCTGAAGCTTTAACCCTGTCTTTAAAATGGCAGCAACAGCATCCGTATTCACAGGCGTGCCTGCGACTGCGCCATCCAGATCGACACAATGAATCCAGCTTGCCCCAGCCTCAGCAAACTGCCGTGCCTGATCACCGGCATCACTGTTATAGATGGTGACCTGATCGAGGTCGCCATGCCGAAGGCGGACGCATTTTCCATCTTTCAGATCAATAGCTGGGTAGATGATCATTAAGCATCCGAGCCTTTCCGCGGCTTATCTGATTTTTCGAGAATTTCCTTATAGTAATAATAGCCCGTGACATATTCCCCATCAACATAAGCATATTTTGGATGTTCACCAAAACGAACATATCCGGCCGCTTCGTAGCGTTGAATGGCCCGGGTCTGTGTAGCGCGAACATCTAGATTTATCACCTTGAACCCTTCGGTGCGTGACAGAGCCTCAGCCTCATCAAGCATAAGTGGCGCTAAACCTTGCCCGCGCGCCCATGGAGCGACAAAAAAAGTGGTGAGATTGCAGGTCAGACGTTGTGCTTCATTATTACGTGGCGGTCGAACAATCTGGCAACTAGCGCTAATCACACCATCAATGCGACCAATAATCAACTCGCGTTCAGGGATCAGCATGACACCCTTCCAATAATCCTCCAGTACATTTCGTGGAGGAGGGGTCAACCAGCCAAAGCCGCCGCCTTGTTCGATCGTCTCAACAGCAGCGTCACATAATTCAACCATATCCCCAGCTGAGAGCGTTTTGACGGTTTCAACTGTGGTGTGTGGTTTCCGATTATCTTGTGCCATCATTATCCATGTTCCTTTGCTATTCATGCCCTTAATATTAAGACATTAGACGAAGCCAGTTTGCCAGAATCACCTGTCCAACATGCTGGCTTTTTTCTGGATGGAATTGCAATCCTATCATGTTATCCCTTGCCACTGCGGCAACAATATGTTCACCGTAATCCGTTGTGGCTAAAAGCTGATCTTCGGTTCCACCTGTTAAGTGATAGCCATGAAGAAAATAAGCCCGGCTATCATTTGATAATCCCGAAAACAATGCTGCCGCAGGATTAGAGGATTTAGCAATCCATTGGTTCCAGCCCATATGCGGCACCTTTAGCCTGATATTATCTTGCCATGGATCAAGGGCGGTAATTTGTCCCGTAATCCAGCCTAATCCCGGGGTGGTTTGACCGCCTTCTTCGCCTGCCTCAGCCATCAGTTGCATTCCAACACAAATCCCAAGAAACGGCCGGCGAAGATCCCACGCCAGATGATTAATGGCGTCAATCATGCCATCTATCGAATCAAGTCCAGCGCGACAATCAGCAAAGGCACCAACACCTGGTAACACCAGATAATCCGCTTTACCAACCTCAACTGGATCTGAACTTATCACGATCTCATGAGGCCGTTGAGCAAATGTCGTTGCCGCCCGCATGGCGTTTTCCACCGACCGGAGATTTCCTGATCCATAATCAACAATAACCAGTTTCATGGCATTAAGACCCTTTACCAATAACTCCCTTGGTTGAGGGGATATGATCAGCCTGACGCGGATCAATGGCTATGGCTTGTCTTAATGCTCGTGCCAGTGCCTTAAAACTGCTCTCAATGATATGATGCGTGTTGCTTCCATAGCAGGTTTCAATATGTAAGGTCAGACCTGCCGCCTGACTTAGCGCTTGAAAAAACTCTTGGAACACTTCGGTTTGCATATCACCTAATTGCGGTGACGGTAAGCTCACATGCCAAATCAGATAAGGCCGCCCGGATATATCTAGGGCCACACGGCTCAAGGCTTCGTCCATGGGAAGAAGTGCCATCCCATAGCGGGTAATGCCGCGGCGATCACCCAAAGCTTGTGATAACGCTTCACCAAATGCCCAGCCGCAATCCTCTACCGTGTGATGCGTGTCAATATGCAGATCACCCTTTGCCGTCAGATCAATATCCATCAGGCTATGGCGTCCCAATTGTTCGATCATATGATCAAAAAACCCAATCCCTGTTGAGGATTTGACCAATCCCGTTCCATCAAGGGATACCCTAGCGGTAATCTGGGTTTCCTTCGTGTTTCGCGTAACTTCTGCTTGTCTTGGTGCAGGACGTTCCGATGTCATTAGCTGACCTCCTTCAACGTCATCTTGTTGTCAGATTCAGGGTTACTAGCAGGAACGTAGTCATTTTACTAGTCTAATTGCATGATTTTGAAACAGCTTTAAGATTGGTCTAACCGTGTTTTCAACCATTCTGCCATTGTCCGCGCCTCTTCCTCACTAACCCGTGGTAGCAGTTGGGCAAATAGATTGGCCGCAATCATGGCGTCTTTCCCCAAATCCTTGGCATCAATGACAACCCGGGGATGCGATAACGCAGCTAACGTTTTTAAGTCTTCGGCATCTTCCCAGATTAAGCCAAACAAGGCGCAAATCTGATCAACCATAATAACACCTGGGGCACCGCGCTTGCCATGTTCAAGCTGAGAAAGATAGGCTGAGGAAACATTGAGATGGGCCGCCATATCCGTCATGCTAATGCCATGGATCTGGCGCAATTCCCGAATTTTTTCGCCAAAAGGGGTCATGAAGACCGGCCCAATCGACGCAATTTGATATACCAAGCCCCTGCTCCCCCATCTTTGGGTTTTGCTGGATGAAACGCCACCACTTGATGCGATAATGGCGGCTCATTAAGCCAATCTGGTAAAGATGACCGAATGATGCCTTTGCCCTTGTCACCTTTACCCGTAATAATCAGAACATGATGATGGCCCTGATGATATTTCTCATCAATAAATCGTTTTAAGGCCACATGCGCAGAAGCGGCCGTCATACCGTGCAAATCAAGCGTTGCTGTTGGGGCAATTTGGCCACTAGTGATGCGTTTCGCATCAGCGCGGGAAATCCCACTAACCCGATGCTCTTGAAGATCTGCAGGCTGAAGGTCTGATTTTCGCAAAGCGTTAGAAATAGGAAAAGGCGATGAGGATGATAAAGGCAAACCTCTTTTTATGGCCTCAGATCTATGGTGATCTGATGTTGTTTTCGTTAAGGGCGCGTTTGGTTTTTCTGGTAACCGATCTTGCGGCAACGGATTAACCGTATCAGCCAACCGTTGCCACAATTCCTTATCATTGCTGTTTTCAGAGCGTTTTTTCATCGGCACGCATTCCGGTTTGTCAGGATTGTGAAGTCTGGGTTTCCGTCAAAAGCCAGATAGGACTATCTGTGGTCACATCGCGCTCAAATGTCCATTGATCAATAAAGGTTTCTGGCTCTTCGCTTTCGCCATCAATAATAACCCCGGCCTCGTCACGCAAAACGCGAATTTGGGTAGAGTGATATTCAACGATGATAGAAGCAACGCCTTCTGATACCCATGCCCGAAGCAGATCGATACGGCTCAATTCCACAAGCGAGATAGAAAGGTCTTCGCCTGCTTTGCGGCGATCATGAATAGCCTCAGAAAAACTGGCGGCCATGTCATAACCCAAAAGCGGCTTCAACTTATCCATATCCCCACTAGCGAAGTTTTCCAATATCATACGATAAGCATTTTCCGCACCCTGAAGAAAGGATTGCTGGCTAAAATGTGGATCAGCCTTAACAATAGCCTCTACCCCTTCACCTGAAGAAAAATGAGGATCATCAGTCAAAACTTCGCGTGATTGAAACGCAGCTTTGCCAGCCCGCTCTTTGGGCTTTTCATCAAATCCATCCCGGCGTCCAAGAACAGACCGCAAGCGGAAAATCAGAAATACCGCCAAAATGGCGAAGATAAGAATGTCAACATAGGGGCCGCTGAACATTGTGGTCTCCTGTTGGCTTTGATAAGTTTATATCTTACCCGAAATCAAAAATTATCGAAATGGTTTATCAACCTTGTACCATACAGATAGACACATTAGTGTAAAACGACAAGGCCATCGTGTTTTATTAGCATGAGAATATGGGATGAGAGCATATAAGGAGACCCTATGACCGGCTTATTAGTGTTAGCTATTGTTATTGTCCTGATTTGGATCGAAGTGATCGTGTTTGGCATTGTTGGCGGGGCAATAGGCGTATTGCCAACGGTCATCGGTGTTTTTATCAGTGCTATTCTTGGATTTCAGTTAATCCGATACCGCATGATGCGAATGGTTGCTGGTGGCGCGATTGGACAACCACCATATGAGATTATGCCACAAGTGCTTTCGGTCGTTTTTGGCGGAATTTTTCTGATCTTGCCTGGCTATGCAACTGATGCGGTTGGCCTTATCTGTTTTGTCCCAGGGTTTAATATAGTGATTGGGCAAATTCTGTTTCGCTTATTTCCTGCTGCGAAATCCCGCCCCTTTCCTTTTCCCCAAAGCGGGTTTGGAAAACCACCCTCATTTCATCAGGAAAGCCCCGATGAAGAACAAAAATCTTCGGATATGATTATTGAAGGTGAAGCTGAGCATGTTGACCCTGAAAAACGAGAATGATAAGAACCCACGCTAGGATAAGAAAAAAGGGATATATTTATGAGCACTAATAATAATGAAACAGACAGCAAGTCAGCAAATAACGCGGCTAATGCCTCAGATAACATGACCACACCTGATCAGCAGATCAAGTTTCATAGCCAGTATATTAAGGATTTATCCTTTGAGAATCCTAATGCTCCACTAATTTATCACGATGCCCAAGCTGCGCCGCAAGTGTCCGTTAATTTTGGCGTCGGCTCATCACCTATTCCAGGAAAAGATCGGCATTATGAAGTTGTTTTACAAATCTCTGCGACCGCCAAGCAGGGTGATGAAACGATGTTTATAGCTGAACTTAGCTATGGTGGTGAGGTGTCTGTGTCCCCTGAGATGAACCCCCAATCCGTTCAACCTGTGGTGATGATCGAAGGTCCGCGCTTTTTGTTTCCCTTTGCCCGGAGCCTGATGAGCAATATCACCCGTGAAGGTGGTTTTATGCCATTAAACATTCAGCCTATTGATTTTATCCGGCTGTATCAGATGCGAATGCAACAAAAGAGTGAGGCTAACGCCGAACAAACAAGTGACCAATAGGCGATAGATTAGTTCTGATATTTTGACCAGATGCTGTTGTCGATAGTTTTGATAAAATCGTGATGCGCAGACAACTCTTCGGGTAAGGCCGGAAAAGCACGAGGTGGTTTTGGCAATGGTGCTTGTGCTGTGATATGCGCTTGATCGGGTGTTATATTTTGTTTTTTGGCCTCGCCCATCATCAGATCAGGCTGTTTACCGCCAATCAATTCGATATAAACCGCAGCTAATAAATCCGCATCAATCAGCGCCCCGTGCAAATCGCGGTTTGAATTATCAATAGAAAATCGCCGGCAGAGCGCGTCTAAACTTGCTTGACCGCCAGGAAATTTCTGCCGTGCCATTAACAGCGTATCAATCACAACATCATCGCTAATGGGATCTTTGCCAAGGCGTGACAATTCAGCGTTTATAAAGCCCATATCAAAACTGGCGTTGTGAATCACCAATTGAGCATTTGCAACAAATGCTAAAAACTCCTCTGCAATCTCAGCAAAGACTGGCTTATCTTTAAGCATTTCATAGGTCATGCCATGCACTTCGCTGGCACGGGCATCAACCTCACGCTCAGGGTTGATATAAACATGATAATGACGACCTGTGGGAATGTGGTCATTCAGTTCAACAGCGCCAATCTCAATGATCCTGTGATTAAGTTCATGTTCAAGGCCGGTTGTTTCAGTATCAAGAACAATTTCACGCATCCGTCTTTCCTCTAAGCAAGATATCTCTCACCATCCGCGCAATATACCATTTGCTGACACTCAGGCCAAATCCACTAGGGATCACATAATCAGCAAGTTGGCGTTTTTGCGTATCGGATATCTGGGCAGAAAGAATGCCTTCAAGCCGATCATTTGTCATCCCTGGTCTTTCCAAAGCACGTGTTTTTTGAAGCCATTCAGGGGCGGATATTACCGCCACATAATCACAGTAGTTTTGCGCCCCTGTTTCAAACAAAAGGGGAATATCGTAAACAATGATGGGGTGATCTTCATCATCCATCAGATCTGCCCAGCTTTCTCTGTCATGCCGAACCAGGGGATGAATAATCGCTTCAAGTTGATGGCGTTTATCGTCATCATGAAAAATCTGGGCTCCTAAGACTTTTCGGTTAATACCGCCTTCACCATCATCAGCATCAGAAAACAAGGCAAGCACTGGTGCAACTGCCTCACCCCCCGAAGCCAACAGCCGGTGTACTACAGCATCAGAATCATGAACCGGAACACCTTGTTGACGTAGCAATTCTGCAGCTGTGGTTTTGCCCATGGCAATAGAGCCTGTTAACCCTAATCTGATCATAATGACGCCTGTTGAAAATCTAGACCCATATGCTGCAAATGGCCGAGACACTCCAGCATGGGGAAACCCATAATGGTATAATAACAACCCTCCATCTGCTTGATCAGATGGGCACCCAGACCTTCTATCATATAGACCCCTGGGGTGTGATATGCGTCATCAGCCATGGCTTCAAGATAAGCGTTAATCTGGGCGGCATCAAGTTTCCGGAAAGTAATGCGCGGGGCCTTAACAAGATGCCATAATCGCTGACCCCCGTTGGCAATCATAATCCCTGCGGTGACTAATTCATGGGTTTTGTCTGATAACATCTCAAGCCGTTCCCGCGCTTCGTTGCGAGTCTCGGGTTTGCCATAGACGATCCCGTCACAAACCAAAAGCTGATCAGAGGCAATAATCACAGCATCAGGATGTTTTGCGGATATTTTTAGCGCTTTTGCCTCAGCCAACATGGTGGCGGTATCCGCGGGGGAGAGACCTTCATGTTGTGCGGCAAGCCGCAAAGCTTCTTCATCAAGGCGCGGCGAAATAGCCTCATAAGCAATGCATGCACTGTCGAACATTTGTCGTCGTGCCCGGCTTTCGCTCGCAAGAATGAGTTGACAACCAGGTACGGATAAAAGAGGCGGTTTAGCCATGGGCATTTTGCTCACGCCATAAGTGATAAATCTTGATGATTTCAGCAGCGGTTTCTTCAATAGATTTACGGCTTACATCAATAATGGGCCAGCCTTGTTCCTGATAAAGCCGTCTGGCTTGGGTCAATTCTTCATTGATCTTTCGAATATCAGCATAATCTTCATTGCTGTTGTCTTTCATGCTTTCTAGCCGGTTTTGGCGAATTTGTGATAGCCGCCTTGCTTCCTTAATCAGACCAATGATCATGATGTTATGTTTTGTCATTAACTCAAGCGGTGGGGTAATCCCTGGCACAAGGGGATAATTTGCCACTTTATATCCGCGATTAGCCAAATAAATTGATGTCGGTGTTTTTGAACTTCGCGATACCCCAACTAATAGCATATCTGCATCTTTCAAAGCATTCATGCCCTGACCATCATCATGGTGAACTGCAAACTCCAGGGCTTCCATGCGATGAAAATAAGCTTCATCCATGCGGTGTTGTCCCCCCACCGCACCGCTAGCTGGCTTGCCCAATTTTTGCGACAGAATATGAACAGCATGATCAAGAATGCCCAAATGCGGAACATTTTGCCTCTGGCAGATTTGTTCTAGCTCGCTGCGGATCTCAGGATTAGAAATACTAGAAAAAACGACCCCGCCAACCTCTGTGATCATGTCATCAATATTGGAAAGATGTTCTTTGGTACGAACAAGTGTCCAAACATGTTCTATGGGTTGAGAGCCGGAAAACTGTCCAAGGGCCGCACGTGCCAATTGATGTGTGGTCTCGCCGGTCGCATCAGAAACAAGATGAATATGGATATGTTGTTTTACGTTCATGGGTTCTCTGGGCTTTCTTCATATCGATCTTACAGGTATTAAAACAGACGAAATTTTTAGTGCAACGCCTAATGCTGATAGGCTGTGGAAAAAATAGGGATAAAACAGCTATACCAGTGTAAGGGACTTTATTATCCCTGTTATGCTAGGTTTTTCCACAAAGTTTTGCCATATAGGGATAACTATTTCAATTGAATGCGAAGATTGGGGATAAATCGTAATTTATTTTATTTTCATAAACTTAACTGGTGGCGTTTAGAGAATAAGACTGGGGATAAACATAACATTGTTTGGAAATCCCGTTTTCCCTGTGTGCAACAACAACAATCACCTCTATATATATATATAAATATAGTTAACGGATAACCCTATGCGTATTTTAAAAACCATTCATGGCGATACGTCGGAACGACCCATTTGGTTTATGCGCCAAGCTGGCCGATATTTACCAGAATATCGTGCCTTGCGAGAAACGACGACTGATTTTATCAGTTATTGTCTTGATAGTGATAAAGCATCTGAAGCTACATTACAGCCAATTACTCGTTATGGCTTTGATGCTGCTATTATTTTTTCAGATATTTTAATGATCCCATGGGCAATGGATAGAAATGTCCGCTTTAAAACAGGTGTTGGGCCATTGCTTGACCCCTTGCCAACTCCTGATGCTTTTACCCATCTTGACCCACAAGTTATCATGTCACGCTTACTCCCTGTCGCTGAAGCGGTTCGAAAAACCAGAGATCGGTTAGACCGTGATAAAGCGTTAATTGGATTCTGTGGCGCACCTTGGACAGTATCAACTTATATGATCGAAGGCGGTAGCAGCCGTGATTTTTCCCTTGCGCGAAAATGGCTTTGGCAAGACCCTAAATCTTATGATGCTTTGATCACTGCCCTTGTTGATCGTTCCATTGATCTCTTGGTAATGAAGGCCAAGGCAGGTGCAGATATTCTCATGATTTTTGACAGCTGGGCCGGGGTTGTTCCGTCTTATTTGCGAAATCGATTTATTCTTGAACCTGTAGCCAGAATTATTGCTGGCGTTAGGGCAAATGGGATTAATCAGCCGATTATTGCTTTTCCTAAGGGGTTGTCGGATGGGTTTGATGATTATGTTCACGTTACCGGCTGTAATGTGTTAGCGGTTGATCATACCGTTTCTGCAGAATGGCTTGATGCGCATTTGCCGCGGGATGTGGCCGTTCAGGGTAACCTTGACCCTCTAGCGGTAGAAACAGGTGGTGATGCCATGTTGGCATCGGCCGATGCTATATGTTCTGCTTTTGCAAGACGCCCTCATATTTTTAATCTGGGTCACGGGATTGGTCAGTTTACCCCACTTGATCATGTTGATCAGCTCATGCGCCATCTTCGCCAGAACAGAAAGGAAACAGCATAATGTATCTTTGGATAAAAGCCCTTCATATTCTAGCTATTATCTCTTGGATGGCAGGATTGCTATATTTGCCCAGACTTTATGTTTATCATGCGATGGTAGAAAAAGGCTCTGCCCGTGATATGACTTTTCAGTTGATGGAACGCCGTTTATTAAAAGCAATTATGAACCCAGCGATGATTGCTAGTTTTCTCTTTGGCTTTTGGATGGTTTTGCTAAACCCAGATTTGCTCTCAGAAGGGTGGTTTCATGTCAAACTAGCAATGGTGTTTTTGCTTGCCGGGGTTCATGGTAAGTTTTCAGTGATGCGCAAGGCTTTTGCTGAGGGCAGAGCTAGTCATTCTGATCGTTATTATCGTATTTGGAATGAAGCACCAACCGTCTTGATGATTGTTATTGTGATTATGGTGGTGGTACAGCCCTTTTAAGAA
>Ga0255753_1004871_pt1 | contig 13093 bp, 9 predicted proteins | sample 041ome_10_FD_179953 | JGI IMG/M metagenome (GOLD analysis project Ga0255753, IMG submission 179953) | Coastal salt marsh microbial communities from the Groves Creek Marsh, Skidaway Island, Georgia - 041412US metaG (version 2) | ecosystem: Environmental > Aquatic > Marine > Intertidal zone > Salt...
ATCGCGTGGTGCGCGTATTCTATTGATACGTCGGGACGTTTTCCTTTTTGGTCTCTCTCTCGCTGTTTCTTCGCGTGTGCGTGCGTGCGCGCAGTTGTCGAGAGTAAAACGCAAAAAGCGATCGCCCCCGTCGTGGGCTCAAGAATGTTCAAAAAGACGTAATTTTAGGGTTTCATCTGAACAAAAAAAAACGCTCCGAAAAAGCTTTTAAAAGGAAAGAAAAAAAAAAGGCACAAATGACATGCGCTTCTTCTTCTTCGTCGTCGTCGTCGTCGTCGTCCTCGTCGTCGTCGTCCTCGCGAGCGCGGAAGATGAGTCGTCGAGAAAGACGGCGCTGCTGAGTAATTTCCAAGGGAGAGCGGCGTGTCGTCACGAGCAACGCGTCGCGTTTCCCAGAAATGAAGTCGAGTTGAAAACTATTCTTTCGAGAGCAGAGGTGAAAGTCGTGAGAGCGGTGAGCGCGAACGCGCACAGTTGGAACGAGAAGTTTTGGTGCGGACGGACCGAGGAGGACGAGGACGAGGAAAGCACCGTGAACGTTTTCGTGAACGATTTGCGGGTGGTGGGAAGCGGTGAAAGTCGCGCGCATTTGTTTAAGAGAGGTTTCGAAAAAAATTACGTTTCGGTCGATGCGGGAATGAAGGTTCGCTCGATGCTAGAATACATCGCGGAGCAAGGTTACGCGTTGAAATCAGTGCCTTGGTTTATAGACCAGACAGTAGGAGGTGCGTTTGCGAAGCTAAAATTTCAGACACTTCTTCCTTTTCTTATTTATTTTTCTGTTTATGCATTTTCTCGCAGGTGCGCTCGCGACGTGCTCTCACGGCTCAACGCTCGTTTTTGGCTCGTTGTCGTCGCAAGTCGTGGGTTTGCGAACGATGTTCTTCAACGGGACTGTCGAAACAATCACGGAAAGAACGCACGGCGTGGATGTTATGGATGCGTTTCGCTGCCACGTGAATCAACTCGGTATTACATTAGCTGCTATTTTTGAAGTTTTCGAGGCAAACGAAGCTCACAGAACGAGTCGCTTCGTAACCGAAGAACACATGCTCCACGAAATTGAACTGGCGAGCGCGGCGGTGAGAAGGTGCATCGGAGACAACCAAACGGATTGGTGGCGTTTGTGTGCCATGCGCCGGTTCGCTCTTCGTAACATGGATGATTTATCTTATTATCACTTTGTTCCGACGGAGGACGTGCAACGCGTGAAGATTCGCAGGAAAATTTCAGAGTCGTCGAGAACAACAAGAAACGCTGGTGATCATTATTTTGATGCGAACGAGGAAGATTTCTTACTCGCAAGAGAGTTTTCGTCTGCGCGAGCATTGGAGGAGTTTTATTTCAAAGCGTCCGCAGCAGATGCAGAAAACGAAGCACTCAAGAACATCGTGAATCCAAATTCTATTAGGAATCGGCTCATGCAAAACGATGATCTCGTCTCGATCTGGACCAACTTATGGCAAGATGCTCTTGAACCTTCATTACGAAGTTTCATTGCTTCAAACGCAAGCACGTATCTCGTCATGACAGAAGAACAACTCGATCGAAACGATAATTATCCGTTCGACCAAGCGGAAATCGCTGTTCCTCTCACCAATGCAGGCGAGTGCTTGCGTGGCTTTGTTCATAGCATAAGCGAAAGTAGACGGAAGTACTGGAGAAGTCCCGCATTAATACGATTTTTGAACGCGGAAAGCGCGTTGCTGTCCCCGACTCATAAACGACCGAGCATGTACGTTAACATAGAAAATTACAAGAGAAGCGAAGAGGGAAAAGCCGCTTTCGGCGATGCAATTCGATACTTAACGTCGAGCAAAAAGTGTGATGGAAGATTGCATTTTGGAAAGTTTGGTTGGGGCGAAGAAACATACCCCTACTCGCTGTATGATAAATATGGGGAGGCATATTGTAAATTTGTTTGCATGAAAGACAGATATGATCCAATGAGGCGATTCGAGACGCGAGAGATGAGTCGTATTTTTGCAAGGGACCTCTACAAGTGCACGCGCACGTGTGATTAGTGCATGAACTACAAAAAGTGCCTGGTGAATAAAACTAAAGTGAATTCAGCCATTCCTCTATTTCTAAAGTATTGTACATTAACGACATACCCGAACCATGCCATCTGAAGACAATGCAACGAACAATCGACTTCGCGGGAGTATTTGAATCGCTCGTAAAGCGCTGTTGCCGTCATCGTGTAACATCCTTGTTTCTACTTTACTGAAAACATCATCATCTGTTATGCTCGAGTTCTCCACATCAAACACTCCAATACCATTTTCTATCGTGGCAACAAAACAACTTTTTGAATCGAGCATATCAAAATCACATATGGAATTCCTTTTCCCGCGATGCTTGAACCTATCGCCAGACGAAGACGTTCGATGCGTGTGAGCATCACTCGGTGGAATGTGAAACGAACGAACTCTCGCAGCAGACCGCGACGAAAATTTCCTCGCATCCCACACATTCACCATTCCGTCGTTTGAGCTCGTGATGAATTGATAATTGTTCGTACCACGATGATTCTCTAAACAACGCACTCGAGTGCAATGATCGTTGTGTGCTTTAAAATTTGCAAACACTTTACATGTTCTGGCATCGACAGCTGCGACGGATCCAATTCCGTACGAGCAGAAGACGTTGCTGTTGTCATTACACTCGATAGAACGTACTCGCGCGTTTGCTTCTTCCGATAGCACATGCGTTCTCGTGAACGAACCAGTCTCGCAGTCCGCGATTGCTATGGAACCTCGCAAAGTACCTGCGACCAAGTTGCTCAAGTTCGAGTCGTGTGCGAGGCACGAAAAGCCATCACGTCTGGATAGGAGGGACTTGTCCCTCGAACGCCAAAGTACTGAACATTCCGTGCCGTCGTTGAACATGGCATCATCGAAATCGTCGAACGTGGTATCGTCGAGATTGTTATTATATGCCTTTTTGTTTGTGTTTGCTAAAAACAAACTCAAATAGCCGGCGTCATCTGCCGTGGCAATTGTCTCACCTTGTGGATCCAGAAAACATCCTGCGCGGATATTTGCATCAGGTTCGTGAATCACAAAAGGCGCTCGAAATTGTGTAAACGAAGTAGCGTTCGCGATCGTCGACTCTTTGTTCTTCGGACTGTTGCCTAAAAACCAGATTCGACACGCCGTTCCTCTGCGTAACCCGCCGCGATAATGTGCACCGCACGTCAAGACTCTCGTTTCTGACTCTGAAACTCGCAAAGCACCGTTTCCGTCAAAGAAATCGTTGCTGTTTCCGTGCGCTCTTGAATTACCGTCTGCTACCGATCGAGAATACATTTTTGCATTAGACAGTTCGCGGTTTGGCATTTCAATTGATTTCCGAGCGTCGACCCCAAAGCCTCTTGAATGCGCCCTCCACTTGGCGAGCGTTTCCAAACGGACCACCCACGGTTTCATACTTTCATCGCGAAAAAATCCATTCAATGTTGGCGGTAATGCGTTGAGATTGCTTGAAGCAACGATATCACCGGGTAAAAATCTCCAAGGCCCACGTTTTCGTCTGTTTACGACCGCTTCGTCAATGTCTTCTTCTGAATCGTCATCATCGTCAATATCCGCTATGCCCGAATCTCCACCCGTCGCAACGTACCTCTCCAACGATAAGAGCGCGATTTCTCTAGATTTCTTTCTTTCGATTTTCTTGACGTTCTCCTTTTGCATTTTAAGCTCAGTCGTCGCGAGTGACATGTACTCGGTGATGTCAAGGTGCTCAGGCAATCGACGAGCATTGCGAATCATTTCAATCGCCTGTTTTGCGCGGTCTACAGCATCCGCGTCACGATTAATGCCATTTTGTATCAGCGAGATCAACGGCGCGACGACATTCCGAAGTAACACTGGCATACACAATCGGGAGATGATTTGTTCCAGAACAAGCATGGAAGCTGAGAACTCTTCCTCGTTGACGTCCGCTCTCAAAGAAGTCAAGATTGTAAGCACCGAAGGAAGAATTTTCTCCTCGAAATCGAAATCAGAACACACGGCGGAGGCAACGGAGTTCAAAACAGCCGGGTGTAGCAATTCTCTTCGGAAACTTGGGCCTTCTTCATTCATTTGTTGAATGATTTCTTTGGCAGTGGATCCACCTTTCTGCGATGAAACGTCTTCATTGGCTCCCGATTCAAGACACTCTGCATATTGTGCCAACAATATGCGCTTGGCAATAATTTTTGGTTCCCGGAGAATGTCCATGCTTATGTTCGTTGCCGTTATCGACGTAGACAAGGCACGAGACACGCGCTCTAATGCGCACAAATATTCCGCACAGCTTTGAAAGAGAGAAGCAGACGTCATTGCGCGCTCCATGCTCTTGCGCGAGTATTTTTCGAGATGCGCTTTCGAAGCGCACGCAATGGCGTGCATGCTTTCTTCGATTAAAATAGACGCGTGAATAGCCGTAGTTTTGAACGTTTGACCGTTCTCTTCATCACTAGTATTTAAGAAGTTTTGTAGTGCCCGTCGTATGGCATCGTCGCACGCGACAATGCGTCCCGTAGACCCAAGTCTCGAATTACTACGAATATTTTTTAAATCCTCCAACGCTTTCGCGTTCAAGAATGCATCCATCTTCAGAATATCTTTTGCACCCGGCGGTGTCTCATCGAATATGAGCTTCTCGATCACATCTTTCACATCGCCTGGTATTTCGTTCGAATCATCCATCGCGTCTAATAATATGCGCATTTCTTCTCTCGTGTCGCTCTCGAGATAAGAATCATTGATGTCAGCGAATACGCCGACTGTATCCACCAGAGCTTGTTCGCGAATCTCGCGAAAATGTTCGGGAATGTCTCGACTGGTAAATAAAGTAAATAAGGCCGCGCCTAAGGCTCGTAAATCCCCAACTCGCGATGCATTGTTATTCTTGCTCGTTTTCTCGGGCGTCATGAGCGCGTCAACGTACACGTCATCCTTTGATTCGTCCAAATCGACATTTCTATATTTCTTCAATACGTCTTCGTACTCTCCATCATCTTCGTCTGCTTCCTCTCCGTCCCCGTTCAAAGGCATAGTGCGTAAAGGGCTGTTTTTCGTTTTACGTACCGGATGCGGGTACCTGAACACTTTCATACGTCCATACGCGAGTAACTTTCCATTGTCTTCACCGAATTTACACGTATTTTTCGCCGCTACTGCACTTGGATTATCTGTGACCGTGCCAACTTGGTACCCAAAATGCACGTCAAACCACGTGTGTAACCTTTTACTGACGAAATCAGACTCTAAGCAGCTCCTGTGGATTCGTATGAATTCCTCGGAGTTGCCAGAGGACGATATCCACTCCGGGAGTTGTAAATCATGCAAGCCATCTTCAATTAAAGAAGATTTGAAAATGCTCGGGTCGTAATAGAATCGAGGTAAACACTCATCTGGCGTCGTTTCAAAGACCCGCTGGATCGATTTCGGGTACTCGTTCGGTTCCCAGTCTGGACGAACAAATTTTTGTAGTACAATTTTCGATAAATTCCTCGCAGATTGAACGCATGCTCCAAGCTCTGACATTGAGGGGTCGTCGAGTAGGTGATATCCAAAATTTTCAAACGAACGATCGAGCATTTCGTCTCCTTTCATGAGTCGCGCTTTCGTTTTAGTGAGATCTCTGTAGCCGAATAAAGGTTTATCATCGGCACTATCTTCATCATCTTCTGCAGCAGACGCCGTTGTTTTATCGTTCACGGACGAAGAGAACGGATGCTTCGAGAAATCAATCACCCACGGCATGAACGCGTGAAACTGAAAATCGCCTTCGCGCCGTCCAGATATGGCATTGATACGAGAAATGTATTCGAGATTTGAAATCGCTCCTAGCCTCCACGCCGCCGTTAGCCCATGCAAATTTCGTCGATCTTCCTCCATCGCGTCTTCCTTATCTCGCTCATCTCTGTTTTCGACGCTGCGTGCTGGTGTCGACGTAACTTCGTGCTTGCTCGCGCGAGAGAGCGCGTCAATCTCAATCAAAGGGGTCATTGTCAATCCCACATTCTTTTCGATTAAATCTTTCGCTTTGTCCTCATTAATGACGCACTTCTCCAAACCAAATCTCCCTCGCAAGTGTAAACCTTTTTCGTGCGTAAAGTGCAACCCTTCCACGAGTTGCCTCGCAATCAGACATCTCCTCGATTTCGAGTCGCCGAAAACCGAAGACGAAAACTGGGCGCACGTTCGCAACGTATGCGCTCGATGTGGATACACTAAAAAGAGCGCGCTTTTACAACGCGTCTCCAAACAAGCTACTGGCATTCTCACAAACATCTCGTTGGTTTTCCTATTCAGCTTTGTCCGCCACATCGCTTCCTCAAAAGCGCTCGGCGTCGCAGTTTTCAGTGTTACGTTGTCGTCGTCCTCCGCGCCACATAACTTCCCGACGGCATCCATCGCGTCCCTAATGCGCTCTTCGCCTACCACGATCTCCACGTCGACGAGCGCACCATTTTCCTTCTTCGTTTTCCTCGCAGTTCTCGTACCACGCGCGTCGTCTTCACCGTCGTCGCTCGTTTCGCTCCAACCGTCCTGGTCGCCGTTCCTCTCGTTCACACTTCCTCTTATGCTCCCTGCATCGGGTCTCTCTTCTAAACACAACCGTTTCGGATTGGTCGTCGACACTAAAAACTTTATTCCCACATCGTTCGGCAACAAAGGCTCCACCAGAGACAGAATTTCTCTCTCCGAAAGAAGCACCATGTTTCAATCGCGTTTTCTTCGTTCTCTCTCTCACGTTGTCCTCACCTCGTTCATCTTGGTAATCACGTTCAGAATCACAAAAAGAACGACGCACAGAACGACGCACGCGAGTATGTTTTTTTGCAGCCTGCACAAGCGTTCGCGCTTGAGCCGCGAGAGTTGTCTTCGTCTTCTGTTGTTCTCTTCTTCTTCTAATTCGTCACGGTCTTCTTCTTTTCGCAATAAGAATTCCTTCTTATTCTCCGTATTGTCATCAACGTTTAATGTAGCGGCGCTCATGCGCAAGCTTTTGCTCTCTCTCTCTCTTAATCTGTCTTTTCTCTCTCTCTCTCTCTCTCTCTCTGTGCGCGAGCCGCGCGCCGCGTTTGTGTTGTTTGTTGAGAATATCTTTAACCAAATTGAATCAGTTGACACCCTAAAATCATACCTTTGTTTTGTTGAAGAACAAATTTGGCCGTTAAAAGTGCGTTGCTCGAGATACGGACGAAAAGGTCGTAAAACAACCACGAGCGCATCTATTCTTTCCTCTCTCTTTCTCGCGCTTCGTTTCTCTTCAACTCGAAAGGTTTATTCTTGGAACGTTCAGATCGGGCGTGATATCAGATCTTTTTTGCAAACGACGAAGAGAGAAACCTCTTCCGAAATCCCCTAATTTGAAAGCTTTCGAGAGCTCTTTTTGTTCAGATCTCTCTGCGATGAGGAATAGATTACAACGCGCGTTCTCGTCCGCGGTCAGTAAAGAGAACGTGAATACCACTTCTTCGTCGTTTGGGAGCGATGGTGGCAACGATCGAGAAGATATCAGTGCGGAGGATTCGACGAGATCAAATTTGGGAAACCAGCAAAACGTTGGAGGAGGGGAGAAGGGTTCGCCGAAACGGAATCGAGGACCGAAGAAAATCGTCCGGAAAACGATCGAGAGAACGAAATCGGTTGCAAGAAAACGCATCACCGGAGATCCAAACTATCGGATCCGTGATTTTCTAAAAGTTCCAAAGACGATCAAGACGGTTGATAAAGTCGCATTTTTCTCGGGCGTGTTTGGGTTGTTAATCACTGAGGCGGTGGCGGTGAAGTATCCAGAACTGTTTTGGGTGTTTTATTGCATCGCGATGCCGATTTTACTTTTAACGAGGATGGTGTATTACGTGCATCTCAAGTGGCAATACTTTATGATAGATTTTTGCTACTTTTCGCACGCGGCGACGATGTATTTTCATTTGTACGATTATGGGAACGTGAAATTGTACCGCACTATTTTTACGTTTTCGAATGGACCGATTCTGATTGCGATTCCGATTTGGAGAAATTCGTTAGTGTTTCATTCGTGGGATAAAGTCCAATCGGTCTTTCTTCATTTATGGCCGGCGGTGTTGACTTGGTGTGGACGATGGTACGGCCACGGCGACGACGAGAAAAGATTGGATGTGGCTGAGTTGACCTCGGACGCATACAAACACTACACCAAAGAGTTTTGGATTTACCCAATGACGCTATACATCGTCTGGCAAGTGGCGTACCTCATCAAGACAGAAATTATGGATGCAAAAAAATTCCGAGACGACCCTGAACTCGTCACCTCTTTGAGATGGATTTCCATGCACACGAAAAATCGAAAGAACTCGTGGACATTGAAACAATTTCGAAGAATCGGTTTCTTCGGTCCGGACGAAGAGTACTCCCCGGACAGCATAAAAACCAAATTTGTATTCGTCACCATGCAATTTCTTTACACCATGGTTACCTTTTGCGTCGCCACGGCGTGTTACGTCAATTTCTACGTACACACGTTCATCATTTTAATTTGTTTCAGCTTTTGTGTTTGGAACGGCGCGACGTATTACATCGAGATTTTCAGCAGTCGGTACCAACAGTACATCTCCGTCGCCGAAGAGAGAGAAAGAATAGCAAGAATGAGCGCCGAAGATTTAGGCATAGGTGGAGATGAAGGAGAGCAGCAGCAGCAGCAGCAGCAGCAAAGACCTTTAGATGATTTAGATCGCATTTTGAAGCATCCGAGATGATGTTCGTTGTTTTCGATGTTCATTTTTTAGCGCCTTGTAAAAACACCTTAGATAGAGAGAAAAATTCTTCATTACTCTACGCGCGCACGGTAGAGAAAAAGAATAATGACGCGCACAATCCTTATACGCATGCAATAAATCAGCATGGATAGAGACGACGCCGATGCTTTCCTCCGTGCGCTGTTTGCGTCTCTCGCTATCCTGCACTCGAAAGGGGAAGAGATTTCTGAATTGGAAACCTTGGCGCGTAACGACCACAGAGCAGAGACCCGGAAAGCGCCATCGAACAACCTTCATTCCTCGAAAGATGAAAACGAAGATGTACTCCAAGAAGAACGTCACAGAATGCAACAGCCGAAACCGTTCGATAAAGTTTCGGACGCCGCGATTCGGATGTTCTACGCGCTGAAGGAGCTGCAAAAGAAAAAGAAGAAAAAGTTGAGGGAAGCTGAAGACGAGACAGAGAGTTGTCGTCTGAGGTTGACTTCCGACATGGGTATCGAGCGCTTGTTTGCAACCCCATCGGCATTTGCCTCGTCCTTATTAGAGTTCATGGATAGCGATACGCAGAAAGAATTGTTCGTGCAAGCGAAAGTGAACGAGTCCACCGGGTCGATTTGGTTTTGTTCGGTGGCGTACTACGAAACATGTAAGCAGAACGGGTGGTGGCGGTGTCACGAGTGCGGCGCGTTTGCGAGCGACGAGAGAGCTTTGTGGTGGCATCAAAAGATGAAGCACAATTTAACGCATTCGGAAGCGATCAAGGAAGTAGAGGCGGAGAGAAACGCGTTGAGTGTAATTTTGAATGCTGGAATGATTGCGAGATCAACGAATGATGAAACGTGTACGGGTAGTAGTGAGGGTAAACGTCAGCAAAAGAAAAAGAAAGATCCCGGCGATTTACAAAGAGCGATTCGAGCGGCGAAGGGAGGCGATTTGGGCGCAGAGTTTGAGAAGTGCATAATAGAAAAGAAGATCGCGCGATTACCGTTTCAGTCGCTGGAATATTCCAGACGAGGTGATGTAGATGCACTGCGAAATTGTACCGAGGATGTGAAGAATTGCTTGGACTCAAACGGCGCCTCTTGTTTGCATTGGGCTTGCGGCTCGGATAGTCTATGTGTTGTTAAATATCTCATCGAAGAGCTTCATTTTGACCCGAATCAGCCGCAACAAGGCAAGAGGAGCTACGAAGGTCGAACGCCTTTACATTGGGCGGCGAGGAACGGTAATATGCGCGTGTGTAAATATCTACTCGAAACGTGTAAAGTTGACGTGAATTGCAAGACAAACGACGGAACCTCGGCGTTTGCTTGGGCAACCTGGAAAGGTGAGATAGATATTATGAAATTATTGATTAGCTTTGGTGCAAATCCAAGAGAGTCGGCGAATCAGTTCGGGTGTAACGCGTCCATGTGGGCTTGTCAAGGCGACGGCGATAACGTCGAAGTTTGTGAATACTTGCGTTCGTTGCACGTGAGCTTTCGACTCGTAAATGCCAACGGACATTCTGCTTTGCATAAAGCGGCACAACGAGGGAACGACAACGTTGTAAATTGGATCATTGCGAATTCAAGAAGACTTGGACTTTCGTACTCGTTGCACTGTAGAAAAGATTTAGAAGGTTTTCGACCATCGGATTTAGCAAAGATGGAAGACAATGAGGTTCTATGCGCTAAAATTGAACGATTTCAACGACGGTTACAATTCGAAGAGGAGGAGGAGGAAAAACAACAACACGAAGAAGAACGAGTAGAGCACGGAGTAAGAAAGATAGAAAATGATGCAGTTATTGAGCGACGCCACAGAGTTCGATATCCACCCACGACTTTTTACGCGGCAATATCAACCGGTCGCCTGGATTTATTTCGCAAAATTATTGCTGTCGACCCTTACTATGCTGCGCAAGACAACGGGGCTGGTACACCGCTGCACTTTGCCGCCTCTTACGGCGCACCGGAAATGATGCCTGAGTTACTCGAGTACGGTGGTTTCATAAACCAAAGAGATCTCTTCGGAATGACGCCTCTGCATCGAGCGGCGACACTTATACAAAAACACGTCGTAGGCGCCGAAATACAAGAAGAGTACGACGGTTTGGTGAAAAAATTAGCCGATATTAAAGCGTTTCGACCAAAAGCTGATGGTGAAAAGAACGAAAACAAGAATGAAATTAGAAAACAAAACAAAGCGACTTGGAAACGTGACTCGCAACGCGTAAAGGATATCGAAGTGATGTTTGAGAAACCATCGCATCTTTTGGGAACTCAAAGAGCATTGCAAACGTATCGCGCTTTGCTCGCTCTCGGCGCCGACCCAGACGCGAGAGATGACATATTGAAACTCACGCCCCGCGAATTGGCGAGGAGAGATTTGAATACCAATTTTGCGAGCGAGATCACGGATGTTGAAGTTACCCGTCGAATTGAAACGCTCATTAATCAGATGGAAAACGAAACGAAGGAAGCGCCGACGAGGAGTAATACTCGAGGCGATTGCAACACCAACAAACGTGGGGTCAAGAATTGGCATGCGCTGAGAAAACGCGCAAAAGAAGCAGCAACAAAAAATGTAGAAGATACTCGCGACAGTTTTTGGCACCTATATTACACCAAACGCACACGCGCAATTGAAGAGAAATGTATGTGCGACGAGAAAACGTTCTCGATGGAGAAACAGATTCCCGTCACTCGTTACGATGCGGAGGAAGAAGATGACATGATTGAAGAATCTGAGGCAGTCTCTGCTCTGCTTCATACTTTTGATGATAACATGACTGTGCAAAAAGAAGCAATAGATGGCGTTCCGGGCGCTTTTCTTTTACGAAACGTCTTCGCGAAATCAACGTCACAGATGTTGGCGAAGTATGTCAATCAAATCCAACCGAACAAGTACAATCAAACAAACGCGAGAAGAGAATCCATGGCTGAGAAAATTATGCGCGCTAATTTGGAAATATTAAACAACGGTGACTTCGTTGCGGATGAAGAATCAATGAAATCTGTCCTAAAAGGTTTCAAGATTCTCGCCGTGGATCCGATATTAGCGCTTTCCTCTACGGATACGTTTTATGGCCAGTCGCGCCTTCCCGTGGAACCGGTTTCGTGGTCGCCCGCGAAGAACGGCATTACCGTTCTCGAGAAGATGGCGAAGCGGATTCGCCCATATTTACCACTGCGGTCAGGGAAGGATTCAAAAAGCGGCAGATATCTCGTGGAAGACGACAATCTTCTCCTGGATGAACGCTTGCGATGCTACAGGTACAGCGAAAAGACGTGCTCTATCCCGCATTACGACAAATCCACCTCCGCAAAAGCGAACGGGAAAGAGATGAGCAGCGCGTACTCGCTCATCGTTTATTTGAACGGTACCGCTCACCTCGGCGGCGAAACTGGGTTCTTCCTAGACTCTCAACGGAACTCCCGCAAATCCAACTCTGGTCTGACCAAAAACTGCGGCGACGGCAACTTCCCGTTGGTCGAATACGTCGCGAGCGTAAAAGGTGAAACCGGCGACGTTCTTCTCTTCCCGCACGGAAACAAAGAGTGCGACGCGGATTACGAGCACTTACTCCACGACGGTCGCGAAGTTTTGGCGGGTGAACCAAAGTTCCTCATTCGAACGGATGTCATGTACGAGAAAAGAAACAACCGCGAGACAAGTACTCGGATTGGATAACTAAAAAAACACTACTTTTGTGACTATCAAAAACTTTTACTGCTACACGTACACTCTCTAAAATAAAACGTTCTCTCTCGCCTCGCTATTGCTGCTGCTGCTGCTGATTCGCCCCCAACAACTGCCCGACGATCCCCACGCTCTGCCAATACTTGCTCGAGCACCGGTCCACGCACGCCGTCTCCCCGACGTTCAAGTCGCCATCCTTAAATCGCTTATCGATGCACTTCTCGTAGCACGAGTGCACGAGCTTGTTGAATAAATCCACGCGGTACTCCATCTCTTGGTTTGCCATCGCGAACGCTTGTTCGCGCTGTTCTGGCGTCATCTGTTGTTGTTGTTGGTCCGTCATGTTAATGCCGCGCGCGTCTTGTTTCTTCTTCTTCTTCTTCTTCTTCTTCTCGCGCGCGTGTTGCGCTTCTTTTTTGACGCATTTTATCCCCAGAAGCCCACCCGGCGGCGTCGCTCTCTTTTTCTTTTTTTTTTCTTTTTTTTCTCCTTTTTTTTCTCCTTTTTTTTTTTTGCTTTTTCGCCACCGCGACCGGTGACCGAAAATTGGAAAAAATTTTCATCATCACTTACCCACAGAGAGAAGAGATACTACACGCGCGCGGTCGCGAAAAGAAGAGCGAGAGAGAGCGAGAGAGAGTCAACGAAGATGCTTGCCGCCTCTTC
>Ga0255753_1004876_pt1 | contig 13088 bp, 10 predicted proteins | sample 041ome_10_FD_179953 | JGI IMG/M metagenome (GOLD analysis project Ga0255753, IMG submission 179953) | Coastal salt marsh microbial communities from the Groves Creek Marsh, Skidaway Island, Georgia - 041412US metaG (version 2) | ecosystem: Environmental > Aquatic > Marine > Intertidal zone > Salt...
AAACAATGTTTTTCGAGGGCATTCCAAATTCTGTCGTTTACTCCTGCTTGCGCAAAGTGATCTCCACCTCCTAGCGTATCAGTTTTTTCACTTTCTATGATTTGTGAAAAAACCTCACTCGCTCGATCAACGACTGCCGCATTTTCGATGCCATTATTGATCACGATTATACCCGCTCCAGAGAGAAAGACTTTTGTCCATTCAGTGAGTAAGGTTTTTCTGTGGGACTGCTTATCAGATGCTGCTCGTACTACCTCTCCACTGTAAATAGGGATTTGCTTCTCGATTTGTGAAGCGAGTGGTACGGATCTCGGATTTGTTTGTGTTGTTACCTGAGTGAGAAAGGTCCCGAAATCACCATCCATTTCTTCGAGCCATAGGTTTTGCGTTTCAATATTATTAATGAGGTTCATAAATTCTCTCCCTTTTGCAGAAAGATATTTTCCTCTCAGGGATAATAGTCTTGTAAAATACCTCAAAAACACCTCAATATCAGGCGATGTCCAAAAAGTTTTCTTTAAAAGAAATAGCCTTGCAGTCCGGGCTTAGCTTGGCCTCGATCGATCGGGTCCTTCATGACCGGCCTAATGTGAGTGCATCTGCCAAGCGCCGAGTGGAACTCGCTATTGGAGAGCTAGAAAGACAGCACGAAGCAGCATTGATCACAGGCCGCCGCTTTGTAATTGATGTCATAATGCAAGCACCAAAGAGATTTACGACTGAAGTAAAAAGTGCCTTTGAGGTGGAGCTGCCCGCTATGCGACCGGCCTCGTTTGGCGCACGGTTCCATATTGCAGAGCATCTCAGTGAGGAAGATGTAACCAGCTTGACAAAAGCAATTAAACGTCGTGGCAGTCGTGGTGTGGTCGTGAAATTACCAAACTCTGAGCTGACCAATAAACTTGCTTCGGAGTTGTTACGTGAACGCATACCTGTGGTGACATATGTTACTGATATACAGCATCATAATAGAACAGATTATATTGGGATGGATAACAATCAGGCTGGGGCTGTAGCAGCCTATTTAGTTGGAAAAATGTTACCAATAAAAGGCTCTAAAATCTTGCTGACACTTTCGAGCAATGTATTTGATGGAGAAGAACAGCGTGCGTCCGGATTTAAACGGGTCATCAAAGAGCGTTTCTCACATATAGGAATAGTTACAGTGTCTGAGGGGCAGGGATTGGAGCGTTCCACATATCAGTTGGTTGAAAGAGCCCTTGCTCATCATGCAGATATAGAAGCGGTATATTCTATCGGCGGAGCAAACAGATCAATTCTATCTGCGTTTCGGGATAGTGCTCGAGAGTGCAAGGTGTATGCTGCTCATGATTTGGATAAGGAAAACCAAAAGCTTCTCTCCCAAGGCGAGATTGATTTTGTGATCTATCATGACTTTAGAAGTGATGCTCGTAATCTTTGCCACAGTCTACTTCATTATCACGGAATGGCGCCGCGGCACACTGCAACGCCTTCGCAGATTCAAATCGCAACGCCCATGAGTTGAGGCACATCGATGATATGTCTTTAAAACTCTGAGTATGAGGTACAAAAACATACCAAACACATACTTTTTCGCGTGATTGTGTAATTAGATGCATCCAGAAAAACGAGACTGTCACAATCCAAAAATCAGCGCAATTGTCGCACACAATAGAATAGTTCCCAATACCCCGAGCTTATTTCTGACTGATAGTGCGACCAAAGAAATTATTATTGGTGCGAATTGCACAGACTGTACTTGGGGCAACGTTGTTGTTGAGCCAAGTGTTGATAAAACTAAAGTTTCAGTGAAAAAAATGTGGGTAGAGAACCAAAAAAATAGGTTTAAGATTACGCCTGTAACTGCGGCAGAAACCATTGAGAGCGTATATTCTAATTTGGGTTGCTGTGTTACCCAGTCTACGTAGGGAGCGCCTAAGAATATCCATAAAAAGCAAGGAGCAAATGTTGCCCAAAGCGTAACCCCGCCTCCTAATAAGCCGCGAGTGATACTTATCTCGTCATTTGACAATGCTGCAGAAACTATACCTACAAATTCTGTCACGAGTATTAAGGGTCCAGGGGTTGTTTCAGCAAGGCCTAAACCATCCATCATTATTTCGGGTGTTAGCCACTGATTATCGACCACAACCGTTTGAGACATGTAAGCTAATACCGCATAAGCGCCCCCAAAACTGAGCACTGAAAGCTTTGAGAACAACCAAGCTAATTCAACAAAAATACTGTCCGAGAAAAGTATTGAAACGGCAACCAGTGGAAGTAACCAAATGCCAAGCCAGATGCCACCAGTTCTCCAAATCACCTTATGCCCAATTTGTTGAGTGATTGGCAGCTTAGACTGTAATTTCTCTTTTGAAGAAATGTAAGCCGTTAAGCCGACACCCAGTATCACCACTGCAAACGGAGCCTGATAACAGTATAACAGTATAAATGTTACAGTAGCGATCACAGTCTTAAATAGAGAGTTAACACTTCGTTTCGCGAGTTTTACTAATGCGTCGATAATTATGATAACCACTGCTGATTGAATCCCTAAAAAGATAGAATTCATGTGAGAATGGGTTCCATAGTAGATATAGATGATGCTTAAAGTTCCTACTGCAAATGCTCCTGGTAAAACAAATAGCAGTCCTGCAACTACACCGCCTAAAACACCATTTGTACGCCACCCCAAATAGGTGGCGAGTTGCATCGCTTCGGGTCCAGGAAGGAGCATGCAGAATGAAAGTGCACTATTAAAAGCTCGTTCTTCTAGCCATTTTCGCCGCTCTACAATCTCATTAAACATTAATAAGATTTGAGCCGCAGGCCCACCAAATGACATAGCGCCAATCTTTGCCCAAATAAAAATTAATTCTTTGTACGAAGGTTTGCTCATAGCCTTGTGTTAGCCTGGACCGCTAGACTGTTAAACCTTAAATATGCGTTAATTATGCGCTTAACACCATGAAAATAGCCTTTGGATGCTGGACATCCTATCGATCTTCATTTGGTCTTGTTTTTCGTTATCGGAATAACAAACAGCGATAAACTTAACTTTCATTTGAACTCATTTGGACAAATAAAGGTCCGTCGATTAAACGGGGTGCAAGAACATACATTCGCTAGGGCACGTATGAAGTATTTTGCAATAAAACTGTTTGAATTGTTCCGCTTGACGTTGTTCCGACCTCATCAAGTCCAGATTGCAGCTCTGTGTTATCGTAAAACCGCTCGGGGTGAAGTTGAATTTCTTCTTGTTACTAGTCGCAAAACTAAACGTTGGATAATTCCCAAAGGCTGGGTGATGAAAAATAAGAGCGGAGTACAAGCAGCTATTCAGGAGGCATGGGAAGAAGCAGGTGTTGCAGACGTGATTGCGACAAAGGATTCAATTGGTTTTTACCTTTACCCAAAAATATTGAAGTCTGGTGTCACATACAAAATCAGGACTTCTGTTTATCCACTGCTAGTGAAAAAGATTGAGGCAAAATATCCTGAGGCTCAGCAGCGAGAACGTAAGTGGTGTTCTCTAGGTGAAGCTGTTGAGCTGATTGGTGAACCCGACTTGGTGCGCTTAATACAGAACATTTCTGAGGAAGAACTTTTCTTTGATACCATATCATAAATTCTGTTATCCACGATCAAAAATGTAGAGAATCAAAATGAATAACCGGGATATTGAACCATCACATTTGGAAACCTTGGATCGTGATCTAGGTCGAGTTTCATCATTAGAGTTAGCAACCGCTTACGTTGCAAAGCCATTGGTCGCTCCAGCGCTTGCGCTTATATTCATTGTCCTTGTCGGTGTTATAGCGGCTAGCACTATGAGCGCATTAAATAACGCGCTTGTAATCGTAATAGCAGCTGTCTTGGGTGCTTACATGGCGCTTAATATCGGCGCAAATGATGTTGCAAACAACATGGGTCCTGCAGTCGGGGCAAAGGCGCTCACAATGACTGGTGCGATTGCCATTGCCGCGGTCTTTGAGAGTGCTGGTGCGATTATTGCTGGTGGTGATGTTGTATCCACGATTGCAAAAGGCATTATTGCACCAACTACTATGCAATCCTCTGACGTCTTTGTTTGGGCGATGATGGCAGCACTGCTGTCTGCAGCTTTATGGGTCAATCTTGCAACATGGGTCGGTGCGCCAGTCTCTACTACTCATTCTGTAGTTGGCGGTGTCATGGGCGCTGGGATTGCGGCTGCTGGTTTAAGTGTAGTCAATTGGGGCACGATGAGTAAAATTGCGGCAAGCTGGGTGATTTCACCTGTACTTGGTGGCATAATCGCTGCTGCGTTCCTTTGGTTCATTAAAACACGCGTGATTTATCAAGACGATAAAATCGCTGCCGCAAAAAAATGGGTACCGGTGCTTGTCGGAATTATGGCAGGAGCTTTCGCCAGTTACCTAGCACTTAAAGGTCTTAAGAAGATTATAAAAATTGACCTACAGACTGCTATTGCGCTGGGGTTGATTTTTGGTCTGATTACATGGGCCGTGACCAAGCCAATTATCGCAAAGCAGTCAGTGGGCATGGAAAACCGGAATAAATCTCTGAAAAAATTGTTTAACATTCCATTGATTGTATCTGCGGCGCTGTTGAGCTTTGCGCATGGTGCGAACGATGTTGCGAATGCAGTGGGTCCATTAGCAGCAATTGTGCAGGCATCATCATCGGGAGAGTATACAACAGCGATTTCCATTCCGCTGTGGGTGATGATAATCGGTGCAGCAGGTATATCTTTTGGATTGTTTTTGTTCGGTCCAAAACTGATAAACGTGGTAGGCAATCAGATAACCAAACTTAACCAGATGCGGGCGTACTGTGTAGCATTGTCTGCTGCAATCACTGTGATTGTTGCAAGTTGGCTAGGCTTACCGGTTAGTTCTACTCACATCGCCGTAGGCGCGGTATTCGGAGTTGGTTTTTTTCGTGAGTGGGATACGGCGAAACGTATGCGTTATGCAAACTTGAGTGAGATTGAGATCCCGCGAGTTGCAAAGGAAGAGCGTAAACGTCGGAAATTAGTGCGCAGGTCACATTTTATGTCAATCATTGCGGCTTGGATTATTACTGTGCCATGCGCTGCGGTAATTTCAGGAATAATCTTCTCGATTATATCATTGACTGCCGGTTAACTTTGACCATAGTCACGCCGACTACACCAACGTCCGGTGCACACTGGGCGTTGGATGGCATATCGTTCTGTGATCGAGTTATTCTACTAAAACTGGAAGCCGTCTGGTAAACAAGTGTATTTGGGACCACTTCCATATTTCAGGCTTCGTCTCACTAACCATATTTAAAGGAAATTTTTGAAAAGTATGGTTGCGCCCCCGGGCACCACTTTCAGTAAAATATCAATGACTTAAAATTTGTGCACTAATGCTATTCGTGTGCAGTGCAAAAACACATCAAACACATACTTTTTCGTGTGTTTGAGTGTTGAGTTTCCTGGGTTTGACACTGTGTCTGCAACCTAGTGAAAGAACACAGTTCGTGATTAAATGTTTACTAATCAGAGGTATCTGCGATTAATGTATAGATTTCGGCGTTAAAACAAATTTAAGGGTTTGTGCGTTTCGTGAATAATGTGGTGTTTGGCTTCTTCGAATTTAGAATTTAAAGGCGTTGAGCCTCTTCGTATCCATGCAGAGAGATCTATTTCAGCTCGCGCATGGGAAGGTTTCGATAATTCTCTATTCGGGCTTTTAGGCCAGGTCGTGCAGCAGAGCGTACGAGTGCTGCTAGATCAAGCTCGGCATTGTTTAACCCTGTTAGAGCTAGCATGTTTGCCGTGGCCTCGGATGGTAGGGCGCGCGCGCGGGTGGCAAGGGTGAGGATCAGATTCTCCCAATCTTCTTTTTCTACTAGGTTGCTGGCCAGCCCTATCTGCCGCGCTTGTTCGGCGGAAATTGACTTAGTGTCTATCAGCATATCGCGCGCGGCGTCCTGCCCGATCAGAGCTGTTAAGCGGCCGGTGCCAAGGGCCAGTTCAAAATTCCAACCCGGCATTTTCAGCTTCGTGCCGAGGGCTGCAACCCGGTGCCAACAAGCGGCGAACAGATCTGCGCCTGCACCAACGATTTGCCCATGTCCAAGCGCCACGATGGGAAAGGGGCTATGATAGATTTTCTGCAAGAGTAGCTCGAGCCGCACAAAGCGCCAGAGTAAATCCCCATCCGATACCTTGGAAATATCAGACAGATCAAATCCTGCGCAGAAATGCTTTCCCTCGCCGCGAATTACTGCCATGCGAACATCGCCAGGCTGATCCAGCGCGGTGATTAAATCCTCGACCAACGCGGGCGTTAAAGAGTTTGCTTTTGAACCGCGATTCAGCGTTAGGGTCAACACATCATTTTCGCGGGTGCAGATCAAATCAGGATCGCGTGATGACATCATGTCCCCCTTTACGCCTTGGCCATATCATCTGCGAGGCTGGCTAAAACCGCATTACGTCAATAAAAGGTATATTAAAAGTCTGAGAAGTTGGAAACAGTAACAAAATGGAAATTAGCTACTCCGTTCGAAAGCATCAGGAACTGTTGCGCTTTGGACCGCTTTGTGGACCACTTCAATATTTTTGGCGTCTTCTAACTAACTAAATTTAAGGGATATTTTTGAAAAGAATGGTTGCACCCCCGAGTGGCTCTGTCCAAAATAATATCAATGACTTAAATTGCCAGTGAAAATGATTTTCATTCTAATGAACGGGGATGTAATAGCGTTATGACATATGATTTTGTGATAGTTGGTGCGGGAAGTGCTGGCTGTGTTTTGGCCAAACGCTTGTCAGAAGCAGGCAACACAGTTTTGCTCTTAGAAGCAGGGGGAAATGATAATTACCATTGGGTTCATATCCCGATGGGGTATTTGTATTGCATAGATAATCCTCGCACCGATTGGCAATTTCGCACAGAGAGTGAGCTGGGTTTAAATGGTCGGTCGCTTATTTATCCACGTGGCAAGGTCTTGGGGGGATGTTCTTCGATTAACGGGATGCTTTATTTACGCGGTCAGGCAGCAGATTACGATAGATGGCGGCAAACAGGATTGGCCGGATGGGGATGGGATGACGTTCTACCATATTTCAAAAAGTCAGAAGACTACCTTGATGGTGCATCAGATATGCATGGAGCTGGTGGTGAATGGTGCGTCGATAATCAACGGCTGCATTGGGAGGTTTTAGATGATTGGATGTCTGCTGCAACACATGAGGGTATCCCAAAAACCTCGGATTTTAATACAGGTAACAACGAAGGTGTTGGGTATTTTAGAGTAAACCAGAAGAACGGTTGGCGGTTGAATACAGCCAAGGCTTTTTTGCGTTCAACTAAAAGCAATAAGTTGCGCGTCGAAACAAAAGCGATGACCCAGCGCGTTATAATTGAGAGCGGGCAGGCTGTAGGGGTGCAATATATGCAAAATGGGCAAATCAAAACTGCCCGCGTGAATGCTGAGGTCATTTTATCCGCAGGAGCTATTGGATCGGTACAGCTGTTACACTTATCTGGAATTGGACCAGGTTCAGTGTTGGCGGAAAATGGTATCGAGGTTGAGTTACAACAAAATGAAATTGGTCAAAATCTACAAGACCATTTGCAATTGCGTTGTGCATGGAGATTGGAGGGCGCAAACACGTTAAACACAATGGCTAATTCGATGTTCGGCAAAGCCAAAATTGGGCTTGAGTATCTATTCAAACGCTCAGGTCCCATGTCTATGGCTCCCTCACAACTTGGAGCATTTTCTAAGTCACGTCCAGATTTAGAAACCCCAGACCTAGAGTACCATGTTCAACCATTATCGCTTGAAGCTTTTGGTCAGCCATTGCACGAATTCCCCGCAATTACTGCAAGTGTTTGTAATCTACGACCAGAGAGCCGTGGTACAGTAACCATTTCCTCAAAAAACCCAAACGATGCACCCAGAATCTCCCCAAACTATTTGAGCACCGAAGGCGATAAGCAGACAGCGGTTTCTGCCATTAGACAAGCGCGAAGAATTATGTCGCATGGACCAATGTCCAAATACAAACCGCATGAAATCAAACCCGGAATTTATTCGGATGCAGATGAAGATTTGATTAAAGCTGCTGGAGATATTGGTACCACGATATTTCATCCAGTTGGCACTGTGCGGATGGGCGCTGACGAAACTGCGCCGCTTGATCAAAGACTTAAAATGCGAGGCATTGGTAATCTTCGAGTAGTTGATGCTTCAATTATGCCAACAATAACAAGTGGTAATACGAATTCGCCAACTATTATGATTGCTGAAAAAGCTGCAGATATGATTTTAAGTTAGTAAACGGGTGTGTGTCAGAATGTTTACCGTCAGTGCGTTTGGGAAAGAATTGAGAATTTGATTTGATGCCGAGAGTTTATACTCATAATCCTAAACTTTTTTCTATCGCGTTACCATTGAGAAAAATTTTGGGTTGAGCACGATAACTCCAATTCCCAATAAGATCGTAGCACCGCCATAAAACTTCTCTAATGTGATTGTTTCTCCCAAGAAAAGATTTCCACCAAAGACAGAGAACACTGGAAGCAACAATAAGAACGGTGCGACTTTACTTACATCGTGATGCCGTATTAGAGTGTTCCAAAAGTAATAACCTAAGCATGTCATTATCAAGCCAAGGTATAGAACGGTCCACCAAACCAAAGGGTTAGCAGTCTTAATTGCTTCTAATTGCCCATTCTCAAATATCGCTGACATTAAAAATAATTGTGGAGCAGCAAAAACTGCTATCCAGGCTGTAACTTGCATTCCTGAAACATCTTTAAGTTTTCTGATCATGACCTGACCTAAGGCCCATGCAAAGCAACCACTGAGCACCAAAGCGATAGAAATAAAACTTCCGCTTAGCTCATCTTGCTGGCTCATTATTACGACACCCAAAAATGAAATTGCTATGCCAATCCACTTTTTGTAACCAGGTCTTTCTTGTAAGAGTAGCGCTCCAAGAATTACGAGGAATGGCACTTCCAGCTGAACAATTATTGAGGCTAGCCCTGCCTCTAAACCTTTAACACCAGTAAACGTGAGGCTGTATTGAATAGCGGCTGCGACAATTGCGATTTTAAAAAGTTGGAAAAACTTTCCTACAGGTAATGGTGTGAACCAAACCAATACTAAAGCTGTTAATGAAAAGCGAAATGCCATCAGCAAAATTGGTGGAAAATGATTGATTGCTCCTTTTGCAAATACGAAGCCCAAACCCCACAAAAGTGGTACAGAGAGAGCCATAATAGTTTGTTTCGGGGTAAATTGGTTCATTAGCCGGTGATCAAAAAGTTTCTATGTATGCTTTCATTTACTAACAGAATTGGCATTTGTTATTGTTTGTCTGGATTAAACACGACGCTTATGATTGTCGCCTTTGGCAAAGCTTTTAGCACCTAAAATTCTCAACATCACTGAGATTTCTAATCTAGCGGGTCAACAAAGACTAAAATCGTTGACGGTGCAGGGCTTGAGCAGCCTGATCTGAATGGACCAAGTTAACTGTTGGTGCATGATAAGTCTCTGATCCACTCCTGAAATAGCCCATACGAGAATCAGGTCTTGAAGCAGAAAAACGTTCGTTATTGAATTCCAAAGCGTATCAAAATAGTTTCTTGGAAGTTTTTACTTATTAGGGTTGTTCTATGAATTATACACCGAATCCGTGCCGCTATAATGAAATGCTTTATCGAAAATGTGGTAATTCTGGCCTTAAATTACCCGTGATTTCACTGGGTTTGTGGCATAACTTTGGGGAAGATTTCACGCACCAAAGTAAGAGAGAGATTTGTCGGGCTGCATTCGATCATGGAATTACGCATTTTGATCTTGCGAATAATTATGGACCACCTCCCGGAAGTGCAGAGACAGCATTCGGTGAAATTTTGAAAACGGATTTTGCAAATTACAGAGATGAGTTAATTATCAGTTCAAAAGCTGGATATGACATGTGGCCTGGACCATACGGAGAGTGGGGCAGTAGGAAGTATTTGATTGCTTCATGCGATCAGTCACTAAAGCGCATGGGGTTAGACTATGTTGATATTTTCTATTCACACCGCTTCGATCCAGATACACCTTTGGAAGAAACAATGGGGGCATTGGATCACATTGTAAGATCAGGACGAGCGCTTTATATCGGTATCTCTAGCTATAATAGCAAGCGCACGAGAGAAGCTGTCGCGATCTTGAATGATTTGGGCACACCATGTTTAATACATCAACCAAGTTACAACATGTTAAATCGTTGGGTGGAAGACGATGGTTTGCTAAACACGCTAGGTGATTTAGGGATTGGCTCGATAGCCTTTACGCCACTAGCTCAGGGTTTACTAACAAATAAATATCTGGGTGGTGTTCCGGCGCGAAGCCGCGCTAGTCAGGCTAAAAGTCTCGACAAACAGAAGATTACCCCTGAGTTGGTAAAAAACTTAAATGCATTAAACGAGTTAGCTAATGGACGTGGACAAACTTTAGCACAAATGGCTTTAGCTTGGGTGCTAAGACGTGATCGTGTCACTACAGCCTTGATCGGTGCTTCGAGTTCGCAACAAGTTGCAGATTGCGCCGGCGCCGTCGATAACCTTATCTTTACGGACACTGAACTTGCTGAGATTGATAAGTTATCTGGCGATTTAGGCATTAACCTCTGGGCAAAATCTTCTGAGATTGAGGAATGATACAAAACGCACATTTTTTTGCTGTGTCCGTCTGTTGGGATCTCAGGGTTTAAACCAGCAACCTGTCCCTTAAGAGTGGGCTGCTCTATCCAGTTGCGCCACGAATTTGTTGGTAGGCACGGACTTATTTGAACCCGAAACCAAAGCGTTATGGGCGCTCTGCTCTAACCAATTGAACTAAAGGCCCGCCTAAGCATGTTTTTTCAGTGATTGTAATAAGTCGCAACGGTTTCGTTTGTTTAAATACGATCCAAAACCATCTCAGCTCCAAGAAACTCTCTCGTCTTGTGCATCCAATCATCGAGTGCTGACGCAGCACCTATTCCCACACCTTGGATCTGGTGAAGGTGTATCGTGAACAGCTTTGATGGATCAGCGGCCTCAGCAGGGTCCCACTGTCCACCCGTTTTGATAATAATTGTACCAACCTCTTCGATTGGTGACTTGCTATTTTGGATCCGTTCATACGCAGTTTGAAGGTCGATATTCATGATATAATCCTCCGCAATGAGTTGAGTTACGTATAGTTGGTAGTACTTAATTTGAGTTTAAGGTTCTAATAACTGAGTAATTCAGTTTTGCCTGACAAATTATCGGTATCGCTGAAATAAGAGATCTCAATTTTTATCTTCAAATTCTTTTTTGAAATCTCGTACCTTTTCATGTTTTACAAGGTCGATAATTATGTTTGTCACGTCTATTTCTTGACGTAGAACTGCCATTTTTTGATGCAATTTTCGAAGTTCTTTCTCATGAAATTCTAGTTCTTTTTCTTTTCTAATTTTGTCGTCAATTACGTCTGCCAGCCTTATTAGTTTGCTCATTTTTTACTCCTTCTACATTTATTAAAACGAAAATTCTTTTGTGACAAAAGCTAGAAAAAGATTAAAAAATATGTATAATACGCGCTGTTAGAATGAGCGCTATTCAAAGCGAAATGTATGTTCATTGAATAAGAAAATTTAAAGCTAAATTCTTGAAATATATCATATAACCCATACGTAACGTCTTGAAATTCTAAGCTGGGCGAAAACAGATGTTCAGACTCTTTTGCTTCGTTATGTTCTCATTTTTGGCATCGGCATCATTTGGAGAACGTAGTACCCCATCAAGTAATTTAGATGTCAAATTATCATTCTCGCCAATTGTAGAGATTGCATCGCCTGCAGTGGTCAGCATCTATGCGAAACGTCTTATCAATGGGCGGCAAAGTGTGTTTCAGCGTGACCCGTTTTTTTCAGATTTTTTCAATAATTTTCAACGCTCACGACCGCGATTGCAGAATGCGCTCGGGTCCGGTGTGATTGTTGATGAGGATGGTATAGTTGTATCGAACTATCATGTCGTAGGTGGCGCCCAAGAAATAAAAGTACATCTAAAAGATCGAAGAGAGTTTGATGCAGAGATTCTATTGGCAGATGAATCGGCAGATTTGGCAGTACTTCGATTAATCAATCCTAGTGGGCTTAATGCAATTGAGATTGGCGACACAGATAAGGTATTGGTGGGTGACTTGGTTCTCGCTATTGGAAATCCATTCGGGATCGGGCAATCTATAACAAGTGGTATTGTATCAGGTTTATCTCAAAGTGTTCTTCGGGGTGATTTAAATTCAGGTTATTTCGTTCAAACAGATGCACCTATCAATCCAGGAAACTCCGGCGGTGCGCTGGTAGACATGACGGGAAAACTCATTGGAATTAACACTTCCATTCTTACAAAGTCGGGCGGTTCAAATGGTATTGGCTTTGCAATTCCTGCCAACCTTGTTGCTAAATATGTCGAGCAGGCAAAAAGTGGTAAGTCAGTCTTTGAAAGACCTTGGGCTGGTATAGAAGTTCAAGATATCAATCAGTCGGTCGCGAATGCATTGAACATGCGGTATCCTACTGGACTGCTAATTACTGATATACATCCACAAAGCGAATTTTATCGTGCTGGTTTGCGGATAGGTGACGTAATATTATCCGTTCAGGGCTACGAGCTCAATTCCGAGTTGGAGTTGAGCTATCGTTTGGCAATACTAGGGGTTGGGACTAGCGTTTCGGTATCTTTCCTGCGCAGCGATCAAAAAAAATCAGTTGAAATTAGCTTACGTAATGCGCCTGATGAACCAATAGCGAAATTAGTGTATGTGAAAAGTAATGGACCGTTTTTTGGGTCAACTGTTGCTCAAGTTAACCCAAAACTTATAAATGATTTCAAATTATCTTTGAGATCGACGGGCGTTATGTTGACTCAAGTTTCTAATCTAACGCAACGCTTAGGTTTAAGAGAGTCGGATATTATAGCTTCAATAAATGGCGCTAAAATATCTCACGTCGGCGACTTGTTAAGTTTAAATTCTGCAAGAATTAATAGATGGTCGTTGGATGTCATTCGAAACAAACGTTTGATTAC
>Ga0255753_1004878_pt1 | contig 13085 bp, 16 predicted proteins | sample 041ome_10_FD_179953 | JGI IMG/M metagenome (GOLD analysis project Ga0255753, IMG submission 179953) | Coastal salt marsh microbial communities from the Groves Creek Marsh, Skidaway Island, Georgia - 041412US metaG (version 2) | ecosystem: Environmental > Aquatic > Marine > Intertidal zone > Salt...
ATATACGCCTGAATGATTTAAAAGAGAATAGATGTAAATGGAATTTCATTCTTTCCAAAATGGAAACATTTAATATAAATGAAACATAATTGTTAACTAAAAGGAAACAATGTGTTCGCATTGTGGCTTTAGAGTTATTAAAATTAATTTTATTTACACATAACGTCATAAGAAAAAAATAAATGTGAATGATGACATTCTAAACTAGCGTAAAAAGATCAGTTGATTGATATTATTAATAATAATAGGATTTAAATTTTAAGCAGGAGTAAATATTGTCTAAGGCTTTTTTATTATGGTGGATACAGATTGTAACCGTTTCTTTTGCCTCAATTTTAATTTTTACTTATGGATGGTTTGAAAAGTTGTATGAAGCCGATCAAACAAAAATTAGTTTTATTATTATTACAATTTTTATAGCTACATCAATGGCGACAGGGTTTTTAAGCTTTAAATCAAAAAATGAATATAAAAAACTTAGCAACTATATTTGGTTTGCTTCAGAAACAATGGTTACCCTTGGTTTAATCGGAACAGTTGCAGGTTTCTTGTTAATGTTAAGCTCAGCTTTTGATAATTTAGATGTTAGTAATGTAGAGAATGTTCAAAAAGTAATTTCAAACATGGCCTTAGGTATGAGTACGGCTTTATGTACAACACTCTCTGGGCTGGTTGGGAGTGTTTTGACTAAAATTCAAATGGTCATATTAGAGAATAATTCTAATTATGAGTGATCCAAGGTATAGATCTTCATTTGGCTTTATTGACTTATTATTTAATATGTTAATAGGGTTTGTATTTTTATTTATGTTAGCTTTTTTGTTAATAAATCCAGTTGCAAAAAAAGAAACAATCAAACCAAAAGCAGAATATTTTATTGAATTAGAATGGGACGGAGAAAAACCTTTCGATTTAGATATATGGGTTAAAGATAATATGGGGCATGTAGTGAGTTTCAGAAGACCTGATGATGCTTTAATTCATCTTGAAAGGGACGATTTAGGTACTATCAATGATACCTACGTGGATCAAAACGGAAAAATTGTGTATCTTAAAGAAAATAGGGAGGTAGTGGCTATACGTACTCCTGAGGCAAGGTCCTACTTGGTAACAATTCATTTTTATAACGCTAGAAAATTTCCAGCTCCCCTTACTCATGCTACTGTTAGATTGCTAAAAGTTAATCCATATAAAGAAGAATATACAAAAAAACTTTTTTTTAGTGCTGAGGGACAAGAGCTTCCAGCCTTTAAGTTTAGAGTCGATTACAATGGTATTGTTCATGTAGATCCTACAAACGAACTAATTATTGATGGTGAAGTTATCAGAAAGAAAAGTGGTGTGTAATGCTTGATTTTTCGATCAGCTCAGGACAATTAATGTTAATATGGTCTTTTGCTGGTGCCATATGTTGTTTGCCTTTTTTTACAAAAAATATTTGGCAAAGATTTTTTACAGTACCTATTATTTTTATTGCTATTTGGCTTAGCTTTTATACAAATCACGAGTTTATTGGGAGGCCAATGTATGATAGACCTCCTGAACAATTTGTCTATGAACATCACGCTGTAATATATGATAAGGGAGAAAGATTCATAGTTTTATGGGCTGTCAAAGATGGTATAAATAAGCTCTTTAAATTTCCTTATACTGAACAAAATGAAGAAGCTTTAGATCAAGCTAAGAGAAATGCGGAGAGATCTGGAGTTCCTCAAATGGGAGAAATCATTAAAGAGGATCCGGTAGATAAGCGTTCTAGAAATAATGAATTTACTTTGAAAACTTATAAATTTCCTTTTCAGCAAATGATGCCAAAATAATTATTTTTTATCCTTTGAACTTTTGTTGTATGTAATCACTTAGGATTGGCCTTAGATTATTTGACATTATTGAAAAAGAATCTTCCCATAATTTTTTTGAGTTACCAACATCATGACCTGTTAAAAGTAAAGTTCCAAAAGGACCAACCGTATCAATGAAGTCAATTAGTTTTTCTTTAACTGTTTTTTCACTGCCAACAATAATAAGATTTCTAGCTTTTTCCATAGCATTGGGTGTCTCATTATCTGTATTAATATCCTTTCCCGGGGTCCCTGATGCTAATTTAGAGACAGAATTGAGATAAAGAAAATATTTTGAAAACACACCATTAGGATCGTTTAGTATATCATTTGCTTCGTCATCAGAAGAAGTTATAAGAACACTTCTTCCAACACGCCATTTGTCATAACTTGGGTTTTTCCCAATATCATTTGCTGCTTGTTTGTACGTTGGCCAATGTGTTGCTATATCTTTAGCATCAACAAAGTTTCCTGAGATAGGAATCCAACCTTTTTCTCCAGCTAATTTAGCAGTCATAGAATTTGGATTTTTGAGAGAAACGGCTATCTCAGGGTGTGGTTTTTGGAATGGTTTAATAAATTTTCCAATTCCTAATTCGTTTACAATATTTTTTGTTAGAGAAATATTTAGAAATTCGCCTTTGTAACTATAAGAATCTGTATCTTGCCAAAATTGAATGATAGCTTCAATTGATTCAATCATTGTTAAAGCTCTTGAACGCCCATCCATATTATCAAAAAGTTCCCAATCGCTCACTAAGCCTCCTGCTCCAATTCCAAGTATGACCCTTCCTTTTGATAAATGATCGAGCAAGCTCACTTGACCTGCAACGACTGCTGGGTGTTGTTGTGGCAGAGATATAACTCCAGTTCCAAATTTAATATTTTGAGTTTCAGATATAAGTGAAGCATGAAATATCAATGGTGAAGTTACAGGTTCCGCGGTTGAGCTATAGTGTTCACCCATCCAAGCTTCTGTAAAATTTAGCTTGTCAGCTAAGATGACTAATTGTCTATCTTCTTCATAAGAAATTGTTATATTTTTATCTGCAGGATGCAGGGGCATCATAAATAGTCCAAGATTAAGCATTAGATTTCTCCGAAGAAAATTAGATCTTAAATATATAGCAATTTTTTTTTTAAAAGTTTATCTGTTTCTTTATTTAAACTTCTATTAAAATTCTAAAACAATAGACCCTTTCGTAAGTCGTTTTTCTAACATTGATTGAGCTTCTTGGATATCATCTATGTGAAATGTCTTGTCTATATTAATTTTAATATCATTATTTATGATCATATCAAAAAAGATGTCAGCATTCTTTTGCATTTCATTACTATCTTTAATATATGTGTTTAGTCCGCCTGTTGCAATTGATCCTGAAAATGATCTTAAAGTATTAATATTTATAGGTTCAATAGGTCCGGATGATACACCAAAACTAACTATTCTTCCTTTGGGAGCCAGGCATGTTATCCCTTTTAAAAAAGTATCCTTGCCAACAGAATCATATATCACGTCAACACCATTGTCATTGGTTATCAGACGTACTGTTTTAGCAAAATCTTCTTCGGTATAATTAATTGTATAACTACATCCATTTTTTTTGGCTATATCTTCTTTATCTTTAGTGCTGACGGTCCCTATGATTTTAGCACCTATTTTTTTTGCCCATTGACATAGAATTTGCCCAACTCCTCCAGCTGCTGCATGTATTAAGACTGTATGTTGTTGCTTCAAATTAAAGGAATCATTCACTAGATACTGAGATGTTAGGCCTTGTAACGTTGAAGCAGCAGCTATCTTGAGATCTACTTCTTTTTTTAACTTAATAACTCTATCTTGTTTTAATTTCATAAATTTTGAGTAAGAACCTAAATTCATGCAATGTGTAACTTTATCGCCCACATTGAATTTATCAACATTTGATCCTATTTCAACAATGATACCAGCCCCCTCCATCCCCATGATAGATGGTATCGTTTTTAATGGGTAGGCTCCATTTCTTTGATTGATGTCAATAAAATTTAAACCTACATAGGAGTGCTCAATTAAAACCTCATCGGGATTAAGTGATTTTATGTCACTTTCCTCTATCTTTAGCACCGAAACAGGGCCTTGCTCATAAATTTTAACTACTTTAGATTTCATTATAAACACCTCATAAATTTAATAGGAAATTTCCTAATATTTCTTTACCGCCCTCACTTCCAAATGATTCTGGATGATACTGAATACCATAAATAGGATATAATTTATGTGTTATGGCCATAATATCACTTTCTAATGGAATTTTTTTTGAATCTAATTTTGAGTTTGTGTTGTCAAATTCTTGAGAAATACCATTAATAATAAAACAATCCGGTAGGGTCTTTTTATCAACTATTAGAGAATGATATCTCATAATTTCAATATTTTGTGGAATTTTGTTATGAAGTCCTTTTTGATCATGTAATAAAAATGAAGTTTTACCATGCATAGGTTCATTGGCCTGGATTACTTTTCCTCCAAAAGAGTAGCAGATACCCTGCATCCCTAAACAAATACCTAGGATAGGTGTTTTGGGTCCCATTTTTAAAATAACATCATTACAAATACCAAAATATTTTTTATTTTCAGGAGAGCCTGGGCCTGGTGATATAATAATCTTATTTGGATTTATTTTCTTTATGCTTTCTAATGTTAATTCATCATTTCTTTTTACCATTATATCAAACTGATCTGATATGAAGAGTTTATTAAGAATTTCACCGCAATATTGGTAGAGATTAAAAGTAAATGAATCATAATTATCTATAATTAATATTTTCATCTTCAATTATCCTCAAATGAGTTCAAAACTGTTTTCATAGCTGCTAGTTTTCTTTCAATTTCCAAATATTCTTTATCAGGATCTGAGTCGTATACATTTCCACCACATGTTTGAGCATATGCTTTGTTTCCTTTGATAAAAATTGACCTTATGGGTATTGCAAATGTACAATCGCCATTAAATCCAAATTGTCCAATAGCCCCTCCATAAGGCCCCCTGCCATCTTCCTCTATTTCGTTAATGATTTTCATTGCTTCAATTTTGGGGGCTCCGGAGAGAGTTCCTGCAGGGAAGTTTGATGCTAATGCTGAAAACATATCTTCATTTTCATTAATAATACCAACAATTTCAGATGAAATATGTTGAACATGAGAATACTTTTTTATATCCATTAAATTTCTAACTTTAACAGTTCCAAATTTAGAAACTTTACCTAAATCATTTCTATGCAAATCTACTAGCATATTATGCTCAGCTATTTCCTTATTGTCATTAAGCAACGCTCTGGCAAGTTTAAGGTCTTCTAATTTATTTTTTCCTCTTTTGGTTGTCCCTGCTAATGGAAATGTTTCCATTTCACCATTCCTAAGTCTAAAGAGAAGCTCAGGTGAAGCTCCAATTATTACTTGGTCATCAAATTTCATAAAATACATATGAGGAGAGGGATTTAATAATCTTAATTTTAAGTAAATTTCAGTTAAATCACCATTAATTTCATAATGGCTTTTAAATCCAACTTCACATTGAAAAATCAAACCCTTTTTTATATCTTCTTTAATTTTTAGAACAGTTTGCTTGTGTTCATCTTTGGTCATGGAATCTTTAAGAAATTTTGTTTTCACGCCCTTCTTAAATTGATATGATTGATTTAAAATACTTTTAATTTCTTCAATCCTATTTTCTTCATAGTAATAATAAAAAATCTCCCCGGTCATTTGATCGTAAATAAGTCCATCAAGATAAATACCAAATTTAAAACACTCAAAGTTTTTATTTTTTTTAATATTTAATGAGTTTTCAAAATAATTTATACTGTCATAACTAATAAAACCAACCAAGCCGCCTGCATATTTTCTGGATATTACATTTTGAGGAATAATATCTCTCAGTTTTAAATAAGGATTTTCACAAGAATACTTATGTATATTACCGTTTTTATAATTTTTTAATATTAATTCATTATTGTTTTCAGAGTACACCAAATACTTAGGATCAAAGCCAATAATGTGATATCTGGATACATTGCTTTCTTCTCCTAATGACTCAAATAGAAAACAGTTAGGAAAATTTATTTCAATTTTTCTAAATAAATCAAAGAAATTATATTCGTCTCCAACATTTATATATTTTGGCTTACCATCAATTTTAATTTTTGGAGGTGTTTTTGTTTTATAAGTCATAGATTTCATCATTTTTTAAGATATCAATTATTTTGGATTTTATTTTGAATAATTTTTCATTTTCAAACACTTGTGATCCTCTTGTAACAGTTGCAATGCCAACACCCAAGCTTTCAGAAATTTCTCTTTGTCTTTTACCTTTAAGAAGCATTTGAAAAATTTTTAAACGATTATCGAACTCTTTAAGTTCTTTTGAGGTAAAAAGAGCTTTTAGTAATAATGACATTTTATTTGCATCATTAGTTTCTGTTAGAAGTTTTAAAAGTAAATTTGTTTTCATGTACTAGTACAGTAATTAATAGGGTAAGATAATATTCAGGTGAATATTTTAATTTTTTTTTAAATAGCTTTTAGGTTGCCAGCTGAAACTTTTCCGTCTTTACCGTCTTCAAGTTCGTATTCAATCTTCTGATCAGGTTCAAGAGTTTTCATACCTGCAGCTTGTACAGCGCTAATATGAACAAAAACATCTTTATCTCCACCTTCTGGTTCAATAAAGCCATAACCTTTAGTAGGGTTGAACCATTTAACTGTTCCTGTGGCCATTTTTTTTTCCTTTTCTTAACTCTTTTAAAACAAGAGGATTTTGTTATCTTATAGATATTTATTAAAAAACATGGCTTTAGGTATCATGAATATAATAAACATCTAATTATATTAAAAAAAATAAATTATATCAAGATGGAAAAATATTTTATGATAGCCTAATAATCAGCTTCTTGGGCCTTAATTATTGAGCTCACAGCTGTATTAAACGGTGTTTCAATATTATTTTGAATTCCTAAAGTAACTACCATTCCATTAATGGCATCAATTTCAGATAGTCTTTTGGATTCAACATCTTGAAGCATTGATGGTTTAGAGTTTAATAATTTTTTTCCAAACTCAGTAATGTAATTTACAGTGTCATCAAATGTAAAATTTACCCTTTTAAGGTCTCCCATTTTCTTGGCTTCTAATGCACAACCCTTTGCGATATTGAACATGTGTTCATTATTCATCACTTCGCCAAGTGTTTTTCTGAAAATTGAGCATGAACCACTCCAAGCAACATTACACACAAATTTTTCCCATATTAATTGCTCAATATCTTCAAAAGCTTTCGCATTAAAGCCTGCATCACACCATACCTTAACTAGTTTTTCTAATCTTTGTGTAATACCCCCATTCATTTCACCAATTCTAATCATACTCATATTATTATGATGAGCATGTCCTGGCCCAACCATTGATGCACCAAAACCTTGTGCAACTCCCAAAAGAATATTATCAGTAGGCATGTAGGATGCTATTCTTTCACCTGCCCCTAGGCCATTTTGAATTGTAAGGATAACTGAGTCATTAGATGTAATGGGACTTAGTTTTGATGCTACAGATCCAACCCCAGCTGCTTTAGTGGCAATGATAAATAATTCACAGCCCTTTGCATCTTCTATGTTATTCGATACTTTTATATTTTTAACTGTATTATCACCGCTAAAACCTGAAACTCTTAAACCATTTTCTCTTATTGCATCTAAATGTTCTTCCCAAAGATCTATAGCAATAACCTCATTATTATTTTGAGCTAGAAAGGATGCATAAATAGATCCCATTGCGCCAGCGCCAATAACTGCAATTTTCATTTTTAAACTCCATTATTCTTTTATAAAATTTCCATTATTTAATTCGATCATTGCTAATCTTATTTCTTCATGAGTATTCATCACTATAGGTCCATGCCACGCAACGGGTTCTTTAATTGGATTGCCCGATACTAGAAGAAAGCGAACGCCATCTTTACCTGAAGAAAGACTTATTTCATCACCTGTGTCAAAGGTAATTAATGTTTTATTTCCGCTCATATCTCTAATTGTGTAATCTTGGTTTTGATAAGACTTTTCAATCTTAACGCCAATAGGTTTTGAGGAGTAACTAAAGTTAGCTTCTCCTTCAAAAATATAAGCAAAACAATTATCATATGTTGGGATTTGAAAATTTTTGTTTATATTGGGTGGGACGTAAATATCAAAATACTGAGGGTTTGACGCAATCCCTTTTATAAGTCCTTTATAACCTTTATAATTTCCTATAACAATTTTAATGATGGTTCCATCATCTTCATTTATAACTTTTATATCTTTACCCTTTATATCTTGGTAGTTAGGGCTAGTCATTTTAAGATTAGATGGAAGATTTGCCCACAATTGAAAGCCGTGCATTTGCCCTTTATCATTTCCTTTTGGCATTTCTTGATGTAAAATACCTGATCCTGCTGTCATCCATTGGATGTCTCCATCACTTAGTTCGCCACTATTTCCAAGGCTGTCTTTATGCTCAACGGAGCCTTTTAATATATATGTTATAGTTTCAATACCTCGATGAGGATGCCACGGAAATCCCAATTGAAAATCAACTGGGTTATCATTTCTAAAATCATCAAGTAATAAAAAAGGGTCAAATTCTTTTGTATTTCCAAAGCCAAATGCTCTGTCTAATCTTACGCCAGCTCCTTCTAAAACTTGAGATGATTTAGTTTTATTTAATATTGGTCTTACAGTCATTCTTACCTTATAAACATAAAAATAATTTTTATAAATTATTTTTAATATAACGCGTCAATTTTTTTAAATTTCTCTTGAGGACTTTGTTATTTGTTTGAGCATGCACTAAATGGGTTACTAGAAATCAATCGACCGGAAATCTTAATCTTAGTAACAATATTAGCTGTAATTTTGGTTGCAATTTCAAAATCTGGATTTGGGGGAGCATTAGGATCACTTGGCTTGCCTGTTATGGTTTTTGTCTTTCCTCCTAAATTAGCCATTGCTATTTTGTTACCTCTATATTTAATAACAGACTTCTTCGTAGCATATACATGGAGAAAGTTTCCTGTAATAAAGATTTTAAAAGTTATGGTTTTAGGAGGATTATCTGGTCAAGTTCTGGGTTGGTTATGTTTTGGTTACCTAGATGATAAATATATTCTAATCCTTATTGGGTTTTTAGCATTAATAACCTCTATTAGATATTTTAAGAATTTAATTTGGAAAAATGTAGTGGTTGATAAAACAAAAACAATTTTGAAATCTTCTTTTTTAAGAGCCATGGGTTGGTGTGGTTTTTCAGGATTTTCAAGTTTTGTAGCACTAACTGGTGGTATTCCAGCCCAAATATACTTATTGCCTATGAACCTTGAAAGGCAATTATTTGTAGGTACCATGAGTTTTTATTTTCTAATTATAAACTTAGCTAAATTACCTTTTTTCTTTGACTTAGGTGTTTTTAGTCCTACAAGTATTCTATTGAGTATAGTGGTTTTACCAATCTTACCAATTGGTATTTTTATTGGTAAGTTTTTAAATAAAATGCTTTCAGATCAGATGTTTTATCATATAAGCCATTTTGCTCTATTTTGTTGTGGTATTAACTTAATTAGTAAACAATTTTTATAGGAGTCATAATATGGAAAGTGAAATGTTTAAAAAGGGTATAGCTAAAAGAAGAAAAGTATTAGGTGATGAATACGTTGACAAAGCTTTAGCATCTGCTGATGAATTAGGTGCTGATATGCAAAAACTAGTCACTGAATATGCATGGGGCGAAGTTTGGAATAAAGAAAATTTATCAGATAGAGACAGGTCACTTATAAATTTAGGTATGATCGCTGCATTAAATAGATCTCATGAATTTAAGCTTCATGTGAGGGGAGCACTGAATAATGGTTTAACAAGGTTACAAATTCGTGATGCTGTTTTACAAATAACAATATATTGTGGAGCACCTGCGGGTTTAGAATCTTTAAGGCTTATAAGAGAAGTTTTTAAAGAAATAGATTCAGAAAAATAATATTAAACTAAATATAAATTTAGGGACATTTATATGATATAATTCTTAAAAGTGAGAAGTTATGGTTCATAGTGAAGAAAAAACAAACTTAATTGAAGATGGTTTTAGTAGTGATGAAACAAACTTCAAAAGTCTCTATGGCCTTACTTCCGCTGCTGAGAACAGCATATTAAATGCAATAAACAACAAAAATACTCGTAGTTTAAAGAAACTCATAGAACCTTTGCATCCAGCTGATCAAGCTGACATGTTAGAAAGACTTTCTGATGAACAAATTAACGATTTTTTAAGTCTTCTAGGAAAATCTCTTGATCCAGAGGTTTTAGTTTACTTAGATCTTAATGTTCAAGAAAAAGTTATAGATTTTATAGGGCCTAAAGGTCTAGCTAAAGCTATACCTGAATTGCATTCAGATGATGCTATAGAAATCCTTCAAGAATTAGAACAAGCTGATAGAGATGTAGTTATAAAACAACTTCCTAAAGCTGATCGAATTCTTGTTGAGGAAGCTCTATCTTTTCCTGAATCCTCTGCTGGAAGATTAATGCAGAGAGAGTTTTTGGCGTTTCCAGCAAATTGGACAGTTGGCCAAACTATAGACCATATGCGAGATCAATCAGAAGAAAATGAAGAAAATTTTTATTCAGTTTATATTGTTGATCCTGCTCATAGATTGTTAGGTGTTATTTCACTAGCCAGATTATTGTCAGCCAAAAGACCTGTCAGATTGAGTAATTTAATGGAGTCCAACACAAGAAGTGTGAATGTTGAAACAGATCAGGAAGAAGTAGCCCTTTTATTCCAACAATATGGTTTAGTTAATATGCCAGTAATAGATAACGCTGGTCGTTTGTTAGGCGTAATAATAGTAGATGATATTGTAGACGTAATAAATGAGGAAGCAGAAGAGGATCTTCAGGGGTTAACAGGTGTAAGTAATCTTTCAATAACTGCATCATTTGCTGAAACTGCTAAAGGACGTTTTTCTTGGTTAATTCTAAATATGTTTACTGCTATTTTGGCATCAACAGTTATAGGCTTGTTTCAAGAAGAAATAGAAAAATTAGTGGCATTAGCAGTTTTAATGCCTATAGTGGCATCAATGGGAGGGAATGCTGGAACGCAAACCGTAACTGTTGCCGTTAGAGCATTAGCGACAAGACAACTCAACTACACTAATTTACAAAAATTTGTATTAAAAGAAACCTGGTTAGGATTAGTAAATGGTTTTTTATTTGCTATAATCTCAATGTTATTAGCTTATGTCTGGTTTGGTGACAAACAAATTGCTCTGATAATGGGATTGGCAATGATAGCTAATCTTTTGTTTGCAGGTCTTCTCGGCACATTAATTCCATTAACATTAGAAAAGTTTAACATTGATCCAGCAATATCTAGTTCAGTTTTTTTAACAACAGCAACGGATGTAATTGGTTTTTTTACATTTTTAGGTTTATCAGCACTGGTGATTTTATAAAAGGGTTTATATTTGTATTATCATTTAAAAAAAATTGCTGTTGGTATTGAAACAGTTGAAAGGTTAAAGATAAGACAGGAGATGATATTTAGAACTTATGGCAGATTATTCCATTCGACAAGAAATATGCCTAAAAAAAGAGAGGAATTAATCCAATCTGGGTCAATGTTTTGGATAATAAAGAGATATGTTTTAGTTAGGCAAAAAATTATAAATATTATTCCAGTTGTTCGCGAAGATGGAAGTAAGGGATGTGAAATAGAATTAGACAAAAATCTAACTAAAGTTATTCCTACAAAAATGAAACCGTTTCAAGGATGGAGATATTATCTTGAAGAAGAAATACCTCAAGATTTAAATGTTAATTGTAATGAAGACGATGAAGTTCCAGAACAAATTCGTTCTGAATTGATAAAACTTGGCTTATACTAATAAAATCAATTAAAATCAAAAAGTAAATAATTTAGAAAATTTATAAAGAATTAAAGGATTTATATGTTATCAAAAATTTTTAGTGTTAAAACTCTAATTTTTTTTGGAGTTTTGGCTCTAAGTTTATTTATTTATAAATATTTAGTTTCCACAAAACCTCAAGCTAAACAAGTTGATGTCCAGGAAAAAACATTTTACGTAAAAGTAATCAATACACAAAGAAGTAATTACTCTCCTAAATCAGATGCGTTTGGGAAAATAATATCTACAAGACAAGGTGATCTTCGTTTTGGTGTTTCCGGAAGAATAAATTATATTTCTGACGCTTTTCAGAATGGTTCTTACGTTAAAACCGGGCAAGTTCTAGCGAAGCTTGATCAAAAACATTATCTTCTCGAAATAGAAAAACTGAGTTCTGAAACAAAAGAATTGTTAACACAACTAGAAATTCGTCAAAGACAGGTAAAAAGGTTTAAATCCATGCTGTCTACAAAGGTGATCTCTCAAAATGAATATGATAATGAGTTAATTCTTTTATCCAAAAATCAATCAGACTATGTGAAATCAAGAGTATTATTAGAAAAGGCTAAAGAAGATCTTTCATACACTATACTAAAATCAAAATTTAATGGAATTTTGTATGATGTTGAAATTAACAAGGGTCAGTTTCTTTCGAGTAATGACAGAGTTGCCAAAATATTTTCTAGTGATGATTTAGAGGTTGAGTTTGCTGTTCCTTCTAAAATTTATTCCAATGCAGAAAATTTAATAGGAAAAGAAATTGAAGTTATATGGGAAGCTAGTGATACATTTTTAAAAATAACTAAAGGTATAGTTTTAAGGACTAGTGGAAAAATTATTGAAGAAGAGGGTGGAGGTAAAATTTTTGGAAAAATTAATGTTCAAAATGATTATATCCCACTAGGAACCTTTGTAAGAGTAAGGTACCCATTATATGATTTTATAAATGTTTTCAGAATTCCAGAAACAGCATTATACGGCAATAAGATTTACGTTGTAGAGGATGGTGTTGCTAAAGAAAAAAAGATAGATATGAAATTCAAAGGTTCTGGTTATGTTTTGTTAGATGCTGATCTATCAGTACAAGATCAAATAATAATAACAAAAATACCAGATAATCTTAAAAATAAAAAAGTTACAATTACGAATTAAACCTATTATATGAATAATCATACAGGATAAAATTTTGCCTATATTTAGAGAGTCTGGTTTTTTAAAATTCTTTGTAAAGCACAGAACTGCTGCAAATATAATAATGATATTAATGATTATTATT
>Ga0255753_1004892_pt1 | contig 13059 bp, 8 predicted proteins | sample 041ome_10_FD_179953 | JGI IMG/M metagenome (GOLD analysis project Ga0255753, IMG submission 179953) | Coastal salt marsh microbial communities from the Groves Creek Marsh, Skidaway Island, Georgia - 041412US metaG (version 2) | ecosystem: Environmental > Aquatic > Marine > Intertidal zone > Salt...
GGGGGCGAGGGAGGAGGGACCGGTGGGGCGAGGGAGGAAGGACCGGCGGGCAGAAGCAGGGGAAAATCCCGGGAGCGAAGACAAAGACGTCATTATCAAAAAATACAAATATAACAATATAATATAATGCGAAGATTCCCTTTTGGATTAATTAACTCAAAAACAAGTAAGAAAGATAACCCAATAAATTTTAGCACATTGGGTATAGGGGCCCACCGCGCAAATATACGCAATCGTGTAAGTAGAAATGTATATGTCGTTAATCGTGGTGTAAATATCACAGGTGGTACTATAACACCCGGAATTCAAACTATTTTAGATACATCTGCCACACTATTAATAAATGAAGATCAACATTCTGAAACATTTACAGTTAAATTGGATCGTCCTACTTTAAATTTAACAGCAGTAGATTTAAAAGTTCTTGATACAACAGAAGCAAAAGTTACACCAAGTAGATTAGAATTCAATACTAGTAATTGGGATACTCCACAAACAGTAACAGTTACAGGTGTTGATGATACAATTTATGATAAAACAATAAATACACAATTAAGCATAAGTGTTGTATACGGCAATGATACCAAATATCTAAATATTGCTAATGAAGATAATGAATTACAAGAGGTCATAGTAACAGGTATTGTAAATTCAACAATAAATACAAATGAAGGTGTTAATACTACACAAACAGTTAATCTCACACTCAAATATGAACCAACAGAAATAGTAGTATTCAATGTTGTTAGCGACAGTCCACATGTTATTGTAGACCCCAACGACCATGTAATTACATTTACACCCGAAAACTGGAATGTAGAACAACAATTATCACTTACTATTACAAAAGCAGATGACAATGTTGCTGGTGGTGATGTTATCGCTCAAGTGTTAATGACTAATAATGATACTGATAATTTGATTGCCAAAAATATTACCATTTTCATTGTTGATGATGATGTATTAGCACCCAATTTATATTTTGCAAATAACTTTTTCTATGAAGATGGTTCAATTACAGTTGATGTATCATTGAACGCAGAACCAGTGAGCGATGTTAGTCTATCAATAGTACCAATAGATGTAGCAAGATTAACGACAACTCCATCATTATTAGAATTTTCAACAGCAAATTGGAATGTATCTCAACAATTCACTATAAATGGTGTGAATAACGGAATTTTCAATCCACCCGAACAACTAGATGTAAGTTTAGCATTTACAAGTGGTGGCGATGGTAATATATCATATGACCGTCAAGAACAATTAACATTTACAGTATATGATGCTTCTAAAGCACTATTTGTTGAATCATCTTCATTAACAATCAATGAAGGCGCAGGATATTCATATGATATTAGTCTATCAACACGTCCAGCAAATACAGCAATTGTTTCATTTTTTGTAAATGGTTCGGAAATTCAGGCAATGTCAGATATTAGTTTCGATAGTACCAACTGGAATATATCCAAAACTGTAAGTATAGTAGCAAATACATCACCTTACGCAGTAGATCAAAATGACTCATTGACAATAAATTCAACAGAAGGATTTGGTAGTGTAACTATACCAATTACAATTACAAATGTAAATGAAACAGCGAATTTTACATTATCAACAACAGATTTAGGAATAAATGAAGGTTCAACTGGAACATTCACGATAGCATTAGATAGCAAACCAGTTTCAGATGTAAGTTTATCATTAACACTAAATGATACCACAAACTTTTCTTTAGATAAGACAACTGTTACATTTGCTGCTGATACAGTAGCAGGGACAACAGAAACAATTACTGTAACAGCAGCAACTAATGAAACAAATGAAGGAAATATTACATCAACTATAGATATCGCAATTGGTGCTGGTTCATCCGCAGAATATAGTGGTGTCGCATCTCAAAGTATAAATATTACACATGTTGATAATGATGTGGTGGCATAAATGGTAGTAAATATACATGCAAAATAATATATAAATTTGTATTCATGTAAGATATATGAATACAACATTAGTAACTTGTTATTATAAGTTACACAAGTCTAAACATACACACGAAGAATATAATAAATGGATAAATAATTTGATTTCAAACTTGAGAACAAATATTGTAATATATACATCATCATATCATTATGAGTATATAGATGAAATTTGTAGTAAAAATAAAAATTTAAATTATAAAATAATAATCAAGGAAATAGATAATTTTAATATAGTAAAAAATCATCCGGATATTTGGGAAAATCAAGAACAAATAGATCCAAATAAACGTTGCGGACGTGGAAAAGGATGTTATATTATATGGAATTCCAAATTCGATTTGATAAAGGAAACAATAGAAATGAATCCATTTAATAGCGATAATTATATTTGGAATGATATAGGTAACGTTCGTGATTCAAATATAATACCATATTTAACACAATACCCAAATGGAAATAATATATCAAATAATAAAATAGATATAGTAGTGATAAATGGCTTCAAAAATGATAATCAAATGTTTTTTCAAGACGAAGTACATTTTTCAGGTTCAATGTTTGGTGGGAGTAAAGAAATTCTATTAGAAATTCATAAATTATATTATTTATACTTTAATATGTATTTACGAAAAGGATTATTTATTGGTTGCGATCAACAGATAATATCGAGTGTATTTTTACGAAATAGAGATAAATTCAATTGTATAATACCAAATAATACAATTGATCCTTGGTTTCATTTATACGTTCATTATAGTTAGTACTCTACAGAAATATGGTCGTTGAATCCAATATGTTCGACATGGCCTGTAGGATCATCAAGAATTACACCATAATATCCAATATTTGCAAAACATCTATTAGTTGTATATTCCCCATCAACTGGATATTGTTTACCATTTTTTAATACCATATTACATTTATGTGTGAATGGATGTATATTATACATATCAGTTGTTTTACGTAATCCAGGATTAAATGTAACACCACACCAAGTATATTTAACTCCTTTATACATATATGAAAATTCTTTATCCATTAAATAAAATCCTCGATTCAAATTATCTTTTATAATAGGATGTAATGAAGTGCAGTTATGTGGTCTTAACCAAACTGTAAAAATCTTTTCTTCTGGATATTGTTTAAATATATTCATTGATTTTTCAATAAAATTTGGTTTTGTAAAATTCCAATCTTCTTCACAGTGAAATATATATTTTGTTTTTACATATGAATACACTTTATCTATTGATTTTAATTGTCCTATATTTGTATCATTATAAATACATTTAATATTCAACTTTGTTTTGTATGTTTTCAATATCTCATCATTACAATTAATTATTCCAGAGTCATCTATGATTATACATGATTCAATTGGATATGTATTAAATAATACAAATGATTGTAATGTTTTTTCTAATAAATGTGGACGATTACAAGATGTTATTACAAGTGTAACATTATCATTTATTAAATCTAATTTATTATTTTTTATAGGTAAAATAATATCTTTATTTTGTTCGTATAATGTATTGTCTGTTATTTCATTTATATCATAGCTATTAAAATATTGTTTATTTCTTTCTAATTTTTGGTGTTCGAACCAATTGTTAACATCTCCGCGCGTTGATTTTATTTTTATAAAAAAATCCAAAGATTGTATTGCGTAATGATTAATAATTAAATCGGGTTTAATATTTTCATTATATTTTAAATAAATAGTATTTCCTTTTACTTGATGTGAATGTACGTTAAAAGATATTAAATCTTTACTTTGAAAAATACTTTTATAACTATGGTATGGTTTATTTGGTTCATGAATAGCACGTTGTGTAAAACCTTCTACTACTGAATGTGGTTGATATTTATGATTATTACTACCAAAATGTAACCAATCAACTATGATTTGTGAATAATTGTTATATTTATCTAATATATCTCCAATATTAATAGTTAGTGGACTATATAAAAATTCGTCCAAGTCAATAATTGCCATCCATTGTGTTTTATTAATATGTTGTCTAAAATATTTTTCGTAAATATTTATTTGACGCCCAACATCTTTTGTTATAATATCATTATCCATTAAAGTGATATATTGTGAATATTTTGTAATAATGTCATTATAATCATCATTACTATAATCATTTATCAAGAAAAAATGTTCTACACCGTGGTATAAATAATGTGATATCCATTCATCTAATATATGAGATTCATTTTTGAAAATAGAACATATAGATAATTTATACATGATACAATATTAAATTTATAAATTAACTAATGTATATTATTTATATTTATATTTATTAATATAAATATAAAATTTCAATAATATTATAATGAGTTCATTTACGAAAAGAGATAATTGGTTTTTAAATTATGAGTCATTAAGAGATTTAAATTATAGAAAATCATTTTTATTAAAAGAAGATTTTCAAGATCAATCAGTTATAGATATTGGTTGTAATTCGGGTCAAATGTGTAGATATGCTTCTGATCTAGGTGCTACAAAAGTATTAGGTATTGAATATGATAAAACAGCAATAAAAGAAGCTATACAAAAAAACGAAAAATATAACAATATAGACTACTTAATTGATGATATAGATAATTATATGTTGTATACAAATTTACATAATTTTGATACAGGACTTTTACTTTCTGTAATAGGTACTGGTGAACTAGAAAATAGATATGGATTATTAGCAAAAATATCATCAAAAATACTAAAAACTATGTATATTGAAGGGCATCATACTGTTTTTAGAAGAAATGAACTATTTAAAGCAATATTAGATTACACAACATTTACTAGTATAGAATATCTTGGATTAACATATGATAACGATGAATCACAACAAAATAATAAATCAAGAGATATATTTCGTTGTTCTAGAAAAATATATTCTCATGAAGAAACAATGAATAAAATAATAGATATGTTGGATAACGAGAATAAAATAATTGCAATCCAAGGACATGGTGGTGTTGGGAAAACAACATTAAGATGTAAATTAATCAAATTTTTAAATAAAAATACAGCATTTAAGTTTGATAATAATGTGATAGATAATGAAAATAGTTATACTTACGTTCAAAGTTTAGATGGTTCATTATGTATATTGGATGATGTAGCCAATGCTAATATTGAAGAATTACAAAAAAAACATAAATTTATTTTATATTTTGATTATCGTGTATTAGAATATCTTAAAAATATTAACATAGATTCATTATTTATTTTTAATTACAATATAAAACATCGTTTTGAAACTAGACCACAATATAGAGAACATAGATGTTATCCTATAAAACAATTTATTAAAAATATATATCATATAGAAGCAGTATAAAACAAATCTTTACAATAATTCTTTTTGTATTTTTTATCCAATTATATTATATTATAATGACATCCAAAAATATTCCAAGACATCAACCACGACAACAACAAATTAATACACGCATTAATTTACGATTTCAACCAGATGAAACTTTACAGCCAAATTTTGATCCTCGTGCTGTACCTACAAAACGTGTATTCCAACCCACATATACTACTCGTTCACCTTATTCAGTTTCAATCAAACCTAGTTTAGCATATTCACCACATACAAATTTCAATCCCGGAAATTCTCGTGGTCCAGTAAATGGTGCTTTAAATGCTGTAAATGATGAGTCCAGTTTAAGAAATTTGGGACGAGCTATCGAAAAAGCGCGAACAAACGCATATATTCCTAGTAGTTCCAGTGATTTATATAACGCAAATACTACTGTTACTTCATCACCCTCTCAACAACCACATCCTAATTTGTTTAACAAAATGGAATTTGAAGAAATAGGTAACTTCCATCCCAATATTGGTAATGCAACATTCCACAATCATACTCGCACACAACTACGTTCTCAAGAAAATTAGATTCTTTTGTTATATTATTATATAAGCTAACAAATATATATTTAAAACATGTTTAAAGCATTTTATAATATTTTTAAACAACGAACGTATAAGAACGCCATGTTACAAGTTCTTACAATATTCATTTTAATTTCTTTATTTTACATTGCATACAAGTATTTAGTTAAACCTGAATACAAATATACCGAAGGTTTTACACAAGGTTCCCCATATGTATTTAAAGAAGGCGATGAAATTTATGACGAGTTCTATGTTTCTATTTATGATACACTTTTTCGCAATATAGAACGTGGGGTTTTAGAATTAGTATATATATTAGACACTACACAAGCAAGTGTAAATCGCTCTAATATATTAGATTTGGGTTGTGGAACGGGTTATTTAGTCCATTTATTAACAGATGACGGATTTGTCGCACATGGACTTGATAAATCACAAAAGATGATTGATAAATGTAATGAGGATTATGATAACAAATTGAGTATTAAATGTGGGGATGCTAATGACCCATTGGAATTTGAACCTTCCAGCTTTTCACACATCTTATGTACGAATTTCACCATTTACGAATTTGATGATAAAAAACAAATATTCAGTAACGCGAATCGTTGGTTAAAACATAATGGATATTTTGTAGTTCATTGTGTTGAACCTAGCAAATTTGATACCACTATCCCAGCGGCGAAACCTACAATAAAAATGAATCCACAGGAATACAGCAATCAACGTGTAAATGTATCCAAGGTTGTATTTGATGGATATTCATATCAATCTACCTATACGTTGGAGAATACCGATAATTCAATACTAACTATAAATGAGATATTTGAGGATTTTGAAAATAAACAAAAACGTGAGAATGAAAAGCAACTATATATGTGTGATTTAAAGGTATTGGAAAAAATCGCACAAGAAAATGGATTCCATCTTCATTCGAAAGCAACAATGAAAACCATATGCGGAAGCGATAAACACCAATATTTATACATTTTTGAAAAGATACATTAGAGGTTATATTCGCATTATTGTATTCTATACATATATCAATAGAGTGATACATGTATGAATTAGTCCTAGCGATAATTATTGTTTTATTTATTTTCATTTTCGCATTAATAAAAATAATGTTTCCATTTTGGAATATGTTACCAGTGTATCATAATTATGATTTTCTAGTACCACTGCGAAGTTCTCCATTTTTAGTCAAAACGACACCTCAACGAAATTTTAAATATCATGATGAATTACAATATAAGACTATTAATTATTATGATATTGATGATTCACAAATGGAAGATGTTATAAAATTACTGCAGAACAATTATATTCAGAGTGATAAAATGTTATACGAAATTAATAGTAAAATGTTGGATGAGTATTATCTGGGTTCTCAATTACCATCATATGTAACTATTTACCGAACACAAATGTTTCGTTATCTAGAGAATAAATTGTCCGTTTTTACAATGGGTTATTTACAGGGAATGTATGGTTCCTATCCGATAAGGATAGAAATACAACGGTCGAATGATAAAATAACATACAACGCACATTTTATAAACCATATGTGTTGTCATCGTGATGAAAAGGATAATAAAAAAATAAATCGATCTTTATTGTGTTCTCATACATATAATGTTTTTACAGATTCTTTGAAAAATAATAAACCAATAGACGCAATGATATTCCGTAAAGAAAATGACAGTTATAAAGGTTTTGTACCTTTTGTAAGATATGATTGCATACAGTATTTGATAACAAAAAACGAGAACATGGATGTCAATATGAAAAAAGGATATTTCATCTCAAAAATGAATAATAAGAATATAAATCAAGTGGAAGATTACTTGGAATCAATGGAGTTTCAATATAAAGTTCTCAATGATATAAAACAAATTATGGATTCCAAACATACAATAATATATCTTCATTATTATCAAACAACCATTATCGGATTATTTGTATTTAAAAACACCGCAATATTTTGTGAGGAAACGGATGGATACATAATGGAATGTATTAGTTCGCACAATAATTTGAATAATGTATTTGAAACACACAAAATAAAGGACAATCAAGATTTGAAAAACGAGAACACACGACACGAAATAATGTTTACAATTGCGTTTAATAATATTGTAAAAAATTTACGAAAACAAAATGTTTCAAAAGTGAGAATTCATAATTTGGCACATAATAATCAAATTATAAATCAATGGAGAAAGGGTGATTATAAATATATAACAAATCTTTATTTATATAATCTTATTGTACCTCAAAGTCCGGTTCAATCGTCTTTGTGTTTTTCCACATCATAATCAACCATTTCATGTATTAGTTCATCAAATTTAACGTATGGATACCAGTATAAAATACGCCCGGCTTTGCTTGCGTCTCCTTGTAAACATTCAATATCGGTGGGTCGCATATATTTTTTATGGATACGGACATATACTCGTCCTTCGCTTTTATCAATACCTATTTCCTCTGAACCTTTTCCTTCCCAAGTGATAAAAATGTCTTTGTATGCGAAAGCTTTTTCAACAAATTCGCGAACGTTATGGGTTTCTCCTGTGGCGAGAATATAATCATCTGGAGTATCTTTTTGTAACATGAGCCACATACCATATACGTAATCTCTTGCGTGTCCCCAATCGCGATAAGAATCCACATTACCCAAATACATACAATCGCGTTCGCCTTTCAAAATTTCCGCCAAATTTTTCGTAATTTTTCGTGTGACAAATTTGGTGGACCTGCGTGGACTTTCGTGATTGAATAAGATACCATTACACGCATATATACGATATGTTTCTCTGTAATGTTTTACAATATAATGTGAATACATTTTTGAGATTGCGTATGGAGAGCATGGATTAAATTCTGTTTCTTCGTTTTGTGGGACAGTTTTGGTATTTCCAAATAAATCGCAGGTTGATGCATTGAAAAAACGGGTAATATGTTCTATACCACAGTTACGAATTGCTTCCAATAAACGAAGAGTTCCTAGAGAATTCACATCAGTGGTATACTCGGGCATTGTAAATGACAATTTTACATAGGATTGAGCGACTAAATTGTATACTTCGAATTTTTGCATGAATGGATGTTTATTGCGAATATTGGTAATAATATTATTGATACTATTTGTATCAGTGATGTCTCCTAGTACCAAATGTAGGTTTGTATCACTTGTCAAATGTTGGATGTTATGTGTATTGTTGCTTGATGAATGACGAACTATCCCAAACACTATGTATTCTTTTTCAAGTAGAAGTTCAGTAAGATATGAACCGTCTTGACCTGTAATCCCGGTAATAAGAGCGACCTTTGTATTGTTATTATTCATCATGAGATCATAAATGTTTGATAAGTTCATATGTTGATAAAATATAGTATCTGATATGGTTGTTTGTTTATGTCTTTTTTTGTTATTTCTATATCTTTGAAATACATTGGATATAGGAATAACAAAAAGATGTAAAAATTATTTTACACCATTGAAGATTTAAAATGGCACACTTAATGCCAAAAAATCAATAAGGTTTGCCCTTCACAGAGCGTGCCATTTTAAATATTCAAAGGTATAAAATACTCGTCTCTAGTACAATGTAAAAAAATATTATTACATTGTAATTTCTAATCTATTTCTCCGATTTTTTAGCAGCTGTTTTTTTAGGTGCCTTTGTTGTTTTCGTCGCCTTCGTTGTTTTCTTTACTGTTTTTGTCGGTTTTTTCGTTTCATCATCTTTTGTTTCTTCAACAACTGGCTCTGCAGGTTTCGGTTTTTCTAATGTATTTTCTATGACACCATAGTCATATTCAACATCATCGTTATCGTCATCGCTATCGTCACTTTCATCGCTGTCTTTTATATCAGCTAGTCGTTTAGGTTTTCCATTCTTGTCACAGTTCAAATTATCTAATTGTTGTTTCTTGCGGAATAGTTTATATCTCATACTATATTGTTTCAACTTCTCTAATTCAACAATCCACATACGTTGAACGCTCATATTACTCAAGTATTTCAATTCATCTTCGACATTGCGTCGTTCTTCCATAATTATGTTGACATTTTCCTCTGTCACGGAATCCATAGGCATTTTTATCAAATAATTAAAATTACCGTCTATCTTGTCATATTCATTGTTAGTCAATAAACTTTCAACCTGTTCGTTGGTCTTTTGTCTCAAATCCAATTCATTATGTAGAATTTGATAAATATAATTAGCTTTGTTAGCCATTTTAATCAAGCGTTTTTTCAAAATCTCCATTAAGAATACTTTTCTATAATTATAATACTTAAGACGAACAAGAAGGAATTCTTCACAAATATCCGAAACATAATCATATCGTCGTAGTCTACATTTTGGATCAAACAAATGCATATTATTGATATTGGTTGTACTTGTCAACTTCAATATTTTTTCAATTCCATTGATGCCTACTTCATCCACTTGTGATTCCAATTCCGCGATTTTTCCTTTTGGAAAAGTAATCTCAATCTTTACACTTAATTCAGTAGATAATGAAGTAAAGTCTTTAATAGCAGGAACTTTTTTCTTTCCATTTTTATCAACATTATCAGCGAGACTTTCCAAATAACTAATATATGGCATAGTCCAAGTTCCAATGGGTAATTCCTTAACAGTTAGTTTATCTGGGTTTTTTGCGTCTTTTTCATAAACACCTTTGATTAAGAATTTACGTTTATCGTCACCATAGTATGTGACGGTCCCTCTAAAACCTTCATAATAAGGAATGAATTCAAAATCTTCAATTGATTCGTCACGTAATCGCATAAATATGTATTCAATAACATCATCGATATTGAAAGGTGGTATAGTGGTAGAGAAACCAGTTCCAATGCCAGATACACCATTTAATAATACAGATGGTACAACTGGAACATAGTATTCCGGTTCAACATTCACACCGTCATCACTCATATATTTAAGAATATGGTCGTCGCCATCAATAAACATTTGACGTGTAATTGGTTCCAACTGTGTAAATATATATCTCTCGGAAGCACTATCCGCACCACCTTGAAGACGTGTACCAAACTGACCGTTGGGTTTCAAATAATTAATATTATTTGAGCCAACAAAATTCTGTGACATGTTTACAATAGCACCGTTCAGACTCGCTTCACCATGGTGATAACAACTGTGTTCTGAAACATAGCCGGAAAATTGTGCCACTTTTATTTCACTCGTAAGATTACGTTTGAAAGCGCAATACAAAATCTTTCGTTGAGATGTTTTTAAACCATCAATCACATTGGGAATGGAGCGCTCACAATCACTAGTGCTGAAATGTATTAATTCTTTGTCAATAAAATCCTCATATTTAACTTGTATTTGACTAGTGTCTAAAAATGCATCTTTGTCATATTGCCCTAACCAGCGTTTTCTGTCGTCTGCTCTCTTTTTATTAAAAACTTTGTCAATCATATTATCACTATCTGAACCAGTATATACAAAGTCTACTATTTTCTTATTTGCGAAATACTCTTTAAATTCTTTAGAAGTAGAAGTTCCTAATCCCTTAAAATATTTAATTTTCCATCCTTTTGTGTCTCCATTTAATGATTCCTTCCAATCATTGTATTCGCCGTCATTATAAAATAATTTAGTGTTTTTTCCTTTTGTTGCACGCAAAATAGGAGTATTCATAAAAGAGATGAAACCAGGAATTTCAATGAGAGTTTTCCATTCACTATGAAACATATTTATACATAATCCTTTGATATGAGAACCATCATTATCTTGATCGCAAATAATCATAATTTTGCCATATCGTAAATATTTATGGACGTCATCGATGGTTTTGTATTCTTTTCCAGATTCAAGACCCAATATTTTTTTAATATCACTAATTTCTTTATTATCATTGACTTTTTTTATTTGTTCACCACGGACATTCAATAACTTACCTTTTAATGGATAAATACCAATTATATTTCTATCATTACTCGATAAACCTGAAACAATACCGGACATTGCACTCAATCCTTCGCATAAAATGAGCGTACAATCAGCTGATTTAGTTCCACCGGCTTGGTTTGCATCAATTAAATTGTTTATACCGCGAATTGTTTTCGTTTTAGATCCATCTGTTTTTTTCGCCAATCGTTGATCTTTTATTTCCGATAAACTACATGCGGTATCCATGACCCCCATCTTGGCAATCTTTTCAATAAATGATTCGGAAACCGTACATGTTGACCCGAATTTCGCTTGTGGAGTATTCATAAAATCCTTTGTTTGACTGTCGAATGCCGGATTTTCTACATCACAACGAAGGAAAATAATCAATTGTTCTTTAATTGCACTCGCATTTACTTTTATTTTTTTCTTTTTTTCGATATAATCTGTAAGTTTTCGTGTAATTTGATTCATAATATAATCGACATGTTTTCCCCCCTTTGACGTACAAATACCATTTACAAACGATACTTGCATGAATTCATGTTTAGGTGAAAACGCAATGGAATATTCCCAACGTTCATTAGGACTTTCATATACACGTTTATTTTCTCCTTTGGAACCAATATATAAATCAATATAATTTTGAAAATTTTTAACAGGAATAGTATTATCATTGAAATTAATTTTTATTTTTTTAACTGAATGGTCGGTAACAGCACCAATATCATACACACGTTTTTTTAATAGGGCCATCATATCCTCTGTAATACCTGGAATACCAAAGCGTTTAAAATCAGGAATAAACGAAACCTTGGTATATGGTTTAGCAGATTTACATTTAGTAATTTTGGGTTTGGAAATCACATCTAGATTATTTGAAAATTCTTGTGTATATTTTAAACCTCGGATATGATCGACTGTTTCAATGTATCCATAAGTAGACCATATTAATACTAATTTAAAACCAAAGCCGTTTTTACCACCAACAATGCGTTTTTCATCTTTGTTATAATTAGTTGATGTTCTCAAGTGACCGAAAATCATTTCGGGAATCCAAATATCATATTCTGGATGTTTTGCGATATCAATGCCATTTCCGTCATTATAAATAGTAATTTTATCATTTTCAATATTAACGCTAATTTGTGAAACGAATTTTTTATCAAGTATAGGGCTATGAATCATGCGAATAACGTGGTCTCGAGCATTCACGATA
>Ga0255753_1004899_pt1 | contig 13053 bp, 14 predicted proteins | sample 041ome_10_FD_179953 | JGI IMG/M metagenome (GOLD analysis project Ga0255753, IMG submission 179953) | Coastal salt marsh microbial communities from the Groves Creek Marsh, Skidaway Island, Georgia - 041412US metaG (version 2) | ecosystem: Environmental > Aquatic > Marine > Intertidal zone > Salt...
ATCTTGTTCGCGACGCTTGCGACCGCAGGATTTTGGCGCGAACGCAAGGCAATCATTTGGTCCGCTATTGTGGCGGTCGCAATTTCGAGTGGTTGGCTGGGCACATCCTATATCTCAAACAATGGATTTGATCCGATCATCATTGAATCCCACACCTTCGCAGCCCCTGTAGGGGATACAATTCTTTACGCTATGAACGGCAGTGCGCTGAATATAACTTTTGGGATTGGCTCAGTCATCGGTGTTCTGATCGGAGCCTTTATCGGATCATTGATCAAGGGACATTTCCGCTGGGAAGCCTGCGAAGATCCCCGCGAATTGCGGCGGCAAATCACGGGCGCGACGATTATGGGCATGGGGGCGGTCTTGGCACTTGGTTGCTCTGTCGGCCAAGGGATTACGGCGTTCAGTGTGTTGGCCTTTAGCGCGCCCATCACATTTATCGCAATTTATATCGGGGCGCGCATCGGCTTGCGGCAACTGATCGAAGGCTTGGCACCCGCCGAATAAGGCGGGTGACCAATGCTAGATTTTATTTTGGTATTCTGCCAAACGCGCCACATAACGGGCAAGCGTATCGATTTCCAGATTCAAGGCATCCCCAGTTTTTGAATCACCCCAAGTGGTGACCTGTTTGGTATGTGGGATAAGGTTGACGCCAAAGGCGTCGCCCGCCACTTCGTTCACAGTGAGGGATGTGCCGTTCAAGGTGACTGAACCTTTTGTCGCAATGAATTTTGCCAAATCCGCGGGCGCCTGAATTGTGATACGGGTGCTGTCGCCTTCATCGGCCATATGGGTGATCTTGGCAACACCATCGACGTGACCTGACACGATATGCCCGCCCAGTTCGTCACCCAATTTCAAAGCACGCTCTAAATTGATACGTTTGCCGACGAACCATTTATTCAGCCCGATATTGGTTTTCGACACGGTTTCCGCGCTAATTTCGACGTCAAACCAATCGGGACCGATTTCAATGACTGTCAAACATACACCGTCACACGCGATTGACGCACCACCGTCAATCGTGTTGGTGTCGTAGCGTGTTTTAATCCGCGCTTTTAAGTCGCCACGCAGCTCTAGATCGATCACTTCGCCGATGTCGGTCACGATTCCGGTAAACATTTTTTAAGATTTCCCCTATTTTTTATTAACCTTGGCCCTATTTTTGCCGAAGTCTATAGATAGATCCATTCTATGACGCCTTTATGGAGCATTTTTTTGCAATGAACAATCTGGGAAACGCCAATCGATGCTTTGTGTTTTTGCAGGGCCCGCATGGGCCATTCTTTGCACAGCTTGCGAAGATGTTGCGGCGTACCGGCGCGCGGACCATTCGGGTCGGGTTCAACAAAGGAGACCAAGTATTTTGGTCACCCCATTTCTGGCGATAACGACAACTGTTGCCTTTGCAAATACACACTGCGTCTTGAATCAATCACCTAATTTGGCCGCACGACGCGAACACTCAGCGCTTAGACCGCGTCACGACGACGCCAAATATGAAGAACATCGCCATCAACTGCTTGCGTCTCGTACAATGCAAACCGCGGCGCATTGCGCAGGACATCAATGCCCAAAGCCCCAATTGCTGGGCGCCCTTCGGCCCCGATCACGACGCCCGCGCCAAATCCAATAAGCTCATCCACAAGATCGTCCTGCAGCAAAGACGCGGCAAAACTTCCGCCACCTTCGCAAAATACGCGTGTTATGCCACGCTGCGCAATCTGTGACAGCAAATCTTTTAGATTTATCTTTCCGTTTGCCACATCACACTGGATCGTTTCCGCGCCTATGGTGTGCCACGCCTCAAGTCGCTCTTGTCGCACCCCGACACCATGACACAACCAGACGGGAACCTCTTGTGCTGTTTTGGCCAGCGTGCTGTCCAGCGGCACCTCCAACTTACGCGTGGCAATAATGCGCACGGGCTCTTGCGTGATACCCATGCCACGCACGGTTAGGGATGGGTCATCATCACGGGCAGTGCCCCCGCCCACCAAAACTGCATCACAACGCGCGCGCATCGCATGCACAACTCGGCGGGACTGTGGCCCCGTAATCCACTGGCTATCCCCACCTGCGGTCGCGATACGACCATCAAAGCTTGTTGCCAACTTTAGGCTGACCCAAGGGCGGCCTTCTGTCTGCGTGAGAAAAAAACCCGCGTGATCTTGGGCCGCCTCGTGACTGAGAACACCTGTCGTCACCTGCACCCCAGCCGCACGCAATGTGGCAAAACCCGCGCCGCTGACCCGTGGATCACGATCCTCTAGCGCTGCGACGACATGCGTAATCCCAGCATCAATCAAAGCCTGCGCACACGGCGGCGTTTTGCCAAAATGCGAACATGGCTCAAGCGTGACATAGGCCGTGGCACCTTGCGATTTAGGTCCCGCCTGCGCAAGGGCACGCGTTTCCGCATGCGGGCGCCCGCCATCCGCTGTCCAGCCGCGACCGACGATATGACCATCTTTGACAATAACACAGCCTACGGCAGGGTTGGGCCATGTCCGCCCCTGACCGCGCCGCCCCAGCGACAAAGCCAATGCCATAAACCGCGTGTGGTCCATTGTGTTATTCGTCGGCTGATTCAGGTGGCCGAAGCTCTGATACGAATTTGTCAAAATCATCCGCGGCTTGGAAGTTTTTATAAACAGACGCAAAACGGACATAAGCGACGGTATCGATACGGGCCAGAGCCTCCATCACGATTTCGCCGATCATTTTTGACTGAATATCGGTTTCGCCCATGCTTTCCAAACGACGAACGATGCCTGAAATCATCTGCTCCATCCGTTCATGTTCGACAGGGCGTTTTTGCAAGGCGATCCGGATCGACCGTTCCAGCTTGTCACGATCAAAATCCTCGCGACGTCCGTTTGATTTGATCACCACCAAATCGCGCAGCTGTACGCGTTCATATGTGGTAAAGCGTCCGCCACATGCCACACAAAACCGACGACGTCGGATTGACACGTGATCCTCGGCTGGACGCGAGTCTTTGACCTGAGTGTCTATATTTCCACAAAATGGACAACGCATTGCTGATCCCTCTTCCACTATATCTGTATCTGCCACTGAATTCTGGGTCTTTTGCCCAGTTATCCACAGGTACTATAGGACAACAACAATGATTTGTGTAGTGGTCAATTTATTACCCCAAATATGCCACAACCTCACGGGTATGAGGTCTATCGCGATGTTCAAATAGATAAATACCTTGCCATGTGCCCAGCGCCAGTTTCCCATCCATAACAGGGATCGTCAGCGATACAGGCAACAATGACGCCTTAATATGCGCAGGCATATCATCAGGCCCCTCGTAGGTGTGGGTTAAATAGGACATCGACGGATCGGTCGTCGGTGGCACAAGACGGGCAAAATAATTTTTTAGATCAACTTGGACCTCTGGATCCGCATTTTCTTGGATCAGCAAGCTTGCCGAGGTATGGCGAATAAACAGTGTCAAAACACCCGAGCCTTGCACCCAACCCGCAACATCATGGGTGAATTCATACAAACCCTGTCCGCGCGTTAGAATTTCAAAAACAGTGTGCATCTTATGACTTGGCTTTCATAATGATGCAGGTCGTCGATCCTGTGGCATAAAGCTGACCCGTTTCAACATCCATTATCTGTCCGTGTGAAATACCGGTTGAACGGCCCGCGTGATCGACTGTGCCAATCACATCAACAACACGCTCAACCGGGATCGAGCGCACGATGTTCACCTTGAATTCAAGCGTTGTATAAAAGCTACCACGTGGAACTTTGGTCATCACAGCACAGGACATCGCGCTGTCGAGTACAGTGCCATACCAACCGCCGTGAACTGTTCCCATTGGATTGAGCGAAGCAAACTGCGGCGCGCCGGTGAAAACGACCTTACCATCCACGACCTCTTTCAAGCGAAAATTTAATGTCTGCGCGATCGGCGGCGCTGGTAAGTCACCGTTCAATATACCCTTCATGAAATCCAAGCCGCTGTAGTCTAGCATCTGCTCCATAGGCAAAAGACCATAGACATCCTTGGCATAGTGTGGCGCAGACATGGGCAGATCCTTTTGATTATTTGCAATAACTTCCAGAACGATAACGCGCTGTATCAAAATGGAAATGGGCTTTATGATATTTATTGGCACGCGGGCCAAGAACCGTCCCAAACGGGCCACAGGCCGCACGGTGCATTTTGGACAATTCGTCAGACCACTTGGACCCGTTCCAATCACGTAGCACACTAAACGATGTACCGTTTTTCAATTTGAATGCGCCAATATCAACCGCGCGCCCGCGGCCATGTTCAGAGATCTTGCCGCCTTTTTGATTGTTTCGGTTCCGACAGGAATAATGCCCCATGATTTGCAACGAAGCCAATCCGCCACCTTGGATTCCGATGACTTTCTTGGCACCATCATCGATCCACTTTTTCAACGCAGAGGCGGTTTTGCAATCCATGATAGATTTTTGACTTAGGGCCACGCCCGAGATCGATGAAACCTTAACCGCATCATTTACGCCGCATCCAGATCGTTTGGCCGAAACGCGTCCTATGGTTTCGCCTTGGATAGCGATATAGCCACAGACTGCACCTTTGGCCAAAAGGGCAGCCCGTTTCGCAAGGGCCTTTTCGATATGGGGTGGGCGCAATTTTGGCCTTAGACTTTGGGCAGGTCCCGATTGCACATCAGGCTGCGACAGCTCGGGTTCTATCGCGACAGGTCGCGCGACGGGTCGCAAAGATTGCGTCAGTGGCGCAGCAATCGCTACATTGGCACAAAGTGCCGAAACAAGCGTGAATACAACCCGACGCATGTCTTTTGGCTCCTACTCTTTTGCCACGCCTCCGCGACCGAAATCAGGGGCATCCGTGTCCTGACCTGCTTGGATAATCCCACGCCGAATGGCCCGCGTTCTGGTAAAATATTGGTGGAGATGATCACCATCCCCGGTGCGAATGGCACGTTGAAGGGCGAACAGCTCTTCGGTAAAGCGCCCCAAAATTTCCAATGTCGCGTCTTTATTTGTCAAAAACACATCACGCCACATGGTTGGATCGCTTGCCGCGATACGGGTAAAGTCTCGGAACCCCGCAGCAGAGTATTTGATAACTTCGCTATCTGTCACGCGACGCAAATCGTCAGCCACGCCCACCATCGTATAGGCGATCAAATGTGGTGTGTGCGATGTTACGGCCAAAACCAAATCATGATGGTCGGCGTCCATTTCATCAACATTTGCGCCCATGCCTTCCCACAATGCGCGCAGCTGGGCCACAGACTCAGGTGTGCTGTCGTCGGTTGGCACAAGAATGCACCAGCGGTTATCAAATAGGCTGACAAAGCCGCTGGTTGGCCCTGAATGTTCGGTTCCTGCCAAAGGATGTGCAGGCACGAAATGAACGCCTTGGGGCAAATGATCATGCACCGCATCAATCACGGACCGCTTTACCGATCCCACGTCAGACACCGTAGCACCCATTTTTAGATAATGTGACATTTCCTGCGCCACGGCCCCCATTGCACCGACAGGCACACAGAGCACAACCAAATCTGCGCCTTCGACGGCATCAGCGATTGTATCGCAGACCGTATCACACAAACCGATTTGGCGAGCAGTTTCACGCGTTTCGGCCGAACGCGCATATCCTGTGACGTGCCCGGCTAAGCCCCCCCGTTTCATCGCCCAATACATCGACGACGCAATCAGGCCCAAACCGATCAAAGCAACGCGTTCATAGACTTGGGTCATGGGCGCGCCCCGCTTTTGAATTGTCCAACAGCATGGGCCACGCGACGGCACGATGCTTCGTCGCCGATGGTAATACGCAAGCACTGCGGCAAACCATAGCCGGCAACACGGCGCACAAGGATGCCTTGTGATTTCAAATAATCGTCGCACGCCTCGGCCTCGGCCTGGGATCCAAAACGGGCTAGAATAAAGTTTGCCATCGACGTGTCCGAGCTAATTCCCAATTCAGCAAGAGCACCGGCCAGCCAAGACCGCAAGCGGTTGTTTTCCAAACGGCATTTCACCGCGTATTCGGCGTCTTTAACCGCCGCCTCGGCCGCGGCCAGAGCAGGAACCGACAGATTGAACGGCCCCCGAATGCGGTTCAGCGTGTCGATGATGTATTTCGGGCCATAGCCCCAACCAACCCGCATACCACCCAGACCATATAATTTAGAAAAGGTGCGCGTGACAAAAATATTGTCATAGGTGTGGGTCAGCTTTGCCATACCATCATAGCCTTCGATATAATCGGCATATGCGCCATCGATGACCAATAAAACATGCCCTGGCAAAGCATCGGCCAAACGCCGAATATCTGCTTCGCCAATCATGGTGCCGGTCGGATTTCCCGGATTTGTAACAAACACCAATTTTGTCTTTGGTGTAACTGCCGCTAATATTTGATCAACATCGACCACACGATTTTTTTCAGGCACCTCGACAGGGGTCGCGCCCGCAGCCAAAGCCGAAATCTTGTACATGCTAAAGCCGTGTTGGGTATAAATCACCTCATCGCCCACGCCGGCATAGGTGTAGCACAAAAACGAAAGCACTTCGTCGCTGCCAACACCCAAAATGATATTGTCAGACCATAAATCAAACTGTTCCGCAATTGCACGGCGCAATGATCCGTGATCGGTCGATGGATATCGATGTAATTCATGTGCGACCTTACGCACCGCTTCGATCGCCTTGGGCGACGGACCAAACGGATTTTCGTTTGAACTTAGCTTGATCACATTTGACACGCCCTCAACGTGGCTTGCCCCACCTTGATAGAGCGCGATCTCCATAATTTTTGGCTGTGGCGTAATTTTGGCCATAACATACTCCCTGTTCGCCTAAGTCATACTCGGGCAGAACGCCCATGACCAGAGCAAAGAAAAAGGGCCGCGGCGGTTCCCCGTCGCGGCCCTTTGCAAAAACCTGTATTCTTAGTTTTGTGCGTAGAATTCGATAACGAGGTTTGGTTCCATGATGACTGGATATGGAACATCGCTCAGACCTGGGGTGCGAACGAATGTTGCAGTCATTTTGGAATGATCAACCTCTAGGTAATCAGGAACGTCACGCTCAGATGATTGTACCGCTTCTAGAAGAACAGTCATTTGTTTCGATTTGTCACGAACAGAAATGACATCACCCTCTTTAACGCGATAGGATGGGATGTTCACTGGCTTACCGTTGACCAAAACATGGCCATGGTTCACGAATTGACGCGCTGCGAAAACGGTCATGACGAATTTCGCACGGTACACGACCGCGTCCAAACGACGCTCTAGCATACCGATTAGGTTTTCGCCTGTATCGCCTTTCAAACGGTCCGCGTCAGCAAAGATGCGACGGAACTGTTTTTCTGTTAGGTCACCATAGTAACCTTTCAACTTTTGCTTTGCACGAAGCTGCAAACCAAAGTCGGACAATTTCGCTTTGCGGCCTTGGCCATGTTGGCCTGGTCCGTATTCGCGACGGTTGACAGGTGATTTTGGGCGACCCCAAATGTTTTCGCCCATGCGGCGGTCAATTTTGTATTTGGCAGCAGTTCTTTTTGTCATCTGCTGATCTCCTTCTTATGTGGCGACGCCCGGACGGGCGACTATGAAGGGCGTTGTCCTCTTGCCATTATGACATGACAGGCCTCCCCTTGCGGGGGCCACCAACACCAATGAGGGTGTCTCATATAGCTTCTGTGCACGACGTCAATCAGATTCGCACAAAATTCCGGGTAATTCGCGAGATTTTTGCATTCAAGCTAGCATTTCACGGTTTATACGCGTTTCCCCCATCAGCCCGTTAATCAAAATCGATCTTTCAAAAAAAGACAAACTTTTTGCTAAACTTTTTGAATATTTTGCAGTTTTCGTAACCAGCACACAAACGCAACTAAGGTAAGACGCATTGGTAAAAATAACCAGCACTCTAAATTCGGGCCTCGAAGGATGGTACTCCGAAGGTGACGGGTCAAAATATGCTTGGTCTTACACATTTGGCGATGGGTTTGGTGGAAACAAGTATACCGAGACCGCGACAAACTGGGATAAAGGCTCGGATTACATTGTCGCGCCAAATGAATTTTTAGGTGATATTTCATCCTTTAAGTTTTTTCGGTTCCAAACAAACGTGTCTGCTTTCGATGCCCCCGCTGGGTTTTTTTTCGCGATCACCGGCAGCAATGGCGTCACACTTAGGCAATTTTATTCACCAACGCAGACAAACACGTGGGAAACGCAGGAAATAAACCTGCAAGATCCAACTGCATGGGTCAACGCGGCAACGGGCACAGCCCCTGATCAGTCGACCCTAACAGCCACCCTAGGTGACGAAACAAAACTCATCATCAGTTTGGACGGCAAATCCGGGACAGATAACAATACAGTTTATTTAGATGAACCAAGATTGGTTTGTTTTACACAAGATATTATGATCCTCACCCAACAGGGCGAGCGCGCAATCCAAGATCTTGCTGTCGGCGACAAAATATGGACCCATGATCATGGGTACCAATCCATTCGTTGGATCGCATCTACAAATGTCGCGCAGGCAAAGCTAGCACTTTTTGAAAATCTGCGTCCAATATGTTTTGATGTTGGATCTTTGGGTCCCGGGCGCCCAGATCGCAAGCTATGTGTTTCCCCACAACATCGCATGTTGGTTCAATCAAAGACAGTCGATCATACCTTTGGGTCCCCGAATATGGTGGTCCCAGCAAAACATCTGTGCGCGCGCGAAAACATCTGGCGTGATGACAAGTTGCAACCCGTGACCTATTATCACATCCTGTTTGACAGCCATGAAATCATCCAAGCCAACGGCGCGCTAAGTGAAAGCCTGTTCACAGGCGCTTAAGCCCGAAAAACAATCCTCAATGCCGCTTGGCAAGAATTGGTCACCCTGTTTCCTGCCCTTGCCAATCAATCTGTCGCGCGACCGATTGCCAATCGCCAAAAAACCGCAAACCTTTTAATGCGCCTAAAGAAAAATAACCGTGATTTGTTTCTAACCTAATTCTTTACTTGATCCCCTGTGTTCAACGAGGCAATTAGAACAAAAGGTGGTGACACGGCATGGCATTTCAATATTTCGTCATCGGCGCAGGGTCCATTGGAACGCGCCATTTTCAAAATCTTACCGTGTTGGGCGCGAATGTAACGCATCTCGCGTGGCGCGACATCGATATAGGGGCGTTTTTAAAGACACTTACATCTTGCAAAGGCAATGCAGGTGTTGTGATTGCGACGGCAACCAAAATTCGCCTGCCCGTTATACGTGAAATCGCCGAAACAGGTGCTGCGCTTTATATCGAAAAACCTGTCGCTTATCGGTCTGCAGATATCGAAACAATCTTTGCGTTGCCTCAAGAGATCCAACACAGATCTGTTGCCGGTTTTATGATGCGTTATCATCCAATGATCCAGCATCTGGCGCAAAGCCCCATGGACTCACTATTCCGTGCCCAGTTTCAAATTGGCCACGACGTCACACAATGGCGACAAAATTGGACCTTTGCCGACAGCTATGCAGCCGATCCTGATGGCGGCGGCGTATTATTGGATCTATGTCACGAATTAGACATCGCCCATCTGTTACGTGCGGCGCAAACGCCCCTGCGCGTTGATGCCACCTATCACCCTGATTTTGTTGATGTGGACATTCAATCCCACATCACCTTGACAACAGATGCGGGGGCTATTTCAACGGTTTCGATGGATTATCTGGCGCCCAAAATGATACGCCGCGGTACCTTGGTTGGGCTAGATCAACAGATTGATTATGACTTGGTGACCAACACGCTGACCACCACCACCGCGTCAGGCACCAAGACCGAAAGCTTTGCCTTAGATCGCAACGATATGTTTTTAGGCATCATGAAAGATTTTATTGCGCTGTCGCAAGGTCACGCGCCGCAAAACCCGATTGCCCCCCGACTGGACACCACGCGCGATGTCTGTCATCTGATCGCAGATGCGTGGGCGTCACGGCAATTCACAGCACAGCTAAAGGCCAGATTAACATGATTATCGGACATATCGGCGCCCGAAAAGGGTCCAAGGGCGTACCCGGCAAAAACTTTCGCGACATGGTCGGCAAACCGCTGATTGATTGGTCACTTGACCAGCTGATCCAGTCAGATCGCATTGACGCCATCGTTGTGTCCACTGATGACGAACGCATTTATGAACATGTGGTGAACAAAGGCGCCTTGGACATTGGTTTGCGCCCGGATGAGCTGTCGACAGATGGCGCATCGAAATGGAAGGTCTGGCAACATTCCGCCCAAAAAGCAGAAGAGGCCTTTGGCACCCTCTCTGCCTTTGTTGATCTGGATTGCACATCGCCCTTACGCCTGCCCCAAGATATCGACAACGCGCTGGACCTGTTTTTTGCCGAAAACCCGGATATGGTCATGTCGGTCTGTGATGCACGCAAAAACCCCTATTTCAATCTGGTCGAACCCGATGAAAGCGGCGCATTGCATGTATCAAAACCCTTGCCAGGCAATGTTGTGGCCCGCCAACACGCGCCTGTTGTCTATGAACATGCCGCGTCCACCTATGTGGTGCGGCCCGATTATTTGAAAACCGCCAGCTTTTTATACGACGGGCGTGTCATCCCCTATGTGATGCCCGCCCAGCGCTGTATTGATATCGACGAAGAATTCGATTTCAAACTGGTCGAAATGCTCATGAAGGAAGCCCTGAAATGACTGTCGCATTAAATGGACAAACCATCTTTATCACCGGCTCAGGCGGCGTTTTGGGCACGGCCTATGTCAACGCGATGTTGGAAAACGGCGCCACGGTGATCGGATCGGACCTGCCGGGACACCGCGCCGACGCCATGAAAGAACGCTTTGGCGCAAACCCAAACTTCGCCTATTACGATCTGGACATGGGGGACGAGGACGCGATTGTCGGCATTTTCCAAAAAATGGCTGCTGATGGGTTGAACCCGAATGTCGTCCTGAACAACGCCGCAATCACAGGTGAATTGTTGATGGGCGCAGGCAAGCCGTTTCCCGATTTCGCCAATACATCGATTTCGGATTGGGAAAAAACGCTGCGTATCAACCTAACCGCGCCGTTTTTGATCGCACGCCAAATGGATCGCGACATCGTCGGAAAATACCCGGCGAAATTGATCAATGTGGCATCCATGTACGCCCTAAACGGCCCACATCATCAAATTTATGAAGGCATGCCATTCAAATCGTTTTCGGCTTATTCCACGACCAAAGCGGGCATTCACGGCCTAACCTTGTGGCTGGCCGGATATTGGGCCAAGCGCCACTGTACCGTGAACACCATTGCACCGGGTGCCGTTTTCAATGGGCACTCTGATGAATTCCAACGTCGTGTGGGTGAATTGATCATGGCCGGCCGGATGGCTGATCCAAAAGAAATCGCCGATGTGATGATTTTCCTATGTTCAGAAAACGCACGCTACATGACAGGTCAGTTGGTGAATGTCGACGGCGGATTTAGTGGCTGGTAAACACCAGACTTTCATCTTTGCCTAAATACTCGACCACGCGCGGGGCATCGGCCCGCGCGTTTGTCGGATTGCGAAACGCAATTCGACACTTGATTAAAAAATCCTTACTGCAACACGCGGACAGCACCGACACAATACCGACGTAATACAGATGTCACTTTTGGCGTTAAACCTCGGGATGCGACCCCTTCCAACGGCGATGTGTCCACAACCATTGATCCATATTTTCCCAGACATGTCTTTCCAACAAGTCGTTCATTTGCTGGGCCATAACCAGCGGGTCCCCATGTTCAATCGGAGCCTCCATATGCATGACATGATGAATACCATCAGGGGCCCGCGTTGAAAAACATGGCAGCAAAACCGCATCATATTTCAGTGCCATTTTTGGTGCTGAAATCGGCGTGTAGGCAATTTTTCCCATGAAATTCAATGGCTCGCCCGTCTTCATATGTTGATCCATCATCAAGGCAATCATTCCCCCTTGCCGTAGATGTCGGGTCATTTCCCCCATTCCTTTGCCACTAGTGGGAAACATTGGCGCACCAATTTTGGAAATAGAGGCAAGGTAATAATCGTTGAAGTACCCGTTGCGCATGGGTTTATACAGGCTTCCGATCGGATAGCCCAAACGCACTACATTGCCACGGATCACATCATAATTTCCGATATGGCCCGACACTAAAATCACGCCCCGCCCCGCCTTACGCGCCTGGATAAGAGCATCAAGACCAGGACCATAGACAGGCGCATCCTTGATAACCTCAAGAAATTCGTCAGGAAAAAACAGTTCGGTCAGTGTGCGGCCAATGTTGTTTGGTACGCCACGAGCGATGCGTTCTTTTTCGGCCTTTGGCATATCTGGGACGATCAAATCTAAGTTGGCCATGATCCGCTTGTGGTTTCCGGATAGGGGTGACACAACGCGTTCAAAGAAAATGCCCCCCAACGCGATCCGTTGCCGATAAGGTAGGGCGCGCAAAAGCAACAGCACTGCTTGGATAAGTTTTGCCGCCAGATAATTCTTAAACGTATATTGGCTATAGTCGGTGCGATGACTGCTCACGGTGTTGCCTGATTGTTATACCAAAACCTCGGTATAATGCGACACAGCCCTGGTCAACCCTCTTGATCATTTCATGAATTGATCTAATGCAGCAAGGCTTTTTTGTGCGCCACCTTTCATAGCAGCAATAAATTCAGACGGGTCAGACCAAACATTTGGCCCAAAGAGCATATCACCCAATATCGCGGGTTGTGCGATTTTACAAACGCCTGCGTCGACCGCTTCGACCGCAGGAAAATCAATCGTCCAAAAGGAAGGACCGATAATCACAGGTTTGCGATGCAAGAGCGGTTCAATAATATTATGAGACCCTTGTGGGGCAAAACCGCCACCCACGACAATGCGATCGGCAAACCCTAGATAAAAATGCATCTCGCCCAAGCTGTCGCCTAACAAAACATCATACCTCGACAATGTTTCTGGCGTTAATTCTGATCGACGCGTGACGCGCAGCCCTGCTGAAACCAAGCGCGTGTAAA